>MDSY01096726.1_pt1 | contig 11095 bp, 13 predicted proteins | sample 811131 | NCBI WGS metagenome assembly MDSY01 (sample SAMN05326643, study PRJNA326480) | marine metagenome | isolation source: seawater | place: Atlantic Ocean: South West | collected 2010
TCTAATGGTCTTTCTCCTAAATTAGTGTCAGTTATATATTTATATAATGTAAATAGAAATCCTGAATGTGTTACAGCAATTATGTTTTTATAATCAGTATTTATTAAAAATTTTACAAAATTTTTTATTCTTACTACAACATCATCAATTGTTTCAGCATTATTAATTTCTGTATTTTCATTCAATTTCCATTTTTCATATATATCAGGGAAGCTAGTTTGTATTTCTTCTTCTGTAAGACCTTCAAATATACCATATCCTCTTTCTGTAATTAATTCTGATTGCAAAAATTCTGGCTTAGTTTTTAAACTTTCACATATTAATTCTAATGTTTGCTTTGATCTAATTAATGGACTATGAATTGCAATATCATAAATATTATTTTCATTTATTTTATAATTTTTAGCTTGTTGAGTACCTATTTCAGACAGTTCTATATCTGAAGAACCTTGTATTTTTTTTTGCATATTATATATTGTTTGTCCATGACGGACTAGAGTAACTGTTACACGCTTCATTTGAAATATATATTAACTAAACCTTATATATATTTTTTCAATTTTATAGCAAAATTTTTGCAAATTATTTATTTATGTGACAAATCATTTTACATGAAAAAATTCTGAATAAAAAATGCCAAAATGTGATTATATTAAAAATTGAAAATATTATTTATTATATAATATAATCAATTTTTTAAATGGATATATTACATGAAAATAAGATTGATATACTTAACTTTTGTGACGGAAGATCTATATTTAATATTAATAAAATTAATAAATGCTATTATAACTTAACAAATAAATATCTCTATAACAAATACAATTTAATTATTAAAATTGCAAAAAAAAAATTAAAAGAAACTTATATTGATTCATTTAATGTTATAGATTTAATACTAAATGAAGATATAACAACTGAAGTTTATGTTTTTTATAAACTAATTTTAAATTATATGATTGATACAAAATTTAATGAATGTGAAGATAATATGTATTCTATTGAGTATAATGTATTTTTAAATGATTTACAATGTAGAAAAAGAAATTTAAAAAGTGTTATAATAATTAATCGTTATCTAGGTATGGGTTGGTTTTATGGAATATATAATATTTATGGTACTAATAAATATTTTCTTAGTTATCAAGGTGGCTCTAATGATTGGGATCGTGTTGATAATTTTAAGAAACTTAATGAATATAAAATAGAAGATTTAGAATTATTTAATTTAGAAGATGCTCTATCTAAAATGTTTTCTAATGTAGATTTTGTAAGTAATAGCAATTAATATGTAAATAAATTTTTACTAAAAAAAAATTGATTTTTTATTTTTTTTTTATTTTATATTTTTATTATAGCAAAATGACCGATATTGATGGCACTATTAGCTTAATTAAAATTAGGCATCCTAACTTTTCAAAAAATGATGTTTTTAAGATTATTGATAGTTCATATGAAATTGATAAAAATGCAATAAATAATTTGGTAGTGTTGACATATTTATTTAAGTTAAAATATCCAGATTTTATTAAAAAAAACATTCACAAAATTACAAACTCATTGAAATGGCTTCATTCAGATTGTATATATTTTAATTTTGTGAAAAATGATATTCTAAATCCTGATAGATACAAGTTTCTTAAAAAATGTATTTATATAATTTGCTATGAAAAATGTAAAATGAAATATGATACATTTAAAAAGTTTATTAGGATGGCGTCACACTATTATATTGAGGAGCAAAAATTAGTTAAGAAAAAGTTAGATTATATTATTCCTGATAATATAATAAAGTCAATGATGTAAAATAATTTTTTATCTCATTTTAAATATTAATACTTAAAATAATATTTATTTATTTATTATAATGATTGATAAAATTGTCAGTCATATTTTTATATTTTATATTTCAAGCTATTTAACTTTTAATGAAAAAAAAAAAATTAAACAATGTAATAAATATTTAAAAGAAGTAATTAATAAAAAAATATATAGTCATATTGGTTATATATTATTTCATCATTTAGGATACAAAAGAAACGATATAAAAGATTTTAAAAAGGACCTAGCAACATTTAACAAACATTTTATTTTAACTATAATAGAAAATTTATTATCATTTGGTCTTTTTAAAAGATATAAGCAAGAAGTTTTTGTGACAAAGAGTATATCTAATTTAAAAGCGGGTGTTTTATTTAGGATAATAGGTTCTACAAAAGATAAATGTATAGAAGCATTAAAAACTAAAAAAATTTTCAGATATTTTAAAGCAAACAATAATAGATATAATAATTTGGGATGTAAAAATAATAACATGTATATTAGAAAAAAACTTCCTTTAGCTTATTCACTTATATTACCCGATTCAGTATGTATTGTTTGATAGCTTTTTTATAGTAGCATTATCTAAATAATCATAAAAGTTATATTCATTATAACCTCTTTCATTCCATAGCTTTGGTTTAGTAATTGATAACTGACAGGTTATTTCTTTTTTTTTAAAATGGCCAGTATTTTTGTCTTTTTTAAATGTTTTCTTATCTTCATTTAAATTTGTTTTTATTTCACATCCATTATGTGCTCTGTTGTTATATGGCAATTTATTCTGATACATAATTATTACTTAAATATAACTTGCTTTTAAATAATTTAAATTAAAATTAATTATAAAAATATAATGAACAATGATGAAATTAAAGAAACATATCAAAAAGCGTTTTTTGATTTACTGGAAGAAAGAGTAAGTGACAAAGAGCCAGCTTACGACTGGATTGTAAAGTTATATTTAGAAATTAAAATGAAATTATTAAAAATTATATCTAAAAACTCTAAATTAGCAATGGAAATAAATAATACAATGGATTTACAATTATTTGAACAAATGATACGAAATAATGCATTTGATGGAAATGACTTTTATAATTTAATTAATTTTGTTTTTGATATGTGTTTAAAATTGCAATCACCACAAAGAGATGAGGATACAAATAATAAAAGAAATGAAGTATTAGATACAATGAAAAATGGTGGTACTTATGCTCAAATAATGGTAAAGTTTATTAAAAATGCAAATATTTGTATTGATTTTATATATGAAGATATAATAAATTTATCAAAAGAATTTAAAATAGCTGAAAATTTAGATAAGGAAAAAAATTGAAAAATATTTATATTAATTAATAAAAAAAAAAAATAAATCATTTAGGATGCCTGAAATACCACATTCAATCAAAGTAGAGATATTACGGTATCTTAATGTTGAGGAGTTACTTGATGTGACATTTACAAGCAAAATTTATTTGGAAATATCAAAATTTATTTTCAATAAAGACTATGATGATTTTAAGTTAATTATTTCTGTTAAGTCATTATATTACTTCAGTTTGTTAACTAAATATTTATCATGTAATTATAAGTTATTACATGACAAAATTAAAAGTGAATCTGATAATTATCAAATTAGTAATAAATATATCAATTATATTTCAGAAAAAAATATTGAAAATGAAGAAATGAATGTTTTTTTTAAATTATTAGGTTTATATAAGTTAAAGTCAAATGAAGGATCTTCATACTGTTCATTTTATATTTGGGATGAACGGTATGAAATTCAAAATAGTAATAATAATGTTTATAACATTTTAAATAAATATTTAGGTATGGGTTGGGATTATGCATTAATTAATATAAAAGGTACAAATGATTATTTTTGCGACTTTCTTGGAGGTTCAAACGATTATGACCGCCACGATAACTTATCTAAAATACAAAATTTAAATTTTAACAATGTAACAAAATTTACCTTGGTTGATGCATTTGATAAATTTATGAAATATGAATCATGATTTATTTTATAATTTATTTTAAAAAAATAATATCATATATAATTAATGAGTTATAGATACGAAATAAAATATACTCTTAAAAAAAATAAAAATATTGATTTAAGTAAATTTTGCTTTTGTGTTATTGATGGCGATAAAAGAAAAGAAAATATAAAAAAATTAGAAAATGCTTTAGATTTAAAATTAGAAAGATGGCCTGGAATATTTACAAAGTCATGTCCTGGCAAATGGAATAAAACAGATATTCATACAGAAAGAGGTGTTACTTTAGCTCATGTGTCACTTTGGAGGAATTTATTAAAGAGAGAGGATAAAGAATACATGGTAATTTTTGAAGATGATGCCATACCATCAGTAGAAAGCAACCTTAAAAGTTACTTTATGGATTCAATTTCAGAAATAGAAGCGGATATAACTAGGTTAGGGTATTGTAGATATCCTAAAGGAGATTTTTGTTTACATGCATATGTTATAAAAAAAAAATGTGTAGGAAAGTTACTAGATAATATAGATGAATGTTCTATAATTGATAATCAATTATTAGATTTAGAAAAAAAAGGTATAATTTCAATTAGAAATATAGATGACAAACATTTTAAAAGTCAAAAAAAACACTGGACATCTGGTTTGTTTCATCAAATAGACAATACTATGCAAACAAATGAAATATCAAAAATAGGACAGATCAATAAAAATGCTAGAGCCGAGAATCGTTGGTTAAGTAACATTTTAGAGAAATTTCATATAATATAATAAATTATTTTTTACTTAATTTTAATAATTTATTATTTTCTATTATCATGTTTCTATTGTTATATAACATTAACTTTATATCTTCTTTTATAGCATTTATTACGTCATTCTGTTCTCTTTTTTGAATGTATCTACTAAATTTCGCCATTAATTTAGGATATTTATTTCCGCTCTCGACCCATTCCTGAATCTTATGCTCTAAAATTACTTGTTTTTCATCTATCATTCTTAATATTGTTTCATCTCTATTTTTAACTTTCCACTTATTATTTATATAAATCATTATATAACTATTTTTCAAATTTGAAATATAAACATTATGATTTTCAGGCTTTTTTGGGTTAAAATGAATTTTCCTAATTAAATGTGGAACACAAAAATTATAATGCTCTAGACATCTAACATAATCATTTTCTGTTAAATGACTAGTATCTGTATCCTTATAATTTAATAATTTTATATTATTTTGGATGTTATTTGTTATATTATTTGTATTATTATTAGTAGTAGCCAAACCTGCTTTTTCAATAAGTTGCTCTATTTGTATATCTCTTTTTTTCATTTCATTTTCTTTAGATTCTAACTCTTTTTTATAAAATTTATCTTTATTATTTAATTCTTTCTCCTTCTCATTTAATAATCTAGCTAATTCTGTCATTGACTCTCTAACGGTGTCATCCTTTTGCTTTTCTTTACAGGTTTTTAAATGTCTTCTTAAATTCTTGTAACTGCTTAAATTTTTTTGACAATAATTACATTTAGAAATTTCTGTCAGTTTTTGCTCATTTTTGGGGATATTTTGGGGATATTTTGGGGATATTTTTTCACCAAAATGGGGATATTTGGGGATATTTTGATCCATTTCATCAACACTACATTTACCACAATAATCCTTATATGACATTCCACTTAAAATTTCTTTTTTACAATCATCTAATTTTATATCCAGAAAACTTACTTTACATGTATTTTTCCTATTAATATGTCTAATAATATTACTTTTATTATTATTGGTGTAACCACAACGGTAACATTCATAATTTACCATAATTATATATTACTATATATTTATTTTCTTAAATATTTACAAGTTAATCAGGTAATTTTCAGGTAATTTTCAGGTATTTTTCAGGTAATTTCAGGTAATTTCAGGTAATTTTATTTATAAATATCATAATAGATCTTTAAAAATCAGGTAATTTCAGGTAATTTAGACCATAATTTTGTTAATTTTAATTTTTAGAAAATATTTATTTTCTACAGAGGGGGGGGGGGAAACCGTAAAAAAAAAAAGTTTTTTGTTTTTTTTTTTAAAAAAATTTACAAATTTAAAAATCGAAAAGTTGAGATGACACTTTTAAATTTAATCTTTATAAAAACTTATTGATGTAATATTGGTAATAATATTATTTTATACATAAAATAATAAATTTTTATGGTCTAAAAAAATGTAAAATCTTAATTTTTATTTTTTTGAAAAATTTCTAAAAAATAATTTCTAGGGTTTTTTTGTTAATTTGAAACGCACCAAATTTATTATGATTTGTTTTTTTTTCTTTGGCTATTATTTTGATTATTTTTTCTTTTTTTATTGGTTTCATTTGAAATATCATCAATAATGAAATCAATATTATTACTGGTAATATAATTATTAAATTCTATCAGTTCTTCTGTTGAAATCATTGCAATTAGATATTCGAATGAATCTTTTTGAATATCTAATAATTCATGTAAAATTCTTAAATTATAACTGAAGTCATATAAATTGATTTTGTAAATTATTTTTTTGTTAATATATGTTTTAAAAGAACAAATGAACATTTTAAAATTCAAAATTTTTTTTTGCATTTCAAATGAGAAATATTTAAAGTTATCATCAATAAATTTAGAGTTATCTGATTTTTCCCATGCACATAGCTTTTTAGCTGACATAATAAGTAAGTCTGAATATCTGCATAAAAATTTATATTCAATTAAATGACAGTAATCTTTATTAAAATCTTTATCATTTATTTTATTTATAAGATTTATTAAAATATTATAATCGATTTTTTGGCTAGGGTTATTACTTGTATATTTTTCTATTTTATTTTTAATGAAAGATTCATAGTTATAAAAATATTCTATAATGTTTTGACCGGACATTTAGTTTTTATATTTAACATAATTTAAGTAAATATATTTCAATTTTTTTATGTTGAAATATATATGGTTCGTGTATTAATTATAAAAAAACGATAAAAGTTATATTTTTTTATAGAATAATCTTATATTTGCATAGTTTTATAATTTAATAATTTTAGTAATTATGTAAATTGTTTATAATGATCAGTAATGTTACTTTTTGGAGAAAATTTTCTAAAAAAGAACGACTCTGAATTTTTAATTTCATTCAATTCCGATTCATTTAATTGATCGTATGTTTTTGGATGTTTACCTAAATGACTCTTTTCAATTCTTAGATTTAAGATTTGTTTATTATATTTTGAAGTATTTTCGGACTCCTTCCTTTCATATAAATTTTTTAATTTTATATTTATTTCATCAATTTTATTTTTGTTATATTCCCAGTTAGAATATGTAATTTCAAAATCTTTAATATTTTTATCTGGATAAATTAATGATAAAATATTTTCATCACCTGCTGTAATTTTATTAAATTTATATATATCATTATTAATTAATAATTTTTTAACATGATAACGTGATAAACAGAACCAACCAGAATGTTTTATAAGATCGTATTTTAAGTAATTATTTGGTAAATTACTTTTTTTTATATTATAATCATCAAATTGTCTAATTTTAATATAGGAAGTTTTGGGGTTGTCTTTTTTAAGGAAGGAATAAAGTTCTTTAAATGATTTTATGGGTAAACAACTTTCAGATAATATAATAAATTTTTGATTATCTTTATTTAATAATGCAGATTTAAGTAAATTAATAATAGCATTTGTAAAGTGCCCCCATTTGGTGACAGTTAATTTATTTATGATACTATTTTTAAGCCATATTGTCTTAATATTTTGTGGATATTTAGGATGACAATAAATGTTAATGTATTCTAAATAATTTTTAAAATAGTCATACCAAATATTTGGAAAGTGTATATCATCAATAGTAAGGAATAATAATGCGACTTTCATTATATATAAATAGAAAAAATATTTAATCTAAAATACCATCTTCAAGCAAAGAATCAATAATATTATTAAATTTTTTTCTTTGTAATTTAATTGTTTCCTGCTCCATTTCATATTCAGACTTGAAGTCAGATTTTAAATCATCAAAAGTAGATGATAATTTTTGATCATTTAGTTCTTGTTGAAAATCTATTTTAGGTATATTTTTTTTAGATATAGGCTTAATTTTTCTATCTATAACAATATCTTGAAAATTTTTTTGAATATCTTGATTTGATTCTTTTGTATCTATTAAAAGATCTTCACTATTTTTAATATCTTTTTTATTTTCAATTATAATTCTATATGGATTATTTAATAACTTAAATTTAGATTTATTTCTATTTTTAATAAGATTACTATGTTGCTTATTTACATCAGGATTATATTTTTTATTATTTGAAAACATTAATATAATATATAAAATTAAATTATTAATTTAACTTAAAGATAAAAAATTACATGATATTATGGATCTTTATGAAATTCTTAATGTTAATAAAAAATCTTCAAAGCAAGAGATTAAGAAGTCATATTATAAATTAGCAAAAAAATTTCATCCAGATAGATTTACTGGCTCAGACAATGAATTTAAAAAAATAAATTTTGCATATCAAATATTATCAGATGATAATTTAAGAAATAATTATGATTCAAATAATAAAGAAGATTTATATGATATTTTTCAAAGTATAATAAAGAAGAATAATTTAGGTATTGTTAATGATTTTTTTAGTTTTATATATCAAGATTCAAATGAGTTAAAAAATGATATAAATAAGTTAAATATACAAAAAATTTTTAAAAAATTAAAATCAAAAGGTAAATTAGATATATCAACAACTGTTAATATTAATATAGAAGATATTTATTTTAATAAAAAATTAGATGTAACTGTTAAAAGATTAATTAATAATAATTTTTATAATTTTAATTTAGATTTAGATATTGACATTTACGATGAGGAGTTGAAATATGATAATTTTGGGGATGAAATTTTATTCATTAAAGGGGATTTAATTTTAAAATTAAACATATTGAAAGAGAAAAATTATCATATACTTGATAATTTTAATTTGTTAGTTGAAAGTAATAATTTGAATTTTAAGTTATTTAATAAGATTGAAATCAATAATTTAGTATTATATTATAATGGTAAAAATTATAAGGTGTATATTTTAGAAGGATATGGATTTTACGATAAAGAATTTAATAAAAAAGGAGATCTTTTAATTAAAATATAAATATAATATATGAAGGATTTACATAAAAGAATATATTCAAGTTTAAAAGTAATAGAATTAAATAATTTAAATTTAGATATAAATTTAGATTTATTAGAATCAATAGATTTATTTAAAAAATCTGAAAGAACAATATATACTTCTGATGAGTCAGAAAAAAATCATTTAAATCATGATCAAATAATACAAGATAAATTAGATATGTCTATGAATGATATAATAGAAGATAATATTGATATTACAAATTTTATAGATCAAAAATTTTATGGTAAATATTTAATATCAAAATTTATATCTAGTAGAGTAGTAAGGGATATAATAAATAATTTATTTCATAAAATAGCATATAAGTCAAAAAATAGAGAGATAATATTATTTTCAAAATATAAGTTGGATGATTCTTTTATAAATAAGATAGATTCAATATTAAATTTCTATGATAAAATGACATGTAAAAAAAATAAATATATATTACATATATTTTTATCAAAAGAAAAGAAGGTATTTAATTTTAGTAATGACTCGTTAGATCCTGATAATATAAATTCAGGCTTGACATTACCCGGTTCATATATATGTTTATTTAGAAAAGAGGAGGTAGTAAAAGTTTTATTTCATGAGTTAGTTCATTATTTACATTTAGATATGAGTTTATATCAAAATAAGTTCAAGAAGTTATATTCAAATATTAATTTAAAAGCTTCAATTGTAAATCCAAATGAAGCCTATACAGAATTATTAGCTTTATTATTTATGTCAATGTGGAGATATTATTTTAATAACTATAATAAATATTATGATGTTAATACTTTCATTTCACGAAAATTGACAATTGAATTAGGATGGTCATATTTACAAATCTCAAAAATCTTAAATTTTTTTAAATGTTATAAGAAATATGACGATTTATTTACTAGCAAATGTGAGTTTAGACAAAATTCAAATGTTTTATCTTATTATATTTTGAAGACATATTTCTTACAAAATATAAATGAAATATTAAAATTTTTAAATATAAATAATTTAAAAATAAATTCAGATATATCGGATGAAATTTTAAATAAAACAAATTTAACAGATGAAAAATTTAAGGATAGTGTAAATAAAGTTATATTATGTAATAATAACAATTTTGATAGTATATCTTTGAGAATGACATGTTTAGATTAAAAAAAATTGATATTATAATAATTTTTCTTATTATAATATTATTATAGATGGGTATAAGAAAATTAAACTCTGTACTATCATCTCACAATGCTTTACTAGAGTATAAAAATATTTTTGAATATAGAAAAAAACATAATAAAAAGAAAAAAATGGTAATGGGAATAGATTTTATGTTGTATGCATTTAAATTTAAAATTTCATTAGATAATATATTAATTGGCTTTATAAATCAGATTTTACAACTTTTATCAAATGATATAATTCCAATATATATTATAGATGGTTATGCTGACGATACTAAAAGAGAGGTAATAAATAAGAGGAATAGTAGAAGAGATAAAATAACTAATGAAATTGATGATATAAAATTGCAATTAAATAATTTAACAGATAATAGTGAAAAAATAATATTGGAACAGAAAGTAGAAAAAATGTCTAAATTGAATAAAAAAGTAGACTCCGATGATATTAGTATAATAATAAATTTATTTAAGTTATTAAATATAAATTATATAAGAGCAAAAGGAGAAGCTGATATTTTGCTAACATATTTATTTAAAAATAATATTATAGATACATGTTTATCTGAAGATATGGATTTAATAGTATATGGATGTAAGAGTATGATAAAGATATCTAAAAAAACAGTGATAGAATATAATTTAAACAAAATATTAGATAGACTGGAGTTAAAATATGAAGAATTTATAGAATTATGTATATTATTAGGTTGTGATTATTTAAATTCAATATTAAGATGTAAACCAAGTGTCATTTATAATGAATATGTAAAATTCAAAGATAAATTTATAGAAAATAACGAATTTTCGGAGGAATATATCGCTAAATTTTATGAAACTAAAAATAATTTTATAAATTCTTATAAAGAATATAAAAA
>MDSY01038989.1_pt1 | contig 11094 bp, 8 predicted proteins | sample 811131 | NCBI WGS metagenome assembly MDSY01 (sample SAMN05326643, study PRJNA326480) | marine metagenome | isolation source: seawater | place: Atlantic Ocean: South West | collected 2010
GGTTCGTAGCCGAGTACTCTATCCAGCTGAGCTACGGGCGCTCAAAAAATGGCGGAGAGGGAGGGATTCGAACCCTCGGTACCTGTATATAGGTACGGTTCCTTAGCAGGGAACTGGTTTAAGCCACTCACCCACCTCTCCGCAGAGAGCGCGTATATTACCCTAACCTTTTAGGAAATAAAAGGCTTAATTTTCAATTATGTTGAATGCGTTTTTTAATAGTCCTATTTCTTGCCAAAGGGGAAACCACCGCCTAATCCTGGCATTCCGCCAGCACCGCCGCTGCCCATACCGGGAGGCGTTTAGCCTTGTAGACCGCGCATCATTTTTTGCATACCCCCTTTACCAGACATTTTCTTCATCATTTTAGCCATTTGCTTATGCTGTTTAATTAACCGATTAATGTCTTGGATTTGGGTACCAGAACCAGCGGCAATACGGCGTTTGCGAGATCCGTTAAGGGTGTCTGGCACCGCACGTTCTTTTGCTGTCATGGAATTAATAATAGATTCCATTTGGTCAAAGTTTTTTTCTGCTCCTGCACTTGAAGCAGCCTGCGCCATACCCCCCAAACCCGGCATTTTGTCTAGCAACCCTGCCATACCACCCATGTTTTTCATTTGTTGAAGCTGGTCCCGAAAGTCTTCTAAGTCAAAGCCTTTTCCTTTTTGGATCTTTTTGGCAAGTTTTTCTGCCTTAACTTTATCAACTTTTTGCTCTACTTCTTCAATAAGTGACAGTACATCACCCATACCCAAAATTCGAGAAGCTACGCGGTCTGGATGGAAAGGTTCTAAAGCGTCAACTTTTTCGCCTACCCCTAAAAATTTAATAGGCTTACCAGTAATATGGCGCACAGAAAGTGCAGCACCACCACGAGCATCACCGTCAGTTTTACTTAATACTACACCCGTTAGCGGCAATGCTTCATTAAACGCTTTAGCTGTATTGGCTGCGTCTTGGCCAATCATGGCATCGACTACAAATAATGTTTCTACAGGCTCTACCATGGCATGGAGGGCTTTCACCTCATCCATCATATCTGTATCTATGTGCAATCGGCCTGCTGTATCAACAATGACCACATCGTAATGCTGTTCACGTGCATGTTTAACTGCTTTTTCTGCAATGGTTACAGGTTTTTCCATTACTGTACTGGGGAAAAAGTGAGCACCCACTTCTTTGGAAAGCATCTGTAGCTGTTTGATAGCTGCTGGACGATAAACGTCTACGCTCACCAGCATGACTGACTTTTTCTTCTTTTCAATAAGAAATTTAGCAAGCTTGGCTGCAGATGTGGTTTTACCTGCACCTTGAAGACCCGCCATGAGGATCACAGCTGGGGGCTGAACCGACAAGTTAAGGTCTTCATTGGCGGTGCCCATGATAGCTTCCAGTTCTTGCTGGACAATCTTCACGAACACTTGACCGGGGCTTAAGCTACGGCTAACCTCAGCACCAACGGCACGATTTTTAACCTGTTCTATAAAGTCTTTAACCACCGGCAATGCTACGTCGGCTTCCAACAGCGCCATACGCACTTCGCGTAGCGTGTCTTTAATATTATCTTCCGTAAGGCGCGCTTGGCCACGGACGTGTTGTAACGTTTTGCCTAAGCGGTCAGTTAAATTATCAAACATATAAGTCTCTGCGGTACATCAATTCATTAACCTTAGTATACGCTCGCTGCACCCTCTTTGGCGCTTAGTTTTAGTATTTTTTAATACCAAGCCTAGGCACGGCTGCCAAGCTTGATTATGATAGGACGACTAATCGGACAAAAACCATCAACATGATTTCTTTAACAGTAGGTCTTAGTGCAATATTTTTCTATTTACTCAGCGCTTGGACTCAAAAAAGCGCGTCGTCTCACCAGCCTTCTAACAGTGGCTATCTCTTTAGCCTAGCCGCGTGGGTGCTGCAGGGATTTCATTTATACCTACATTTTTTCACTAATGTAGGGCTTTTGTTAGATTTAGGAGCAACCTTGTCCTTAACTGCATGGGCAGTAATTGGGGTGATCCTAATCAGTAGCTTACGTAAACCGGTGTCTAGCCTACTTATTTTTGCTGCACCAGTTGCCGCCTTAGCTATTGCGGTAGATACCTTTAGCGAATCGGCACTTGAAGGTCGTCACTTTACTCCTGGCATTTTATTACACATTGTCACTTCTATTTTAAGCTATGCCTTATTTGCCGTTGCTGCCTGTCAGGCGGTATTGCTAATTTACCAAAATAGACACTTAAAACAGCACCAATCATCACGCTTAGTTGCCAGCCTGCCACCTTTGCAAACTATGGAGAGCCTTTTATTTGAAGTACTTGCCGCCGGCCAAGTATTATTAAGCATCGCTTTACTGACTGGATTATTATTTTTAGACGACCTGTGGGCCCAGCATGTGGTTCATAAAACTATTTTAAGCCTAGTGGCATGGGTTATTTTTTCTATTTTAATTATAGGTCATTACCGTTTGGGCTGGCGCGGGCGCACTGCTATCCGCTGGACTTTATGGGGTTTTGGCAACTTGGCGCTGGCATTTTTTGGTACTAAATTAGTTTTGGAACTCTTGATATAGCATCTCAGCACTTGACACGAAGAGCCTCAGGCATAAGAATTAAGGGCCATAACTAATACGAGGTTACACTCGCCTTGAGCGACATTCCTTTAAGCTATTTATTTACTAGCTTAGTGTTCCTAGTTTTATTGTCGGCATTTTTCTCCAGCTCAGAAACTGGCATGATGTCTCTCAACTGCTATCGTCTGCGCCACTTGGTAAAGCAAAAGCATCGTGGTGCCATGCGTGCAAGTACCCTTTTGGATCGTCCAGATCGACTTATCGGTGTCATTCTTATCGGCAATAATTTTGTCAATATATTGGCATCTGCAATTGCCACTATGATTGCGCTACGTCTTGCGGGTGAGTTTATAGACGCAGGTGTTGCCGTAGCAATAGCAACCGCTGTGCTTACCATGGTAATCCTTATTTTTGCAGAGGTCACACCAAAAACAGTGGCTGCCATTAAGCCTGAACAAGTGGCGTTTCCTGCCTCACTAATCCTCTCACCATTGCTTAAGTTACTGTATCCCTTTGTGTGGATAGTAAATACTATTTGCAACAGCCTACTGCGCATGCTCGGCTTTAATGCCGCAGCCAAAGCTAGCGACCACCTTAGTTCTGAAGAGTTGCGCACCATAGTGCATGAAGCGGGCGCACTGATTCCGCGCCGTAACCAGTCAATGCTATTGAGTATTTTAGATTTAGATACCGTTACTGTGGAGGATATTATGATCCCCCGCAACGAAATTGTTGGCATTGATATTGATGATGACATAAGCATCATTTTGAACACTATCAGCCAGAGCTCTCATACACGCATACCTTTGTACCAAGAAGAACTCAACAATGTGGTCGGTATTGTGCACGTAAGGCAAATATTACCGCTTCTTTATGCTCAAAAGCCCACCAAAGAGGAGTTTTTAGCGCTGGCCCGTGAACCTTATTTTGTGCCCGAAAGTACCCCTTTGAACACTCAACTACTGAACTTCCAAAAGCGTAAGCACTGGATGGCTTTGGTAGTGGATGAATATGGTGACATCCAAGGGTTAACTACCTTAGAAGACATTCTGGAAGAAATTGTGGGAGACATGGCAGAAGAGCAAGACCATGAGAACGAAGACATCCATCCACAGGAAGACGGCTCATTTTTTATTGACGGTACCACTACGGTGCGTGACATCAACAAATCACTGGCTTGGACTTTACCGATTGATGGCCCAAAAACGCTTAACGGCTTAATTACTGAGAGACTAGAGGAAATCCCTCAGTTTAACGTGTGTTTAAAAATGGGTGAATACCACCTAGAAACAGTACAAATCAGAGGTAACTTCATTAAAACTGTGCGCTTACGTCGGGTTGAAATCTCTGCTGAAGAGGTGCATTAAACCTTCACTGTAGTTACAAATGGGCTAGCCAATTCACGCTCTCGCACATTGGCTAACACCTGTTTTCTACCTTCGTTATCGAGCCGCATCCAAGTAGTAATTTCCTCTCCAGACCTATAACATCCCTGACAAATATTATGATCATCTAGATAACATATGTTTACGCAGGGTGAAGCAATGGATTTTTCTGTCACGATCAAACTTCCTTGGCTTAAATTTTAGACTAGGTCTTAGATAGGGTTTTAGGTTGGGTCTTAGGCTGACTATAAAGGTCAATGCGCGCATCGTAAACTAAATTGACAAATTCAGCCAGAATAAAGGCGGTCATACCCCATATTCGATACTCATCATAGTAGAAGCTAGGCACCTGTTTAACACCCTCAACTAATGGCAGCGCGTCCATTACCGGACTAGTATCAATAAAGAAACTTAGTGGCACTGTAAATATTCGATCCACCTCACCAAGGTTAGGTATGAGTTGGTCAACTACAGAGCCTGATACAACACCAACAATTGGCGTTACCACAAAACCCTGCCTAGATAGCACTTGCCCCATCTGCCCCAATACTGTGACACTTTGAGGATTGAGCGCCACTTCCTCATAAGCTTCTCGCAGCGCAGTAGCTGTTAGGTCTGCATCATCAAGCTCGGCTTTACCACCAGGAAAGGCAATCTGGCCCTTATGGGTGGGCATGTTCAGTGATCGCCGAGTTAATATCACCTGCGGGTCATGCTCGTCATCAGTGATGGCCAACAACACTGCAGCAGGCGTTTGAAACTCTGAGGTCAGTACTCTAGGAGAATGTTGAGCTAATTTTTGAGAAATAAGTTGATGCATGTGGATGGTTCTACAGTTCTTTGTTTCTAGTAGCGTGTGTTTATCTTACAATAAACCTACTATTTAAGTGAAAGATCTACAACATACCATGAAATATTGCAGCCATTGTAGTGCTCTAGTAAATTACGTTATTCCTGAAGGTGACAACCGCCATCGCTATATATGTGAAAAGTGTGACTTCATTTTTTACGAAAACCCTCGCATTATTGCAGGCTGTATTCCTGTATTTGAAGGTAAAGTTTTGCTGTGTAAGCGCGCTATCGAACCTCGTTTAGGATTTTGGACATTACCAGCAGGCTTCATGGAAAATGGCGAAACCACAGAACAAGCAGCCCTTAGAGAAACTTACGAAGAGGCCTATGCAACACCTCAACTAGGGCCCTTATTTAGTGTGTGCAACCTCCCCAAGGGCAATCAGGTTCACTTGTTTTATCTAGCCCATATGACAGTCGCAGAATATAGCTCTGGCCCAGAGAGCTTGGAAGTAGCACTTTATGACGAAGCCGATATTCCTTGGCATGACCTCGCCTTTGGTACTGTGACCCAAACCCTGCAACGCTTTTTTGAAGACCGAAAAAAAGGCGTTAAACAACTGCATCATATTGATTTTTTAGACTTAAAAATCAAGCAACCGTTATCCTTGTAAGTACGGATTAGTTCGACGTTCACAGCCAATAGTCGACATTGGCCCATGGCCTGGTACAAATCTCACATCACCTTGCAGCACCAGCAGTTTTGTTTTGATGGCATTAATTAACGTATCATGGTCGCCTTGAGGAAAATCTGTTCGGCCTATAGAAACTTGGAACAGCACATCACCTACAAACAATAACCCTTGGCCTTGATGATGGAACACCACATGGCCTGGGGTATGACCTGGGCAATGGAAGACATCTAAGGTTTGCTTACCCACGGTCACATTGTCCCCCTGATGTAACCAACGCGTTGGTACAAAAGATTTGGCCTCTGGAAACTGAAACATACGGCTTTGGTCAGCTAAGCCATCGATCCAAAACTGATCTCCTTTATGAGGGCCAATAATTGGTAGATTTTTATCTTCAGATAGCTGCCCTGCTGCACCGGCATGGTCAATGTGTGCGTGGGTCAATAAAATTTGCTTAAGTGCTACACCATGCACTAACACTCGATCTAGTAACCGTGGTAATTCACCACCTGGATCAACTAGAGCAGCTTCCATAGTTTCGTCACACCAAACCAAGCTGCAGTTTTGCTGAAACTGTGTCACTGGAATTATTTCAAATTTTAGTGCCATAATTGTTACTCATTGTAAAACTTCAAACGTCACTTTAAACGTCATATCGCAGCGAGCGCAGGCTCGGACTCGGCCTAGCCCACCCAAACGCGAGCATTACGGAACATTCGCATCCATGGTCCATCTTCACCCCATGCACTATCTACCCATGAGTTAGTACAGCTACGGTACACTCTTTCCGGATGAGGCATCATAATGGTGACTCTACCACTGGCAGCGGTTAGTCCAGTAATTCCATTCACTGAACCATTGGGGTTGGCTGGATAATCTTGTGTCACTTGGCCATAGCCGTCTACAAACCTAAGAGCCACCTTACTCTCACATGCTTGGCGCTGCTCATCATTAGCAAATTCTGCATGGCCCTCGCCGTGGGCAATAGCAATAGGCATATGTGAACCAGCCATGCCTTGGAAGAATATCGAATCATTTTCTTGCACTTGTACTAGTGCTGTTCGGCCTTCAAACTGCTCAGAATGGTTACGTACAAAATGTGGCCAATGGTCACTACCAGGGATCAATTCATGTAAGTTGGATAACATCTGACAGCCATTACAAACGCCTAAGGCAAAGCTATCTTCACGCTGAAAGAAATCACTAAACTCCTGCCTGACTAAAGGGTTGAACAAAATTGACTTAGCCCAACCTTCACCAGCACCCAACACATCTCCATAGGAGAAACCACCACAAGCTATCAACCCTTTAAATTCACTTAGCGAACGACGTGCTTCTAAAATGTCGCTCATGTGCACATCTACACAATCAAAACCTGCCTTAACAAACGCTGCTGCCATCTCTACCTGGCCGTTCACGCCTTGCTCACGCAATATAGCAACACGCGGACGTTGGCCACTAGCAATGAGCTCAGCGGCAATGTCTTCATCAGTGCTATAAGTAAGTGATGAGTTTAAACCAGGATTATCCGCATCCAGTAAAGCATCATATTCTTGTTGCGCGCAGTCTGCATTGTCACGCATAGCCTGCAAACGATAACTAGTCTGAGCCCATGCACGATGCAGATTTAACCGTGAATCCACTAACACGTCTTCGCCTTCTATAGTGAAGCGGATCTGGTCATCAGCGTTGAGGGTGCCGATCACACGGCTTTGCTGCGCTAAGCCACATGAGCTTAGCTGACGCAATACCTCGGCACTGTGTTGGCTTTTCACTTGCAACACTACACCCAACTCTTCATTGAACAACCAAGCCAACAAATCGTCAGCATCGCTAAACATTTGTGCACATTCAATATCAACGCCTGTGTGCCCAGCTAACGACATTTCTACTAGGGTGGTGTACAAACCACCGTCGGAACGGTCATGGTAGGCTAACAATAAGCCATCTTCATTAAGGCCTTGCACGGCACTAAAAAAACCTAACAAATCTTCTGCGTCATCCACATCTGGAGCAGTGTCACCTAACTGACCAAACACCTGTGCCAAACATGAGCCACCTAAGCGATTTTGTCCGTTACCTAAGTCCACCAAAATAAGTGTAGTTACGCCAGCATCCGTGACTAACTGAGGAGTGAGTGTTTTACGCACATCAGACACTGGTGCAAAACCTGTAATTACCAAAGAGACCGGTGAGGTCACACTCTTATCGATATCACCATCCTGCCATACTGTGCGCATAGACATAGAATCTTTTCCAACAGGAATAGATATGCCAAGTTCTGGACACAATTCCATACCCACCGCTTTTACTGTGTCATATAAGTTGGCATCTTCTCCTGCGTAACCTGCTGGTGACATCCAATTAGCCGACAGGCGAATGTCACTTATCTGATCAATTTGAGCACACGCCATATTAGTAATAGTTTCACCAATGGCCATGCGACCTGATGCAGGGCCGTCAATCAACGCTAGTGGCGTCCGCTCACCCATTGCCATCGCCTCACCTTTGGTAGAATCCAAAGAGGCAGTCGTTACAGCGCAGTTGGCCACGGGCACTTGCCATGGGCCTACCATTTGCTCACGAGCCACCATACCGGTAATAGATCGATCACCAATGGTGATCAAAAAGCCTTTACTGGCTACCGTAGGCAAGCTTAGTATGCGTGCGGCAGCTTCAGCCAATTCTACGTTAGTAAGGTCTAGTGCTGGCAATGCCACTTCTTGGCGCTTAACGTCTCGGTGCATTTTAGGAGGCTTACCAAATAATACTGACATCGGCAAATCAACAGGCTGTTCATCGAACTGTGTGTCACCCAAGGTTAGATGATGTTCTTGGGTAGCGGCACCAACAACAGCATAAGGGCAACGTTCACGAGCACAAAGTGCTTCAAAGGTGGCCATGTTTTCTGGCGGCACGGCCAGCACATAACGTTCTTGCGCTTCGTTACACCAAATGGCAAGAGGTGACATACCTGGCTCATCATTATTAATATCACGGATATGAAACGCACCACCACGGCCACCATCTTTAACTAATTCTGGAAAGGCATTGGACAACCCTCCAGCTCCCACATCATGGATGAAGCTAATGGGATTATGGTCACCCATTTGCCAGCAACGGTCGATCACTTCCTGACAGCGACGTTCTAACTCTGGATTGTCTCTTTGCACTGAGGCAAAGTCTAAGCTTTCAGCACTTGCACCTGAATCCATAGAGGACGCAGCACCGCCACCCAAACCAATCTGCATGGCTGGGCCACCTAAACAAATTAATTGGTCACCTACACCTATTTGACCTTTTTCTACATGGTCGGCACGAATATTACCCATGCCGCCTGCAATCATAATAGGCTTATGATAACCACGCACTTCTGGCCCATTGACACCTGCGACTAGGGCTTCGTAGGTACGCAAATAACCATTAATAGCAGGGCGTCCAAATTCATTGTTAAAAGAGGCACCACCAATAGGCCCTTCCAAGATAATATCTAAGGCTGAGACAATGCGAGCTGGCTTGCCATAATCCACTTCCCAAGGTTGTTCAAAGCCTGGAATACGTAGGTTAGATACACTGTATCCTGTAAGACCTGCTTTTGGCTTAGAGCCTTTTCCTGTTGCGCCTTCGTCACGTATTTCACCACCAGAACCCGTTGCAGCGCCAGCAAACGGAGCAATTGCTGTAGGATGATTGTGGGTTTCTACCTTCATTAATATATGAATGTCTTCTTGATGGTAGGCGTATTGCTGGGCATTTGGCAGTCCTTCTGGATGCGGGAAGAAACGGCCAGCTGTGTGGCCTTTAATCACTGAGGCATTGTCTATGTAGGCAGACAGTACGCCTTCACCATTAAGCTCATTGGTATTTTTAATCATCTTAAATAATGACAAGTTTTGGTCTTCGCCATCAATAGACCAGCTAGCATTAAATATTTTATGGCGACAATGTTCTGAGTTTGCCTGCGCAAACATCATTAATTCCACATCTGTTGGATTACGCCCTAGTGCTACAAAGGCATCAACAAGGTAATCAATCTCGTCATCAGCTAAGGCCATACCTAAGTTTATATTAGCGCTAACCAACGCTTCACGACCACCGTATAAAATATCAACTCGCTCTAAAGGAGCAGGCTGCATTTGAACAAACAAACCCTGCGCCTGTTCTAGAGACGTTTCGGTTTGCTCTACCATGCGATCATGTAATATGGCTGAAGCTTGCGCGTGTTCCTCAGCCAACAAAGGTTTGGCTGCTGACAGGTAAAAAGCAGTACCACGCTCAATACGTTTCACTTGCTTTAAACCACAGTTATGAGCAATGTCTGTAGCCTTACTAGACCAAGGTGAAATAGTGCCGATACGAGGGATTACCAATACCAGGTTATCACTCCTGTTTTGCACAGCCACATTGGGGCCATAACGCAGTACTTTATTGAGCTTATCTGCATCTGTGTGAGTTAGCACACCATCTACCAAAACAAAGTGCATAAACTCTGCGTATACAGCCTCAATATTAGGCAGTGCGTCTTGTAAGCGAGTAAGTAAGCGTTGGTTACGAAAGTCAGACAAGGCTGGTGCGCCGCGAAGAATTAACATGGTAGGCCTCTAGATAACTGCATCTTTGGATTGGTCTATGATGGAAGTGGAATTAACTACAGCGTCTTTTTTAGCTTGATTGACTTTATGTGCCAAGCGCCGCTGTTTAAAAAAATTGCTCAGCATAGCACTGGATTCATCAGCCATAACGCCTGATTCCACCTGCACAGTGTGATTATAATGGGGCTTTGAAAACAACTGTAATTGACTAGCCACGGCGCCAGCCTTAGGTTCAGTAGCAGCATAAATAAGGCGTTTAATGCGCGCATGAATAATAGCGCCAACACACATAGTACAGGGCTCTAGTGTGACATAGAGGTCACAGCCACTAAGGCGATAATTACCGATCGCTTGAGCCGCCTGTCGTAAGGCCATTATTTCAGCATGGGCACAGGGGTCGTGAGCGCTAATAGTTTGGTTGTAGCCTTGGCCGATCACTTGGCCATTACACACTACTAGAGCTCCAACGGGCACCTCACCAATATCTGCTGCCTGTACTGCCAAATGCATGGCTTGCGCCATAAACCCTTGGTCTGTAACGGATGCGTTATTAGTATTGGCCTGCATAATCTAGTCTCTATAGTTTACAGCAGCACCTTATTCCCACTCAGTAGCGACGTGGTATTTATACTGTTTAATATCAATCACTTAATGCAACCTCATAGTGTGTGTAACAAGTGTGTAACTCGCCAATCGCTCTGCACGTTTTTTATACGCTTGCGTACCTATTCGATTTCAATAGTTTACGCACTCAGCACTTGCACATTGTACGACGAAGAGCGTGCTTAATCCATACACGTTCTTGTCTTCTTTCGTTCACTTGTTCTTCTGTGTCACTCGTCTGCCAAACTGTGCTTGCTGTTCAATAAGCGTATCTAACTCACCAAGTTCAACAGCTTCACGCAACTTACGAAGTGTATCAGCTACCTCAGCTTCGCTAGCTAGTTCGATGGCATTCTTACCTTTAGCAAACTCTAGTGGCTTGCTTCCATAGCGTACAACAAGGTTGTTTTTACCATCTACGCTAGCAGTCCAACAACGCTTAACACGTTTAGCAA
>MDSY01114893.1_pt1 | contig 11094 bp, 12 predicted proteins | sample 811131 | NCBI WGS metagenome assembly MDSY01 (sample SAMN05326643, study PRJNA326480) | marine metagenome | isolation source: seawater | place: Atlantic Ocean: South West | collected 2010
AAAAAAAGGTGAAACAGTTTTATTTCATGCAGCCGCAGGTGGTGTTGGACAAATCTTTGGTCAATGGGCTAAAAGTTTAGGCTGCGATGTAATAGGAACAGTTGGCTCTGATGATAAAATAGAAAGAGCTAAAAATAATGGTTACGACCATGTAATTAATTATAATAAAGAGGAATTTGCAAAAAAAGTTTTGGAAATTACTAACGGTAAAGGAGTTCCAGTTGTTTATGACGGTGTTGGCAAAAACACACTTGAAGGTTCTCTAGAATGTTTGAGTATTAGAGGTATGATGGTATCCTTTGGAAATGCATCTGGACCATTGTCAGATATTAATGTTCCTAAATTATTACAACCTAAAGGTCTATATTTAACCAGACCATCTATGCAACAATATTTAAGCACTATAGAAGAGCTTGAAGAAGCATCTAAAGTATTATTTGAAAAAGTAACATCAGGAAAAGTTAAAATAGAAATTTTTAAAGAGTACAAACTTGAAAATAGTGTCGATGCACACAAAGATTTGGAAGGAAGAAAAATTTTAGGACCTGCTATTATTATTCCTTAAACTGATCATCCATATCAGATATATGAAGTCTCAAAGCTTTAGTAGAAATTTGAATTTCTCTTATGAAAAAAATTATTGAAATCATAACTGATAAACAACAAGAACCAAAAATGATCCTCGCAATAAATAACTCGTCTAAGTAAAGTGCAAATACGGTCAACATATTAAAAAGAAATCCAAATGCACCAAACATTATTGAATATTTTAATACATCAATTCGTGCATTTAAATTATTTAATTGGTCTTTCCATTCTGGTGGCGTATGTTTCTCAAAAACATACTCGTCATGAATTTTTCTAATTAGAGCACTTAAAGTATGAAATCTAGTTGAATAAACATTCATAATTAAAGGAATAGCAGGAAACATTAGTGCTACTACTGTGTAATCTATATTCATGACGATTAAATTTGCTTAATAAAAAATCTTTGTTATTTAGTATTTTATATATGTCTCATATAAGCATCTTCCTGGAATTAACAAGATTAAAAAAACCTATTGGGTACATGTTGCTATTTTGGCCTTGCACATGGGGGCTTGCAATTGCTTATGATTTTCAAAATGAAATTAATCAATTTATTTTTTATATTATTTTATTTTTTTCTGGATCGGTTTTGATGCGTTCGGCTGGATGTATTGTAAATGACATAGCCGATAAAGACTTTGATAAAAATGTTCAAAGGACAAAAAATAGACCAATAGCCTCAGGAAAAATAACGATTAAACTGGCAATAATTTATTCGATCATTTTGTGTTTACTAGCTTTTTTTGTTTTAATAAATTTTAACTTTTTGACTATTTTATTAGCATTAGCTTCTATGCCTCTTGCTTTTACTTACCCATTAATGAAAAGATTTACATATTGGCCTCAATTATTTTTAGGAGTTACTTTTAATTACGGATTAATACTAGGTTGGACATCAATTAATGAGGGAATAAGCTTAGTTCCTCTAATATTTTATTTTGGCGCCATATTTTGGACATTGGGTTACGACACAATATATGGATTTCAAGACATCGAAGACGATGAAATAATAGGAGTTAAATCAACATCAATAAAATTTAAAGATAATCCAAAAATTTTTTTATCATTATGTTATTTTATTTTTATCTTGTCGAATATTACCATGGGTTTTCTTTTAAATTTTAATCACTATTATCTAGTTGGAATATTATTTATATCAGCACATTTGTTGATTTTTCAAATATATAATTTTGATAAATCAAATAAATTGAAATGTTTAAATATTTTTAAAAGTAATAATTTTTTAGGTTTAATTATTTTATTAAATATTATTATTGGCAAGCTTTAATCTATGACAAATTTAGAAATATTAAAAAGACTTTATAAAAATTATACAAGAAAATTTATAGGTAAAATCTTTATCTCTATTTTATTTTCTATTTTAGTTGCTATAAGTACTTCAGCAATCGCATATCTTTTAGATCCAGCAATTGAAAAAATATTTATTGAGAAAAATAAAGAATTAATGCTCTTAATCCCTATAGCTATAATTATAGCTTTTGCAGTAAAGGGTACATCATTATATCTTGCAAAAGTTACATTGATTAAAGTTGGAGGAGAAATATTAAAAATCTTACAGATGCAAGTTATGCAATCTGTATTATCATCAAGTGTTGAGAGCATAGATAAAAAACATTCTGGAAAAATACTCTCTCACTTACAATATGATACAGGTTTAATACAAAAGTTAGTTACAGATTCAATATTGTTATTTACAAAAGATACATTGACACTTTTTGGTTTACTTTGTGTGATGTTCTATCAAAATTGGAAGCTGGCTTTATTTGCAATTATTATGATCCCTTTAGCTTCAGTGGCTGCTAAGTCTTTAGGAAAAAGAATTGGAAAAGTAACAACTGAGTCTCAAGTAGTGTCGGGTGAATTAACTTCCTTTTTTCTTGAGATAATAAAAAACCACAAAATAATAAAAATATTTCTTAGAGAAGATTATGAAAATAAAAGATCTGGTCACCACATTAATAAATTTAAGGAAAAGGCTGTAAAAATTCAGACAGTAATGAATAGAGCGACTCCGATTATGGAAACTTTGACTGGACTTATGATAGGAGGTTTAATCTATTATGCTGGAAGTTTAATTTTTAAAAATGAGCTTGATATAAACAATTTTTTCTCATTTCTTGCGGCTATGATGCTAGCCTACCAACCAGTTAGAACCCTTGCTACTTTAAATATGGGAATTTTTCAGGGAATTTCTGCAGCCAAGAGAATATTACCTTTGATAGATGAAAATAAACTTGATCCCAATATTAATAAAAATTTATTAGTAAATAACGGAACTATAGAGTTTAAAAAAATAAGTTTTAAGTATGAAACAAGTTTAAACAATATTTTAGATGAAATTAATCTAAAGATTAAAAGCGGTGAAATGACAGCGCTGGTCGGACATAGTGGTGCTGGAAAATCAACAATAATGAATCTAATTCCAAGATTTTATAATCCATCAAATGGTGACATTTTGATTGATGAACAATCAGTTTACAACTTTTCAATTGCATCTTTAAGAGAAAATATTTCTTTAGTAAGTCAAGATACTACTTTGTTTGACGATACAGTAAAAAATAATATTAAATATTCTAATCTTAATGCCAGTGATGCTGAAATAGCTGAAGCGGCAAAACTTTCGCATTGCGATGAGTTTATTAAGAAAATGCCTAATGGATATGACACTATTATTGGAGAAAATGGTGTTAGACTATCAGGGGGAGAAAAGCAAAGACTTTCGATTGCAAGGGCAATGTTAAAGAAGAGTAAAATTATATTATTAGATGAAGCAACATCATCCCTTGATTCTGAAACTGAAGAAAAAATACAAAATGCAATTAATCACTTAACCAAAGGAAGAACTACGTTAGTTATTGCCCATAGACTGTCGACAGTTATAAATTCAAATAAAATTTATGTTATAGAAAAAGGAGGAATTGCTGCCGAAGGTACGCATAACGAATTACTAAATTCTTCCGATATATATAAAAGCTTTTATCAAAAACAACTTACAAAAAATAATGAGATTAATTTATAGAGTAGTAAGTGAATTATTCTTAATAATTTCTCCTTTAATTATTATATATAGAATTTTAAAAGGTAAAGAAAACTTTTTTAGATCAACTGAAAGATATGCAATTCCTTCAAAAAAAAGATTGCCAGGAAAATTAATTTGGTTTCATTGCTCAAGTGTTGGTGAATTATTAAGTATAATTCCCCTTATAGAAAAATTGGAATCAAATTCAAATATTAATCAAATATTGATTACTACAACAACCTTAAGTTCATCTAAAATATTTGAAAAATATAATTTTAAAAAAACAGTACATCAATTTTTTCCTATAGATAACAATTTTATTATTAAAAAATTTATAAATTATTGGAAACCGTCAGTATTATTTCTTTGTGAATCTGAGATTTGGCCTAACTTGATAAATACTATTAACAAAAAAAAGATTAACCTAATTTTATTAAATGGACGAATGACATATAGATCATTTAAAAAATGGAAAAAAATAAATAGTTATTCAAGAGATATTTTTCAAAAGTTTGATTATTGTTTCTCCCAAAATAAAGAGACTTTTAAAAGACTTAAATTATTGGGTGCAAAAAAAATTTATAATATAGGTAACTTAAAATTTACAACAAGTAAAAAGGTGAAGGCTCAATTCTTAAATAAAAAAACTAATAATTTTTTTAAAAAAAAGAGAATTTTAATTACAGCAGCCAGCACTCACAACGATGAGGAAAATTTCATTATTGAAAATCATTTATATTTTAAGAAACAAAAAAAAACAAAAAATATAATATCTATTATTGCTCCAAGGCATATTGAAAGAGTAAACGAAATTAAAAAATATATTGAAAAAGCTTCATTAAGAACTCATTTATATAGCTCAAAACAAAAAATAGATAACAATGTAGATATTTTTATTGTGGATACATATGGTGAATTAAACAAATTTTATAAAATATCAAATATTGTATTTATGGGAGGGTCTCTAATAAAACATGGTGGACAAAACCCACTAGAGCCTTCAAAATTTGGTTGTAAAATTATACATGGTCCTAATATTGATAATTTTACTGAAATATATAAGAAATTAAACAAGATGAAAATTTCGAACGTATTTTCAAATTATAAAGAAGGAATTAAAATTATCGAAAAGTCACTATACAAGAAGAGACTAATTTTTGATAATAAAAAAATTATGAAGTACGGAGCAAAAATATTAAATACAACCTATTTTGAAATTATTAAATTTATCTAGAGTGAAGCTTATAAAACCAAATTTTTGGAAAAAAAATAATTTATTAGTTTTTTTTATTTGGCCACTAACATTATTAACAAGAATAATTATTTTTTTTAAAAATGTTAGAGATCCATATAAAACAGAAATTCCAACAATATGTGTTGGAAATATTTATTTAGGGGGAACCGGAAAAACTCAACTCGTAATTAAATTAAATGAGATTTTAAAAAAAAAATATAAAATTTATGTAATTAAAAAATATTACAAAGATCAAATTGATGAACAAAGATTGCTATCAAAAAATACAAAACTAATTTTGCCAAGAAAAAGAATTGATGGAGTAAAAAAAATAAAAAATTTAAAAAAAAATATCATAATTTTTGATGATGGATTGCAGGACAAATCAATCAAATATTCAATTTCACTGGTATGTTTTAGTAGTGTGAGTGGCGTGGGAAATGGAAATATATTACCCGCTGGTCCTTTAAGAGAAGATTTATCAAATTTAAAAAAATATGATGCAGTAATAATTAACGGTAGAAAAAATATAAATCTAGAGAAAAAAATAAAATCTAATAATAAAAATATAAAAATATTCTATGGAAAATACGTTTTAAAAAATAAATCTAAATTTGTTAAGAGATCAAAATATTTAGCTTTTTGTGGAATAGGAACTCCTGAAAATTTTTTTAATCTTTTAAAAGAAAATAGCATTAAAATTAAAAAAAAAATTATATTTCCAGATCATTTTGACTATAAACTTTCTGATATTAATAAAATAATTAGTATAGCAAAGGAATATAAACTTAGTATCGTTACAACTGAAAAAGATTTCATGAAAATAAAAAAATTAAATAAAAATGGTATAGCTTATACAGATGTTGATTTGAGAATTAAAAATATTTTAGATTTTAAAAAATTTATTCTTAAAAGATTATGAAAACAATTAAGTATTTTATTCAATTTACAGTAATTATGTTTCTATTTTTTTTATTCAAAATAATGGGATATAAAAATGCTTCTAAGCTAGGATCAATAATTGGTGGTATGTTTGGGAAAATAATTAGATCTGATAAAATAATAAAAAAAAATATTGATATAATAGAAAAAAATTCCAATTTTAGACTTGGTGAAAAAGACAAGTTAGTTAAGGAAGTATTTTCAAATTATGGAAGAATTTTATCAGATTATGTATATTTAAGTAACTTTAAAAATGGTAATTTAAAAAAACATATAAGTATTAAAGGCAGCAACTATTTAAGTGAGATAAAATCCAAAAACAAAAGGGTAATTTTTATCTCTGGTCATTTTAGTAACTTTGAGTTGATGGCAATGATTATTAATGATGCCGGAATCAATCTTTCTGCAATTTATAGACCTTTAAATAATTTTTTTCTTAATAAAATTATGGAAAGAATAAGATCAAAGTATATATGTAAAAATCAAATTAAAAAAGGGATTGGTGGTACAAGAGAACTAATAAACTTACTAAAACAAAACTATTCTGTAGCATTAATGATTGACCAAAGAGTATCGGAAGGAGTTAAGTGTAATTTGTTTGGTGTACCAGCGTTTACTACAACAATACCTGCACAAATAATAAAAAAATATGATTGTGAAATTGTTCCAGTTTATATCGAAAGGCATGATCAAATAAAATTCAAACTTACTATTGATAAACCAATAAAATTTGAAAGCGATCTTGGTATTGAAAAAATTACTTTAGAACTTAATAAAATACTTGAAAAAATGATTTTAAATAACCCTTCTCAGTGGATACTAACTCATAATAGGTGGAAATAAATTTAACTTATTTTATCTCTTTTTATATTTGCCTCAATATAAGAAAAATAAGGCTCTTGAAGATCCACATTCCAGTAATTTAAATTTTCTAATAATATTTTTTTTCCTGATACAGCACAAATGACATGAGTTCCATTTTCAATAATTTCAAAAGAATTATTTAAATATTTTAATCTAGCTATTTTATCTGTCATTATATAAAAAAGTATACATGAGAATTGCAATAATTGGTAGTGGTGGAAGAGAGCATGCTATATGTCAAAAAGTTTATGAGTCAGAAAAGGTAAGTAAAATATTTTGTATACCAGGTAACGGTGGGACAAGTAAAATAGCTGAAAATATTAATATTGATTTAAAAAATTTCGAACAAATTAAATCTTTTTTGATTAACAAAAAAATAGATATCACAGTCATTGGTCCAGAAGAACCTTTGGTAAACGGAATAGTTGATTATTTAAAAAAATACAAATTAAAAATATTTGGCCCAGATAAATTTTGTTCTAAACTTGAGGGTTCAAAAATCTTTACTAAAAAAATATGTCAGACTGAAAATATCCCTACCGCTAAGTTCAGAATCTTAAATAGTATATCTTCATCTTTAAATTATTTAAAAGGGCAAAATTATCCTTTGGTTGTGAAAGCTGACGGTTTGGCCGCTGGTAAAGGTGTGTATATATGTGAAAACTTTTCTGCTGCTGAAAATGCAGTAAAAGAAATATTTGGAGGAAAATTTGGAGAAACTAAAGAATTGTTAATTGAGGATTTTATTGAAGGTGAAGAGATGAGTTTTTTTATTTTGTACGATAATAAAAACTTCAAAATATTTAATACTGCGCAAGACCATAAAAGAGTATTTGAGGGTGACAAAGGTAAAAATACTGGAGGCATGGGCGCATATTCACCATCAAGACAAATAAATCAAAATCTTGAAAAAAAAATACTCAAGAAAATAATTATACCTACTTTAAACTATTTAAAAAAAAATAATGGTAAATATATTGGTTTTTTGTATGCAGGACTTATGATCAAAAATAATGAGCCCTATTTAATCGAGTATAATGTAAGAATGGGAGATCCTGAATGTCAAACAATTTTACCCTTACTAGATAATGATTTTGTAGAAATTCTTGAGTGTTGCATGAACGAGAATTTAGGAAAAATTAGTTTAAATTGGAAAAATAAAAAAAGCATTTGTATAGTTTTATGCTCGAAAGGGTATCCAGAGAATTATGAAAAAAATATATTAATAGAAAATTTGGAAAAATTTAAAAATGATGATCATCAATTTATTTTTCATGCCGGTACTAAATTCGAAAATTCAAAATATTATTCGGTTGGTGGTAGAGTTTTAAACTTTGTTTCATTAGATGTAGATTTTAAAAATGCTAGAAAAAAAAGTTTAGATTGTATTAAAAGATTAAAATGGCAAAACGGTCACTTTAGAAATGATATAGGCTATAAAGTAATTGATTAATGAGAATAGTTTCAGGCACAGCAAAAGGTAAAAAAATATTACTACCAGTTGATAAAAAAACCAGACCTATGAAAGATTTAGTAAGAGAGTCAATTTTTAATATTTTAAAACACTCAAATTTATTAAATAAGAATTTAAAAAATTGCCTAATTCTGGACCTTTTTTCAGGCACTGGATCATTTGGGATAGAAGCTATTTCTAGAGGTGCAAAAAAGGTGATATTTTTTGAAGATTACAAGCCAGCAAAAAATTTATTAATTAAAAATTTAAATAGTTTAGATTTTGCAAAAAATGCTGAAGTATTTGATAAAAATATTTATGATAAAAGTAGCTTAAAAAACTTATCTAATAAATTTGATTTAATATTTCTAGATCCTCCATTCAAAGATGATAACTTAAAAAAATTATTAAGTTCGTTGTTTAACTCAAGTATTTTAGACTCGAAAACTTTAATTGTTATGCATAGAAATAAAAAATCAGTAGATGAATTTGAAAAAAACTTTAAGATAGTTCGAGAAGAGATATACGGATCATCGAAGATAATTTTTGGTTTTTTTAATTTCTAAGTATTTTAAAAGTTTCTTTTTTAACTAGCTCAACCTCTGGCTGATTTAAAGGATTCATTTTTAATAAATTTGATAGCAAGATAACTTCCAATGTAAAAAAACAAAATAATTCGCCCAAAGTTTCCTCAGTTCTTTTTTTTATATAAAATGATCTGAATGGTATATTTTTTTGTTTAAAAATATTTTCTGTTGCTATTCTCTGTGAATTAAGAATATTAAAAATATTTTTTCCTTTTAAAAAATTAAATTTATCGAAAATTAATTTTGAATTTAGGTAAGAAGTATTATTTTCCTCTACAATGTAAAAAGTATAAAAATTTGATTTGAAACCACTTAAATACAATTGAAGTATACTATGATTATCTTTTGGCATAGTTGATATTACTGGAAGTATGCCTTTAGAATTTTTACCCAAACTTTCTGATACAAGCTGTTGGTACCACTTAAATAGATCCTCAGAATTCACATCATAATTGAGTATGATAGAATTAAACTTCTTTAATTTTACAAGCTGATAAGAAGATAAAGTATTATGAATTAAACTATCTATAAAATTTTTTTTTTTTATCAATTCATTAAATTTTTTAAATTTTGTATCTTTAAGACCCATTAGTTGAGCAGGCAACATTCCAACTTCTGATAATACTGAAAATCTACCTCCAATAAAGTTTTTGTGATCTATTACTTCTGACTTGAGTTTATTTGCTAATTTTCTTAAATAATTATTTGTATTTTCTGTTATAAAAATATTTTTATCAGTTTTATTAATCTGGGTATTTAAATTTACAATTGTTTCGAGTGTGCTTCCTGATTTAGAAATAATTATATTAAGTTTCTTAAATTTATTTTCCTTTTTTAAATTAATATTTTCTGAAAATGTAATACGTTTTTTTATTTTACTCTTTAAAAAATTATAAATTGCTTTTGTTCCTAAGGATGATCCTCCCATTCCAATAATATTAATATTTTTAAAAGTTTTATATTTTTTAATTAAATTAATATCATAACTATATTTGTAATTTTTTTTGAAGCTTTTAAAGAATTCTGGTTTATTTTCTTTGTTTATTTTTTTTATATAATTAAGCAGAATATTTTTATGTGACTTTTTTATTTTTAAATTAAACGTTTTAAATATTAAATTTGACGCCATTATTGTTCTATTTTTTTAATTATAGACTCTTGAAGTGAACCGCTTGTTTCTAGATCGCTACTTTGATTTTCTGTTTTTTGTGTTTGAATTACTTTTTTAAAATCATCTTCACTTTTACTTTGTTTTAAACCTTGTTTTGGCTCTGGCAATTCATCAATATCGGGTGGCATTATTAATGGATTTTTCTTATCAATTAAAAACTCGTCTGATTTATCAGATCTTTTAAGATTCCCTGAACATGCGTTTACCAAAAAAAGTAAAAGTATAAATAATAGTGATTTATTTTTCATTTTTTTTCATAAAAATTTCTGTGAATATTAAAGTAAATATTCCTATTGTAATAAATATATCAGCAACATTAAAAACAAACCAGTGATATCCATTATAATTTAGATCAATAAAATCAGGGACAGCTAAATAATAAATTCTATCATATAAATTACCTAATGATCCACCAAGAATCATAGCAAATAGGATTTGATGAAATTTTTCTGATTTAAAAAGCAAGAGTATTATAATTAAATTAACTAAAATAATTAATATAGTTACTAGATTGTAAATAAAATTTTCATCAAATTGAAATAGACCAAATCCAATTCCTGCGTTCCAAACCAATATAATATTTAAAAAAGAATTAATTTTTATATCGACGATACCTTCATTTTCCGCAATATTTAAAACATAAAGCTTTGAAATTCTGTCTAAAAAAAAAATAAATAAAATTATTAGAAAATTTAAAATAAATTGTTTTTTCATAATTTAATTTACTAAAGATCCATGTCTCTCACATTCGCCTTTTCTTATTTTCCAACAAACATTACATTTTTCTCCCTCAGCCTTAGACGTCTCTACTATTATTTCTTCAGCTAGATTATTATCATTTAAGACTTCAGCCGCAGAGGTAATGCAAAGCTCTGCGAAGTCAAAATCTTTAGCGATATTATATAAATCTTTATTAAGTTTAATTTTAATATTTGACTCGAGGCTTGATCCTATCAATTTATCAGTTCTTTTACTTTCAATGCTTATATTTGCAACATCTCTAATTTTTTTTAACTTTTCCCATTTTTCATTTAAATTTTTATTTTGCCAATTTTTAGGTATTTTAATAAATTTTTTGAAATGAATACTATCATTATTTTTTTTGTTCAATAATGAGTAAATTTCTTCAGTCGTAAATGAAAGTATAGGAGCAAACCATTTGAGCAGACAATCTAAAAGTATATTTAATATTGTAATACAACTTTTTCTTTTTTC
>MDSY01074910.1_pt1 | contig 11092 bp, 13 predicted proteins | sample 811131 | NCBI WGS metagenome assembly MDSY01 (sample SAMN05326643, study PRJNA326480) | marine metagenome | isolation source: seawater | place: Atlantic Ocean: South West | collected 2010
CCATTTATTTCTATCAGCAACTTCTCTCATGTACATGTGAGCTTTTCGCTGATCCATTCCGCCTAAAGCAATATCAATTTGTAGTTCGAAAACATCTGCAGCTTGTAATGCTGGATAATAAAATGCAGAGAGATCATGTTCTGAAGATTCTTCATCCCTCCCCATAATAGTAAATGTCCTCCTTACTCTTGAAAGACTCATATTTTTTGAACATCTGAGAACCCTTTCCCAATACTTTCCGCTATCCATGACTTCTGATGCCCTAATAAATTTTATTTGACCGGGGCCTGTTCCTTCTTTAGGATGATTTAGCAATACACGAAATACCTCTGACATATAATCTGCTGCTATAGAAATTTTTTCCATATCTCTACCAAATTTATCATTTACCCAAGCGTGCCAATCTGCGAGTAGAATTGTTATATTTACTCCTTCATTTAGCATGTTTTTCATGGTATCTGCTAAGATTACCCAGCCCAAATGTGCTTTTCCACTTGGTTCCAGGCCTATATAGGCATTTAATTGGCCATTTCCTGAATGGCTAGGTTTACCTGAAAGTACATTATTAACATGTTCAACCCCGATTACTTCTTCGCAACCTCTAAACATACTGATTATTTTTTCTCTGGATTCTCCTTCGAGTGTATCAACGTAATTAGTATTAAACATTCAATGACCCCATTACTGGAATAGTTTACCAAGTTTTTCGCCACGTCCAGCAGCTTTGGTATTTTCATTATTGGCTAAAGCATTCTCAATTTCTTCAATGAATGATTCAGCTTTCAATCTTGTTTCTTCCGAAACATTTGAGGATATTTTCATAAAGTGTTTTGCTTGTGAAACCGCAGATTTAGCCTTACTTGCCTTCTTGGCCCATTCTTTGGCTTTGTCCCCTCTCTGTTTGGAATTGTATCCCGTAACATCATCCAAAAATTGAGTCCACCTGCGGCGGCTGTCTTGTGCAATTTTCATAGCTTCTGGATCTTCGAAGTTAGGAGGTACGTTTGTCACATTTACGACTAACGCACCAGACTCGTCGATAAACGACTCAATTGAAGTCATTATGTCATGTGAACCGGAAAAAGAGTTGTTGCCATTATCATTAACAACTTCAAAATATTTCTTTGCTAAAACTGCTAATCCACCATCTGCTGTAATCTGCTTTGCCATTCCTCGCTTAACGTCGAATCTCTCCATAACACCGCGACTCGTAATTTCCTATTCAATACTGCCGGATAATGAGAGTAAACAATGGGCATCGAATGACATAAACATATCTTCCATATCGGAAAGGTGTGGCGGTACATTCAACAAGAGTAAGTTTTCTAATTATTGTTACAATATTAATTCCAATAATCGGTGCTGACTCGGCATTAGAGTTAGGAGAAATAGTCTATTTGGAAGATTCAGATATTGGACTTTTAGGTGCAACCATGGATTCAGAAAATGAAGAAGTCTTAGCGTATGGTAAAAATTCAAAAATAATTATTATAAATCCAATAAATCCAGAAGATAATTTTGACATAACTTGGAATAGTGGATTTAATTTAACCGATGCTGATTACCACCCCAGTGGAAATACAGCCATAATAGTAGGTGAGAGGGGTTTAGCGTTGAGGTATTCTAAAGAAACGGGAAATGTTCAGAGAGTAGGAAACTTCGTTCAATTTAATAATGATAATTTAGAATCAATAAGCTGGAATGCGGATGGATCGTGGGCATATATAGGTTCTGAAGAAGGGAACATTTGGAAATTTAGAGGAGGAATTGGGAATTCATCAGAGGTTCATTTGATATCTGAGAGAATACTAAGTAAAGTCACCAGTATAGACTGCCATGGAGATGTGAATATTTGCATAGTAAGTACCATATCCGATGGAATTGGGATAATCGATGATTCACACCGAATAAATTGGATAGGCGGTACAAATTATCCATGGGTGGACATTAATTGTCCAGAAGGGAATTCTTGCATTGCCATATCTAATGAGAATAACCTTGGAGCAATAGAAATAAATTTAGATAAACCATTTGAGTCTTCACTTAGGGTAACGTATTTGGATAGTATTTTTGGAAAATTGATTCGAGTCGAACATCAAAATATAGATGTTAATTTAATATCATTAGTACCATTTTCATTGATAGAATTTAATTCGACTTCAGGAGATGCATTTACAGGAATAGAATACAATGATGTTAAAAAATTTAGTGCCTCCATATCGGATGAAATAATAATATCAACATGGGGAATTGATAAAGATGGAGGTTGGATATTAACGAGTCAGGGTACTGTGGTTAAATATAATCAAATTATTCTCAATTCAAATAGTTCATTATTAGATTTTTTAGTAATGATTTCATTCCTAGTAATTATTCTTGGAATAATCTACTCAAGACAAATAAAAAAATAATAACCTGAATGCTAATTAATCAAAATAATAGTAAATCTCATATACATACTTTCATTTGTAATATGCTTTCAGGACGTTTTGAAAGTTATGGATTACGAGGCCCTAGATTTCTATGAAATAGATTCGCTATTAACTGATGAAGAGCGCATGGTACGAGATATGGTTCGAGATTGGGTTGACGAAGAAGTTATTCCAAATATTGAAAATGCTTGCCGCGAAGGAGTTTTTCCGGATGAATGGAGAGTTGCACTTGGAGAAATGGGTGTTCTTGGAGCGCCACTAAAGGGATATGGATGTCCAGGATTATCATACACCGCCTATGGAGTCATATGTAGAGAATTAGAAAGGGGCGATAGTGGACTACGATCCTTTGCTAGCGTACAAGGATCATTGGCAATGTATCCAATATGGGACTTTGGTAGCGAGGAGCAAAAAAATTACTACTTACCTAAAATGGCTAGTGGAGAATGGATTGGATGTTTTGGCCTAACTGAACCTGACTACGGATCTAATCCCGGCGATATGATTACCAAGGCCGAAGACATTGGAGATCATTATCTTCTTAATGGTGCTAAAATGTGGATCACAAATGGAACTATAGCTGAAGTCGCGGTTGTATGGGCTAAATTAGATGGTAAAATTAGAGGATTTATAGTCGAGAAGAATGACCCGGGCTTTACTGCACCTGAAATGAAAGGAAAACACTCACTTAAAGCAAGCGTTACCAGTGAGTTAGTATTTCAAGATTGTAAAATACCTAAAGACCGTATACTTCCCGGAGTTAAGGGATTAAGAGGGCCATTTTCATGCCTAAATAATGCCAGATTTGGAATATCATGGGGCGCAATAGGGTCCGCTCAGGCTTGTTTCCATTCTGCTAAAGATTATTCAATGAGTAGGATTCAATTTGATCATCCAATAGCATCGTATCAATTAGTCCAAAATAAACTAGCATGGATGCTTAGAGAGATTACCAAGGCCCAATTATTGGCATATCATTTAGGGCAAAAGAAGGATGCTGGAAATTGGATACCTGAACATATTTCACTGGCTAAAATGAATAATGTCGACATAGCATTAGAGATAGCGAGAGTTGCTAGAGATATCCATGGGGCAAATGGAATTCTAGATGAATATCCAGTAATGAGGCATATGGCTAATTTAGAATCGGTAAAGACTTATGAAGGGACTCATGACATACACAATTTAATAATTGGCAGACACATAACTGGAATACAAGCTTTTACTCGAGAAGCGTAAATGCGAATATTGAAAGATGTGTTGACACTCGGGCAGTTTAGAGATTCGTATGAATATAATAGTGCTTTTAAAACAGGTTCCAGATACAACTGCAAAAATATCAATATCCTCAGGGTTTATGGATGAAAGTACAATTACAAAATGGTCTATGAGCCCATATGATGAATTTGCATTAGAATCCGCATTGCAACTAAAACAAAATTGTAATGGGAATTTAATAGCAATAACATGTGGGCCAGATAGATGCTCTAAAATGTTAACAGACGCTGCTGCAGTTGGAACAGATAGATTGGTTCACATTCATCATGAAGGTTATTTGGATAGCATTCAAACTCAGACACTCTTAGTAGCCGCAATAAAGAAATTTGAAGGTGAAGTAATAATGTGCGGTAAACAAGCAGCCGATACAAACTCGGGATCCACGGGCCCTGGCGTGGCTGAATTAATAGGCGCTAGTTGCATTACTCACGTATCTGAAGTTAAGTATGAAAATGAAGAGTTAATTGCAACTAGATTAAATTCATTAGGATTTGAAATAATATCGACGTCGGTCCCCGGTGTTTTTGCTTTTGATAAAGGAGTAAAGGAGCTTAGAAGACCTAATGTCAGAGGAATAATGATGGCAAAGAAAAAGGAAATTACTCGATTGACTCCTGATGATTTAGGAGTATCATTAACCAACTCGGATATAAATTTAATTTCGCAAATGCCTCCTTCTGAAAAGGCACCTGGGCAAAAATATGAAGGTACAGACTCAATTCATGAGATAGTCAGTAAATTACGTGATGAGGCAAATGTAATATAAGGAGGAAAAAATATGATAACAATAATAGCAGAAAATACAGGAAATACCCTACATCCAGTTACATCACAATTAGTAAATGCAGCAATATCGATAGGAAGTAATGCTCATGTAATTTGCCCTGGAGGAATTGGTGCTGATGAAGCGACGAGAATAACAGGCGTGAACAAAGTAACTTCAGTATTGGGAGATTGTTTCAAAATATTTGATGGTAGCGCTTGGGCGGAAGCAGTTAATTCTTCAATCGGTGATGATTCAAGTATAATATTCACTCCTGCCACTTCACAAGGTAGAGAGATAGGTGCAATTATAGCTGCCAAAAGAAAAGTTCCAATTATCCAGGATGCCATATCATTGGATTCGGCAATTCAAGTGACTCGAACAATATACTCAGGCAAGGCAATAGAAAAAATTCAATCATCCAGTAAATGTGTCATCACAATTAGACCGAACTCTTTTGATTCAGCACCTCAGGGCAATAATGCTCCACTAAATACGGTAGATAAAACAGCAAATCTAAAAATAGCCGTAAAAGAAGCTATTGTTAAAGCAAGTGAAAGATTAGATGTATCAGAAGCAGACATAATAATTTCTGGCGGAAGAGGAATGGGGTCAATTGATAACTTCTCTGAACTTGAAAGTCTTGCAGATATGTTAGGTGCGGCAGTAGGTGCTAGTAGAGCAGTTGTGGATGAATGGGGCATGTCACATACAATGCAAGTTGGGCAAACTGGCAAAACCGTTACTCCTTCATTATATATTGCAGTAGGAATATCAGGAGCCATTCAACATCTAGCAGGAATGCGATCGAGCAATTATATAGTTGCAATAAATAAAGATCAGGATGCACCAATATTCAACGTTGCTGATTACGGAATAGTTGCATCCTGGGAAGATGCATTGCCTGTTCTTAAGGAAGAATTATCTAAACTTTAAGAAATATTTAGATAATATTCTTTGCATCATCATTTCGTATATCTTCTATCTTACTAAGATATGATTCAGTTACTCCCCCTGTAACATAAATACCATCGAAACATGAACAATCAAAATTAGCAATCATCCCATCTCCAGACGATATACATGCACCTACTAAGTCCTCAAGTTTTTGATAAAATAATAAATCTGCACCTATTGCTCTACATATTTCATCATTATTTCTTCCATATGCGACATATTCTTTTTTTGCAGGCATATCTATTCCGTAAACATTAGGATGAATTATGGGAGGAGAACATGATGCAAAATATACCTTCTTAGCACCAGAATCGCGTGCCATTTGCACAATTCTCTTAGATGTATTTCCCCTAACGATACTATCATCGACGATTAATACAACTTTACCTTTAAATTCCCCTTCTATTGTATTTAATTTCTTTCTTACTGAATCTTGTCTGATTAACTGACCCGGCATTAAGAAAGTTCGCCCTATGTACCTATTTTTTACAAACCCCTCCCTATACGGAACTTCGAGATATTTTGCCATATCTAGAGCGGCGACTCTTCCACTATCGGGTACTGGGATAACCACATCTATTGAGTCTTTGATATGACTATCCAATATTCTACGTGCAAGAGTTCTTCCCATACGTAACCTTGCCTCATGGACTGAAATTCCATCTATTACGGAATCAGGTCTTGCGAAATAAACATGTTCAAAAATACAAGGTGTTAGATTGGGTTCGGGATGGCAAATTTTTGTAGATATATTACCATTTAAGCGTACGATAATTGCTTCTCCGGGAGATATGTCTCTATCAGGAGTAAATCCGAGTGCTTGGCACGCTACGCTTTCAGAAGCGATTAGCACTTCAGTAAAACCATCGATTTCATTCTTACCCATGAATAAAGGCCTAATTCCATGAGGATCACGAAATGCAATAAGACCCCATCCAGTAATTAATGCCGTGACACTATAGCTGCCTTCAGCCCTCTGATGAAGGCGTTCAATTGCCCTAAATATATCATTTTCTAATAAAGAATCCATGCCCCCTGGCCTACCATTTAGAGATCTTTGAATTTCTGCAGCAAATAAATTCAACAATGCTTCGGAATCTGAACTGGTATTAATTCTCCTATGATCATATTCCAATAAACCATTTATTATATCATCATTATTATTTAAATTACCATTATGTGCAATGCTCACGCCAAATGGAGTATTTGTGTAAAATGGCTGAGCCTCATCCGCTGAGTTTGAACCAGCAGTAGGATATCTGACATGACCGATTCCCATCGACCCTGTCAATTTTTGCATATGCTTTTCTGAAAATACATCCCTAACTAAACCATTTGCCCTTCTATGAGATATATTATTTGAATCGCTAGTTACTATTCCGGCTGCATCTTGGCCCCTATGTTGTAATACTAACATACCATCATAAATTAATGGAGCGACGTTTGATTTCGGATTGCCAACAATTCCGATGATACCGCACATCGAATTTCATACCTTCCTCTAACTCTAAGAACTTAGCCATTTCTAGAGAAAACAATAATTATCAACGTTCAGACATAACTCTGTTACGCTTATTCCATCTATATTTTCGAATTTTGGCAGTAGCGCCGTAACCGCATGAAGCACAAACTGATTTTTGTTTATGATATGAGTGCCTTCCGCATCTACGGCACCTAATATGAGTTGATTTTTGCCTTTTTCCCATACTTGGTGTACCCTTGGACATACATATTACTCCTTTAAGACAACGCGGCCACCGACCGGCTTGTTATGAGAGTTGCCCTGAAATATTTCTTAATCAAAGTTCAAATTGGATTCAAGAAGATCTAGTAACGGATCTTTTGGCCTAGAGCGAAAAGTTAACTTCAAAATCATAAATGTTGACATTAGAAATATTATGGGAAGAAGATACAATATAGATAATAAGGAATTTGCCAAAGAATCTAAAATTATATCTAAGATTATGGCATCAGAGTTAATTAATTGATAATTCAATATAATTATCGATAAAAGAAATAATACAGTTGAGAAAAAAAGTGGAATTAACCTATGATGAGGATGATATGAGAAAATCAAGTGTATAATGAATAAGATGTAAATAAATATTAAGCCTTCAAAAAAAGAATTAGAAATATTGGAAATAGTCAAGGTCAAATTATTTCCCACCCATGTTTCTTTTCAATATACTTGTTATAAATTTTTTTTCATTTTTAGTCAGAGGTTCTGATTGCTGGACTTTGGGGGTTCTGGACTCAATAATTTTAATTATATATGCAATCGAAATCAAAGCAAAAAACATTCCTAATAAATTAAATAATGAATTGATGATATCATTAATATTAATGGAAAAAACTGAGTAGAAGTAAATAATCCATGAAATTGAAATTAATAGTAATCCGAAAATATTTGCATTTAAATTTCTCTTCCAATATACTGGTGCACCAAATAATGACAACAGTATTCCAATGAATGCTAATACTATCCAGGGAAAGTTTAGCATCATTTCAGTATGAAGAAGATTTTCAGATGCAGATAAATCCTGTAAGGGAATTAATGTAAGAACAAATCCCATTAGGATCATTGGTTTTCCAAAGATACTTCTTCTGAATGAAGGCCCCATTCTATATACAAAAAAACCTGAAAAAAGTATGAAAAGACCAAACCATAATTGGAGGTCGGCTAATTCCATATACACCGGAGTAGGTATAATGTACATCTTATTTTTGTCTAGACTCATACCCTAATACGCAATAGTACCTTGATAGACTTCATATACAGACCATCAGTGGCCCGCTTCGTCGAAAGACGCTTTGGTGACTAAGATGGTAAAAATGCCTCGTAAAGTAATGAGATATAGCCCATCGGCTGGCAAACACACTGAGCACACAGTTGAACGTGTGAAAAAGCGAAGAGCTAGTGAACTCAAATGGGGACAAAGGAGATTTAGAAGAGTAACTGCTGGATATAGAGGTTTTCCTCGTCCTAAACCATCAGGCGAGAAACCTACTAAAAGAGTAAATTTGATATTTAGATGCACAGAAACTGGCAAGGCGCATTCTCCAGCAGGTCAGCGTGCAAGAAAGTTTGAGCTTATAGATAAATGAAGGTATGAAAAATGAGTGGAAAATTTCTAAAAGTTAGTTGCCGGGATTGTGGCAATGAAGCAGTATTATTCGATAGGGCGGCTACTCTAGTATCATGTTCCGTATGTGGCTCAACATTGGCAAGTCCTGCTGGTGGTAAAGCAGATCTAAGTGGTTGTACAATAATGGATGCCCTCGAGTGAAGGGGGCATAATAATGGCTAATAATAATGATAATTGGCCATCTGAAGGCGAACTATTGGTTTGTACTGTTAAAAATGTTAGAGAAAATGGTGCATATCTTTCTTTAGATTCTTATGAAGGTAGAGAAGGATTTGTATTTATTGGAGAAGTTTCTGCAGGATGGGTCAAAAATATCCGCTCCCACGTCAGAGAAGGACAAAGAGTAGTAGCTAAAGTAATTGAAATTAGAAGAGGTAAAGAAAGTATTAATTTGTCCATTAAAGCTGTTTCCGAAGAGAGAAGAAGAGATACTTTACAACAAAGGAAAAATCAACAGAGAGCGGAACAAATGATGAGGCTAGTTGCTGAGAAGGTTAGTTGGGATGAAAATAAAGCTAAATCTATTTCCGATGAAATGGTCAACATATTTGGAACTCTATATGGTGCACTTGAAGAATGTGCAATATCAGAAAATGCCCTATCAGATGCTGGATTTGATGGAGAATGGATGGCAATAGCAACTACAATTGCAATAGATAACATCGTACCCCCATATGTAGAAATTAGGGGAATATTTGATATTGAAGTTTGGAGTTCCGAAGGAGTTAACGTAATTAAAAAAGCACTAATTGCTGCTGAACATTGTGCAGAGGGTTTGGAAGAAGTTACTTTGACGTGCCATTATGAAGGCGCTCCCCATTACAGAGTTGACATAAGGGCTCCTGACTATCCTTCTGCAGAATCTGTATGGGAACAAGCACAAGAAGCAGTAAAGAAATATATGGCACCGGTAGAAGGCTCAATTAGTATAGAACGCCTTTGAAGACCTTAAAATCATCAGATAATTCATGTACTTCACTACGAGCGATACATTTCTTGTATTGACATGGTAAGAAGCAAATTGAAAAGATGTGTATCTTGTAAGGAGTACGGATTAGGCGAAAAGTGTAATGATTGTGGAAGTATTCTGGAAGTAGTTGCACCATTGAAATATTCTCCCGAAGATCCTCAGGGTAATCGTCGTAGAAAAAGACTAGATGCAGGAAGTAAAGATTGGATTGAGTCTTTGCCAAATACAAATATGGATGAGGATTTAAAGGATGAATAGAACTAAAATTCATTGGTTAATTGGAAATAGTTTACCCAAGCATTTAGCTATAATAGAGGCAGTCCCTGGTGTTGGTAATGTAGGAAAATTAGTAGCAGATGGTTTAATTAAAAAACATCAATCAAAAACTTTAGGTTGGATTTTACATCCAGATTTACCTCCTCATTCAACTCTCAGCGAAGAAGGATTAATGACTCCTCCAAAAATAGAAATATGCTCAGTATTACTGCCAAAAAATAAAACAATAATTGTCATAAGAGGAGATGTGCAGCCAATAACTGCAACAGGGCAGTTTGAAGTTTCCGAGGAAATATTAAATTTAGCAAAGAATAATAATACTCCGCAACTTTTAGTATTGGCTGGCTTAACTGCAGGAATTGAAAATAAGGATATTCATGTAGTGTGTGCAAATTCAAAAGTAAGAAAGACTTTGGAATCTAATGATATAGAGGTTAGTAAAAATCAACCAAAGGATGGCATGATAGGCATTGCCGGATTGATTGTCTCATTATCGCCATTATATGATGTTCCTGCAATAGGCCTCATAGCAGATACAATCGGAGCTAGTGCAGACATATTAGCCGCAGATAGGTTATCATCATGGATAGAGGGGGCTTTGGATATTCCTTTGGATCTTGACTTAGACTCGACTAAAGAAACAGCAAAACGAATAATGGATGCAATTAATGTGACTAATTCAATTGAGGATTTAGTTAATTCTTCAGAGACCGATGTATCGAGTGATTTTTATGCTTGAGGAATAATATGAGGTTATTACTTTCCAGTGGAGGAAACAGCTCCCTTTCAAATGAACAAAAGTCAATTTTAAATAATCAAATTGAAGAATTATTTAGAGGTTTGGATGAAGTAGTTTTTATTTCATATGCGCAAAAAAATAGAATGGAATATACTACAAAAGTAAGAGAGAAAAGTTGGCCACTAAAGAATATTAAATTAATAGGTATTGAAGAATATGATGACCCTTATGATGCAGTTAAAAACGCTAAAGGAATATATGTAGGAGGAGGGAATAGTTTTCTCCTTACTCATGATTTATATGAAAATAAATTAATTAAAATTTTAAATGATGTCATTAAATCTGGAATTCCTTACATGGGAGTTAGTGCAGGAACTAATATAGCATGCCCAACAATGATGACGACTAATGATATGCCAATAATTATGCCGAAAAAATTGGATACTTTGAATTTAATTAATTTCCAAATTAATCCACACTATCATGAAGGCCCTATGTGGCTAAAAAATGAGGGGAGTTTTGTGAAACATA
>MDSY01010072.1_pt1 | contig 11090 bp, 19 predicted proteins | sample 811131 | NCBI WGS metagenome assembly MDSY01 (sample SAMN05326643, study PRJNA326480) | marine metagenome | isolation source: seawater | place: Atlantic Ocean: South West | collected 2010
AAGGATTTGTCTTGCGTGAACTTTTGCAATATAACTCATATCTTAAAATATAATTTTAAACTGTTTGCGTTTGTTTTACCTTTTTAATGTTCTCAACAAAAGTATCGAACAAATATCGTGAATCATGAGGGCCTGGCGAAGCTTCTGGGTGAAATTGAACCGAGAATACGGGCTTATCCTTCATTCTTATTCCTGCTAAAGTATTATCATTTAAATGAAGGTGCGTTACTACAATGTTATCATTTGCTTTTGCATCATCAATTTTAACAACAAAACCGTGATTTTGAGAAGTCACTTCACACTTTGTCGTTTCCTCATTCCTTACAGGGTGATTACAACCTCTATGACCATTATGCATCTTATAAGTAGATAAACCAATGGCAGTACAAATCATTTGATGACCTAAACAAATTCCGAAAACAGGATAATTCGAATCGATTACCTTTTTCACCTCTACTTGAACATTAGGCATTGCAGAAGGATCTCCGGGACCATTTGAAAGAAAAAAACCATCAGGCTCCCATTCCACTAATTCTTCATAGGTAGAATTATGAGGAAAAACTTTCATAAAAACTCCTCTTTTTTCAAGGCATCTTAAAATGTTCTTTTTAACTCCTAAATCTAATACAGCTACTTTTAATTCAGCGTTTTTATTTCCGACAAAATAGGGTTCCGTACAAGAAACCTTAGAAGACAACTCTAAACCTGCCATGGAAGGCATCTCTTCTAAATGTGCCTTAAGCTTATTTAAATCTAGTTCATCAGAACTAATAATAGCATTCATAGCTCCTTTATCTCTAATATACCTGACTAATGATCTTGTATCAACATCAGATATACCAACCATTTCTTCATTCTCGAAGTAGTCTTGAATAGAAGCATTGCCTGCAGGTCTACTGTAATAAGGAGAAAAACTTTTACAAACCATTCCAGCAATTTTCATTCCTTCTGATTCAATTTCGTTCTCGGAGACGCCGTAATTTCCAATATGAGAAGTTGTCATTATTACAATCTGTTTATAATAAGACGGATCAGTGAAAATTTCTTGGTATCCAGTCATACCGGTATTAAAACAAATCTCACCAGTAGTTGTTCCAACTTTACCGACAGCCTTTCCGTAAAACACTTTTCCGTCCTCTAAAACAATTACTGCTTTTTTCTTAGCTACGTACTTCATTATCTCTTTCTATAAAAAAAGCCTTTCGGCCAGTTAAATTAATCGGATACAAACATAAAAAAAGGATAGCATTTAAAAACACTATCCTTAATCAGTTTTATTAACGAATGATTAACATTATTCTGATTTATCTCCGTCCTTCTTATCATCAAATGAATCACCTTCAGATTTAGGATCTTTTTTCGCATCTTCCTTTGGCGCTTCAGCAATAGGAGTTTCCTCTTCAACTACAGTTGCATCCTCAACAATTTCTTGTTTCGCTTCAACAGCAGGCGCTACATCTTTTTTAGCTGATTTCCTCCTTCTAGTTTTCTTAGGGGCAGCAGAGGATAACATGTTTTCATTAAAGTCAACTAACTCAATGATACAAGTATCTGCATTATCACCTAATCTGTTTCCAGTTTTAAGAATTCTAGTATATCCGCCAGGTCTATCAGCAACTTTTGAAGCAACTTCTCCAAATAATTCCTGAACAGCATCTTTCTTTTGTAAGTATCTGAAAACTGTTCTTCTAGAGTTCATATCATCAGTTTTTGCCTTTGTAATTAAAGGCTCAACAAACTGACGTAAAGCTCTTGCTTTTGTAACAGTAGTACTTATTCTTTTGTGTTCAATTAAACTGACAGCCATATTAGCTAATAAAGCTTTTCTATGACCCTTTTGTCTTCCTAAATGATTGAACTTTTTACCGTGTCTCATATCTATGAGTATTATGGGTTACAACCCGCGTTCGTTATTAATCTTTATCTAAATATTTTGAAACATTCATTCCAAAAGATAATCCCTTACTAATTACTAATTCTTCTAATTCAGTAAGAGATTTTTTACCGAAATTTCTAAACTTCAATAAATCATTTTTGTTGTAAGAAACTAAGTCACCTAAAGTTTCAACATCAGCAGCTTTTAAACAATTAAGAGCTCTAACAGAAAGATCCATGTCCACTAACTTAGATTTCAGCAATTGTCTCATATGTAATGAAGTCTCGTCAAATTCTTCAGCAGCTGATTTAACTTCTGTATCTAATGTGATTTTTTCATCAGAAAACAACATGAAATGATGGATTAAAATCTTAGCAGCTTCCTTCAATGCATCTTTGGGATGAATAGAGCCATCAGTCTTGACATTAAAAACTAATTTTTCATAATCAGTTTTTTGTTCAACTCTATAATTCTCTATACTGTAATTAACATTTTTAATCGGAGTAAAGATTGAATCCACAGCGACAGTTCCTATTGGAGAATTCGCTTGTTTATTTTCTTCTGCTGGAACATAACCTCTACCTTTTTCGATAGTTAAGTCCATATCAACTTTAACTGAAGTTTCCATGTTACAAATAACGTGGTCAGGGTTTAAAACCTGATATCCAGAAATAAATGTACCCAAGTCGCCAGCAGTTAACTGATCTTTTCCTGAAACTGAAATGGAAACTTTTTCGGTTTCAGCATCCTCAATTTGTTTCTTGAAACGGACTTGCTTTAAATTTAAAATGATTTCAGTAACATCCTCAACAACACCTTTTATTGTAGAGAATTCATGATCAACACCTTCAATTTTCACAGAAGAAATTGCAAAGCCTTCTAAGGAAGATAATAAGATTCTTCTTAAGGCATTTCCGATAGTTAAACCGAAACCTGGTTCCAAGGGTCTAAATTCAAATTGACCTTCGAAATCATCAGATTCGATCATTATAACTTTATCAGGTTTTTGAAATGCTAAAATTGCCATGATATATTTTTTTTAATAATATTCAATTAATTATTTAGAGTATAATTCAACTATTAGTTGAGTATTGATATTTTCAGGAATATCCTCTCTAATCGGTGATTGTAAAAACTTACCAGCAACTGCACCTTTATCAAACTCTAACCAAGGGAAGGCTTTTGTGTTTACTTCTACTGAAGTTTTAACGATATCTAACGATTTCGACTTTTCTCTTACAGCAACAATATCACCTGGCTTTAATTGGTATGATGGAATATTTACCAATTCACCATTGACTGTTACATGTTTGTGAGAAACTAACTGACGAGCTCCTCTTCTTGATGGAGATATTCCCAAACGGAAAACAGTATTATCCAAACGTGACTCACATAACATTAATAAATTCTCACCAGTAATACCGCTTCTTCTAGACGCTTCTTTAAACAAATTTAAAAATTGCTTTTCTAAAATACCATAAGTGTATTTTGCTTTTTGTTTTTCCTGTAATTGAACAGAATATTCAGACTTCTTTTGCCTTCTTTTACCATTTCCATGCATACCAGGAGGGTAAGGCTTTTTTTCCAATGCTTTATCCGGGCCAAAAATTGGCTCACGAAACTTACGTGCAATTTTTGATTTAGGACCTGTATAACGTGCCATAATTAATTTCTTTATAAAGTTAATATTAAACTCTTCTTCTTTTAGGTGGTCTACATCCATTATGAGGTAGAGGAGTAACATCTACAATCTCCATAACTTCAATTCCAGAATTATGAATCGCTCTCATAGCAGATTCTCTTCCGCCTCCTGGTCCCTTTACGTAAACTTTAACTTTTCTAAGTCCTCTTTCATGAGCAACCTTAGAACAATCTTCAGCAGCCATCTGAGCAGCATAAGGAGTGTTCTTTTTTGATCCTCTAAACCCCATTTTACCAGCTGATGACCAAGAGATAACTTGACCTGTAGCATTAGTTAACGAGATAATAATGTTGTTAAAAGACGCTTTAATATGAGCTTCACCAACTGGATCAACTTTCACTTTATAAGCATTTTTTTTTGTAGCTTTTGCCATAACTTTGATTTATATGATCTGAATACTAACTAAAATTATTTAGTAGCCTTCTTCTTATTTGCAACAGTTTTTCTTCTACCTTTTCTAGTTCTAGAATTATTTTTAGTGTGCTGACCTCTTAAAGGTAAACCAGCCCTGTGACGGATACCTCTGTAAGACCCAATATCCATTAAACGTTTAATGTTCAATTGAACCTCTGATCTTAATTCACCTTCAACGGTAAATCCTTCAGAAATTAAATCACGAATTTTTTTAGTCTCATCATCAGACCAATCTTGAACTTTAGTGTTTTTATCTACACCAGCCTGATCTAAAATAACCTGAGCTGATGATTTCCCAACACCGAAAACGTATGTCAATGAAATCTCACCTCTTTTATTATCTGGTATATCTACACCTGCAATTCTTGCCATAATAAATAATTAATTTGTTCTTAATTCAATTAGTTTACCCCTGTCTCTGTTTGAACTTAGGGTTCTTTTTGTTAATAACGTAAATTTTTCCTTTCCTTTTGACGATTTTACAATCGACACTTCTCTTTTTAACAGATGCTCTAACTTTCATTTTTTGATAAGTTTTCTATTTGTATCTAAAAGTAATTCTACCTTTTGTTAGATCGTATGGAGACATCTCTACCTTCACCCGATCTCCCGGTAAAATTTTAATATAATGCATTCTCATTTTTCCAGAAATATGAGCAGTTATCACATGCCCATTTTCCAATTCTGCACGAAACATTGCATTTGACAATGCCTCGATAATTGTCCCGTCCTGCTCTATAGATGGTTGTTTAGCCATACTTTACAATATTTCTTTTCCTATTTTAATGAGTTCTTCCTCAATAAAGGCGAACGAAGATAACACTTCTGGACCACTTTTCATAATCGCAACAGTATGTTCGAAGTGTGCACTGGGTTTACCATCCTGTGTCAACACACTCCAACCATCTTTTAAGAAGCGAACTTTTTGTGTTCCCATATTTATCATTGGCTCTATTGCTAAAACCAGTCCTTCTTTTAATTGAACACCCCTTCCTTTTGATCCATAATTAGGAACCTGAGGTTCTTCATGCAAATCCCTTCCAACTCCGTGTCCAACTAACTCTCTAACTACACCATAATTATATTCATGAGCTTTTTGTTGGACAGCATAACTAATATCACCTAATCTATTACCTACAATGGCCTGTTCAATTCCTTTGTACAAACTTTCCTTAGTTACAGACAATAATTGTTTTATTTCCTCCGCAACATTACCAACAGTATAGGTGTATGCCGAATCTCCATAAAATCCATTTTTCAAAACACCACAATCAACAGAAATTATATCACCGTCTTCTAAAGACTTGTCTTTAGGTATCCCGTGAACCACTTCAGAATTAGGAGACATGCAAAGAGTGTTTGGAAAACCACCGTATCCCTTAAAAGCTGGAACAGCATTGTTATCTCTAATAAATTCTTCCGCGATTTTGTCTAATTTTAGTGTAGTTACACCAGGTTTAATTAAACCTGCTATAGCAGCATGAGTTTTAGCAACAAGCAAAGAACTTTCTCTTATTAATTCTATCTCCTCTTTCGTTTTGTATACAACTTTACCCATAATATGAATTAAATCATACCTACAGAAGAAGACTCACTTAAAGAAGCCTCTCCTCTTACTTTCCCGGTTTTCATTAATCCATCGTAATGACTCATCAATAAATATCCATCTACTTGTTGGAGCGTATCCAAAACAACACTTACCATAATCAAAAGTGATGTTCCTCCAAAAAAGTAAGAAAAAGCATTGTTTACATGTGCCATTCTTGCAAATACTGGTAAAATTGCAATTAATGCAAGAAATAAAGCGCCTGGAAACATAATTTTTGACATGATTCCATCAATATAATCTGAAGTCTCATTACCTGGTTTCACACCTGGAATAAAAGCCCCTTGCTTCTTAAAATCTTCAGCCATTTGACGTGGATTAACAACCATAGCAGTATAAAAATATGTCATAACAACAATTAAAACTGCTGTAGTAATATTATACCAAATAGAGTTAGGGTCGCCGATTTGTTGCATAATATCTTTAGCGCCTTTGCCGTCAAGAAAGTCTGAGCCAGCTAAACCTGTTGGCAAAAACATAATAGCTTGGGCAAAAATAATTGGCATTACTCCAGCCATCGCAATTTTTAACGGAAGATATCTTCTTCCTCCTCCTTGAACTTTATTAATTGCACCACCAGCAACCATTTGCTTCGGATATTCGAGTGGAACCTTTCTCACACCCTTTACAATCATAATTGTAAATAAAATAATAAAGAACCAACTAATAAACTCAACAATTAGAAAAAATGAACGACCACCTGAAGCGTCTCCACTAAAAGCTTCTTTAACTTCTTCTAGTATAGCCAATGGAAGATTAGCCAATATACCTACTGTTATCAAAATTGATACTCCATTACCTATTCCCTTCTCAGTGATTTTTTCACCCAACCACATCAAAAATAACGTAGAGGCAACAATAATAGATACAGAAGTAATCCAAAACATCATACTATCTGGATTATTAATAGCACCCTTCCCACCAACGTACATTTTAAGGTAAGCAGGAGCCTGAAGAGCTGTTACAGCGATAGTCAAAAACTTGGTATACGTTTGCATCTTTTTACGACCACTTTCACCTTCCTTTTGAAGTTTCTGAAATTGAGGTACTGCCATTCCTAATAATTGAATAACAATGGAAGCCGTTATGTACGGCATAATACCTAAAGCAAAAATAGACGCATTAGAAAAAGCTCCACCTGAAAACTGATCTATTAAACCTTCCCAACCTTCACCGTTCTTAGCATCTACAGCAGCTCTAAGAGCTTCAGAATCAATACCAGGAAGTAATATTTGAGTACCAGCTACATAGACGGTCAAGAATAAAATAGTATTGAGGATTCGCTTTCGCAAGTCCTCAATAGCCCAAATATTCTTCAATTTTTGAATAATATTATTCATAATAATTATGCAATTGATGCAGTTCCACCTTTACCTTCGATAGCATCTTTAGCTGAAGATGAAAAAGCATTAGCAGTAACATTAATCTTGTCCAATAACTCTCCTGTTCCCAAAACTTTTACAAGTTCCTTTTTTGAAGCTAATCCGTTATTAACGAAAACCTCTTGAGAAAAATCAAAAATACCTTTAGTAGTAGCTAAATTCTGAAGAACACTCAAATTGATACCTTTGTATTCAACACGATTAGGATTAGTAAATCCAAATTTAGGAAGTCTTCTCTGTATAGGCTGCTGCCCACCTTCAAATCCTACTTTTCTTGAATATCCAGAACGGGATTTAGCCCCATTATGACCTCTTGTAGAAGTCCCACCTTTGCCTGAACCTTGACCTCTACCAATTCTTTTCACAGCTTTAGTAGATCCGCTTGCTGGTTTTAATTTATTAAGTTGCATTATAAAATATCTTTATTATTTTTCAACATTTACTAAATGTTCTACGGCTCTAACCATACCAAGTATTTGAGGATTATCCTCCTTTTCTACGGTTTGATTGAGTTTTGAAATACCTAAGGCTTTTAAAGTATCCTTTTGTCTTTTAGGATAATTAATTGCACTTTTTGTTTGAGTGATTTTAATCTTAGCCATCTTTATAAATTAACCGTTGAATACTCTTTCTAACTTGATACCTCTTGTCTGAGAAATCATTATTGGGTCTCTTAATTCACTTAAAGCGATGATAGTTGCCTTAACAACGTTATGAGGATTCGGAGAACCTTTAGATTTTGCTAATACATTCTTAACACCAGCAGATTCTAATACTGCTCTCATAGCTCCACCAGCAATTACTCCTGTACCCGAAGAGGCTGGCTTCATGAAGACTCTAGCACCACCAAAGGTACTCTCCTGCTCATGAGGAATAGTCCCATTAAAAATTGGAACCGAAATTAAATTCTTTTTCCCTTCATCAATAGCCTTAACAATAGCTTCAGAAACTTCATTAGCTTTACCTAAACCATGGCCTACAGAACCATTTTCATCACCAACAACAACAATTGCTGAAAAAGAAAAGTGACGTCCACCTTTTGTTACTTTTGTTACTCTATTGATAGCTACTAATCGATCTTTAACCTCGACTTCACTAGATCTAACTTTGTTTGCGTTATTATTTACCATTTTTTACTTAGAATTTTAATCCACCTTCTCTAGCACCTTCTGCCAAAGCTTTAACTCTGCCGTGGTATAAGTATCCATTTCTATCAAAAACTACTTCACCAATTCCTACTGAAGAAGCAACCTCGGCAGCTTTTTTACCAACTGCATTTGCTAATTCAATTTTAGAACCTTTTATATCAAATCCTTTATCGCTCGATGAAGTAGAGGCTAGCGTCTTGCCAGCTTGATCATCAATAAATTGAACATAAATTTCTTTATTACTTCTAAAAACAGACATCCTTGGTCTATCTGAAGTACCTTCAACTCTTTTTCTAATACTCGCCTTGATACGAGTTCTTCTTGCCTCTTTAGTTACCATATAAAACTAATATTAACCGGCTGACTTACCAGCTTTTCTTCTGATTTGTTCACCAACATACTTAATACCTTTTCCTTTGTAAGGCTCAGGTTTTCTTAACGATCTCAATTTTGCTGCAACTTGACCAACTAATTGCTTGTCTACAGACGTAAAAGTAACGATTGGAGGCTGACCTTTTGATTGTTCAGCAGTAACCTTCACTTCAACAGGAAGTGAAAAAACAACATTATGAGAAAAACCTAGATTCATCTCTAAAACTTGTCCCGTTACTTTTGCTCTAAATCCAACACCAATTAACTCTTGTTTTGTAGAATAACCCTCTGAAACTCCAACAACCATATTACTAATCAAGGATCGAAATAATCCATGCTTTGATTTTAGATCTTTAGAATCATTAGCTCTCCTAACAAAAACCTCTTTTTCTACAACTTCAACAGTAATACCGTCAACTAAGCTTTGTTTTAGCTCTCCCAATTTTCCCTTTACAACAACTTCACCATCATTGAAAACTAATTCAACATTTCCTGGCAAAATTACAGGGGCATTTCCTATTCTTGACATTATTCTAAATCTTTAGTAAACGTGACACAAAACCTCACCACCAACGTTTTCGTTTCTTGCTTCTTTATCAGTGATAACACCTTTTGAAGTAGAAAGAATCGCAATTCCTAAACCGTTTAATACTCTTGGCAACTCTTTGGCTCCAGTATAGGATCTTGAACCTGGAGTAGAAACTCTTCTCAAAACCTTTATTGCTGGAGACTTAGTTTTCAAATCGTATTTTAGTGCGATTTTGATATTTCCTTGTGGTCCATTCTCATCTTCAAACTTATAGTTCAAGATGTATCCTTTATCAAACAGGATTTTTGTAATTTCCTTCTTCAAATTTGAACCAGGAATATCAACAACTCTATGCTTTGCAGCAATTGAATTTCTTAATCTTGTCAAATAATCTGCTATAGGATCAGTATTCATAACTTATTCTTTTTGTCTTAAACTATTAATTACCAGCTAGCCTTCTTGACACCTGGAATCAAACCATTATTAGCCATTTCTCTAAACTGGATTCTAGATAACCCAAACTGACGCATATATCCTTTTGGACGACCAGTAATGTTACATCTGTTGTGCATTCTGATTGGCATAGAGTTTCTAGGCAGCTTCTGTAGTGCATCATAATCTCCAGCTTCTTTCAATGCCTTCCTTTTCTCTGCGTATTTTGCAACCAGTTTAGCTCTTTTAACCTCTCTGGCTTTCATTGATTCCTTTGCCATGATTCAATTAATTTTTAATGTTTTTAAATGGAACTCCGAATTCTTTTAATAATGCATAACCTTCCTCATCAGTTTGAGCTGTTGTTACAAAGGTAATATCCATTCCTAATATTTTATCAACTTCATCGATATTAATTTCAGGAAAAATGATATGTTCTTTAATACCTAATGTAAAATTACCTCTAGAATCGAATTTAAAGTTAATTCCTCTAAAATCTCTAACACGTGGCAAAGCTACCGCAACTAATCGCTCAAAGAACTCAAACATTCCTTCACCTCTTAACGTAACTTTAGCACCTATAGGCATATTCTTTCTAAGTTTGAAAGTTGCCACATCTTTCTTAGAGTAACATGTTACTGCTTTTTGCCCAGCGATAATGGTAAGTTGCTTAACAGCATTCTCCACTAATCTCTTGTCTGCAACACCAGCTCCAATACCTTGGTTAATTACAATCTTCTCCAACTTTGGTACTTGCATAACGTTTTTATAATTAAACTGCTCTTTCAAGGCAGGAATTACTTTCTCGTCGTATTGCTTTTTAAAATTTGGTACGTACTGTTCCATTAGTCTAAAATCTTATCAGTTTTTTTAGCGTATCTCTTGATTTCCCCTTCCACTACTTTTCTTCCAACCCTTGAGGCTACATCACCATCTAGTAACATAACATTAGAAATTTGAATTGCCGCCTCACTTTCAACAATTCCACCCTGTGGATTTTGGGCTGAAGGCTTAGTGTGCTTTTTAACTTTATTCACACCAGCAACGATGATTTTAGTATCTCCTTTTAAAACCTTTAAAATTTCTCCAGTTGAACCTTTATCATTTCCAGTAATAATTTTTACTGAATCGCCTTTTTTTAATTTTAACTTTGACATTGTTAAATATTTTATAGTACCTCAGGTGCTAGTGAAACAATCTTCATGAAATCTTTTTCTCGCAATTCTCTGGCAACAGGGCCAAAAATACGTGTACCTCTCATTTCACCTGCAGTATTTAATAACACTATAGCATTATCATCGAATCTAATATAAGATCCGTCAGGCCTTCTGACTTCTTTTGCAGTCCTAACAACTACAGCTTTTGCAACAGCACCCTTTTTAATGTTCCCTGCTGGCATAGCCTTCTTAACAGAAACGACAATTTTATCACCAATTGAAGCGTATCTTTTCTTTGTACCGCCTAAAACTCTAATACATAATGCCTCTTTAGCACCACTATTATCGGCAACTTTACACCTAGATTCTTGTTGTATCATGACTAAATATTAATCTTCTTAATCAAAAAATTATTTCGCTTTTTCAAGTACTTCTACCAACCGCCAGTTTTTAGTCTTGCTCAGTGGTCTAG
>MDSY01089730.1_pt1 | contig 11090 bp, 3 predicted proteins | sample 811131 | NCBI WGS metagenome assembly MDSY01 (sample SAMN05326643, study PRJNA326480) | marine metagenome | isolation source: seawater | place: Atlantic Ocean: South West | collected 2010
AAATATGATTCGCTTTAAAATAGTTCCTGATTTTAGGGGCTTTCTTTTTAAACGTGTAAATATTGATTTTTATGATGATGTTCCTATAGTGACATTAAGAGCTGAACCGCTTACTGACATTACAAATCGTTTTATTAAACGAGTATTCGATATCTTGTTTTCGGCACTAGTCATTGTATTTGTGTTGACTTGGTTATATCCTATTATCGCTATTTTGATAAAGTTGACATCAAAAGGGCCTGTGTTATTTAAACAGGCACGATCCGGAGTAGGTAATAATGAGTTTATGTGTTATAAGTTTCGATCTATGACTAAAAGTGTTGAATCAGATAGCAAGCAAGCATCTAAGGGAGATATTCGTATCACTAAAATTGGTGCTTTCCTTAGAAAAACTTCTTTAGATGAATTTCCCCAATTTTTTAATGTATTTATTGGTGAGATGTCTATAGTTGGCCCTCGTCCTCATATGTTATTGCATACTGAGGAATATTCTGCTTTGATTAAAAAGTATATGGTTCGTCAATTAGTGAAACCAGGAATCACGGGAGCTGCTCAGGTTAAGGGGTATAGAGGAGAAACTAAGGCATTAAAGGATATGGAGGGGCGAGTTCGTCTGGATGTTTGGTATATTGAAAATTGGTCTTTATTTTTTGATATCAATATTATTCTCCTTACTGTTTTGAATATATTTAAGGGAGATGAAAACGCTTTATAACTTTTTTTTTATATTATTTATGCCTATGTGTGTAAATGGGCAAGCGAATACATTTCAATCAATAGTTAATAAACCTTTTTATTCTTCTTTTTCTGATTCAATTTCAAGTTATAATTCTGATACCATACAACGTTTTAGTTTAGTCTCAAGATTGTTTACCATAGGTTCAGCTAATAAATTAGATTACTCAAGCACATATTTATTTGGCATAAGCTTAACTGCTAATCTCAAGAATAAAATAACTTTTACTTCCCATTTTGATTATTTATCAGGGGATCATAATGTATTAATAAAAGAGTATCAAGATTCATTATTTATTTTTCCTGTATTTGGCAGGAAAAATATTAGGTTACAATATAATCTGAAATATCTAGTTAATAAATTTATATCTATTAATTTTGGCAAAGGAAAGCACTTTATAGGAGGAGGGTATCGTTCTCTTATGTTATCTAATGAACATTCCTCTTATCCGTATTTAAAATTATCTACTGAATTTGGAAGAGTTAAATATCATAATTTATATACTACTTTTTTAGATATTCAGAATCCAAATCAGAACAGAAAAAAACATTCTTCCATTCATTTTTTAGATTTTGGTTTAACAGAAAATATAAGTATTGGTATTTTTGAGGCAGTACTTTGGCAAGCAAAAGATGAAAATTATAATAGGGGATATGATGTTGAATATTTGAATCCAATTATTTTTTATCGACCAGTGGAGTTCTCAAAGCACTCTCCTGATAATGTGTTGTTAGGGACAAATTTTAATGCAAAAATGAAGATAATAACATTGTATGGTCAAGTGTTATTAGATGATTTGAATATATCTAGGCAAAAAGATAGCGATGAGCAGTATAGTGGTGGGTTTTTTCAGAATAAATTTGCTTATCAGTTGGGATTAAAAGCATCTTTCTATGGAATTAATACCTTATTGGAATATAATCAAGTGCAACCTTATACTTACGCTCACAAGGAGCCTATGCAATCTTATACTCATTTTAACCAATCCTTAGCACACCCTTTGGGTGCAAATTTTAAGGAGTTAGTTGCGCTTGCAAATTACAGTAAGGAAAAATTAAAGTTTAGTATTAAATTAACATATGCAAAAGTTGGCTTAGATAATCTTTATTCTCATTATGGACAAAATATATTTGCTTCTGATTTTGATGCTCAAGGAGATGGAGAGGAGTTTTCGTATGGAAATTTTAATGGACAAGGAATTGCTACACAAATAAATAGTTTATATACTGAATTAGCTTATTCGTTTAAATGGCTTGATGTTTTTGGTTCTGTATTTTATAAAAATAAGAAGTCTGATTTAAAAGATCAGACTTATTTATGGTATTCAGTTGGATTAAGAACTTTTCCATTTTCAACTTTCCAGGATTACTAAAACTCTATTTCATCTCCATTTTTATAGGCTATTATTAGAGCATTATCATATCCTATTTCTAACATTCTTTTTTGATATTTAACTGCATCTTCAAGGTTATAGAACATACCAGCTAAATAGGTTGTCTTATTTTCGCCAATAGGAATTGTTATTACATCATCCTCGTCAAATAATGTTACTGGAGTGTCATAATCGCCAAATGTTCCAAGTTTTATTCTAAATATGTGTAAATCACTCATGCCAAGCTCTAATTGATCTTGCCTGCTAAATGATTTGATTAATTCATTTCTACATTTTTCATAATTCTGTTGAGCTCTAATTGCTTTGCTATCTTCCTTCTGCTCTTTATAAATATAGATTAAATTTTCATGAGCAGGAAGGAATAGCTTATCTGTCTTAATAACTATTTTAAGTAATTTAATTGCTTTACTCATATATTCTGACTTTGTTGTACCTCTTGATTTAGCTGCAAAAGTGTAATGAGCAACAGCTAAATTGTATGTCCATTTTTTGTTTTTATAGATTTTTGGAGTTAGGTTTCTGAGATTTCTTTTTGCTTGTCCTATACCTCTTTTGTCACCTTTTGCTAAATAAGATATTGCTAGGTTTCCCCTTGTAAAGTTTAGACCATCTTCAGTTATTTTACCTCTTTTTAATTTCTTTTCTGTGTTTTTAAGATGACCCTGAGCAGTTGTATAATCTTTGTTGCATAATGCCTTTATTCCAAGATTGTACTCTGCAATACCTTCTTGAATTTGAATCATACTTCTGTCGTTAATTTTATCTATTTTATTGTATTGAAGATGATCATCTTGTTTTGAGATTTTAAGATTTGTAACGTCTGGTTGTTCACCTTTTGGGATATAATTTTTACCTTTGTTTTGTTTTGTTTTCTGGTTTTTAGATGGTTTGGATCTTTGTTTTTGAACAATTAGTTTAGCTTCCGCTGTTTGCATGCGCTCAAGCACTTTTTTAGCATCTTTTTCATTTCCAGATTTTCTATATATATCTTCAAGTGTCACATATGATTGGAAATGAAACTCATCTTTTCTTATAATTGAACTAAGTAAAGAAGCTGATTCAGATGAGTTGCCAACTTTATTATAAGCAATAGCAACATTGTATGTCCAATTAATTTCAGAATATATTCTAGGTGTAACTAGTGTTAATAGACGTTTGCTAACTGCTAAGTCCTCTTTGTTTCCCGTATGAGAATAGCAAAGAGCCATATTTACTCTAATGAAATTTAGCGCATCATCACTTAGTTTAGATCTTTTGTATTTTTTCATTGCACTTTTGAATTCTATGATAGCAGATGGATAGTCTTTCTTCTTCATTAATTCTATTGCTGCTGAATAATTTACTTCTGCTAATTTTGTTTGCTGAATAGATCGTTTTGTTAAATCTTTTGTGTTTTCAAATTGTAAAATATTTTCTACATCGGAAATTGGTTCCCAATAGTGTGCTTTAAGATCTGAATCGAAAGGTAATGATTCTATTGTGCTTGCATTAATGCTAGAAGTAATTAGTGCTATCGTAATTATTAGTAGTTGAAGAGTTTTTTTTATCATTTTTGTATAGTTTTCTATTTTTTTGCAAAGTATGAAAAATTATTGAAGTAATATTTTATGATTTAATATTTGATTATTTATTTTTAAACGTATAAAATAAATTCCCCTTGAAAGATGTGAAATATCTAATTTAGTATTTCTTATGTTATTAATTGATGTCATATAATTCTTCATAACATCTTCCCCAATATTATTTATAATTGATAATTCATTTATTATATCATCAGAACTTATGTTTAATATTCCTGTTGTTGGATTTGGAAATATTTTGATGTCATTGGATTGAATCGTTGTTGAACTATTAATTATAATTATTTTAATATCAATTACATTATAGAACGCTGTATCGGATATGCACCCAATAACATCGGTAGCAACAACTGAATATTGAATATTAGTATCAGCATAAATACTTTGAGTTGTCTCATTTGTATTCCAAAGATATGATACTGGAGTTAATCCATCAAATGTTCCAGAAAATGAGTCAACACTTAGAATGTGACTAATTGAATCATAATCTATTCCGATTAAAAATCGATTTGGATTGTTTGAAATAGTTATTGTGTTTGTTATTTCACAATTATTTCCATCTGAAACTGTTAGATGATAATCTCCTGGAACTAGATTAGATATAATATCATTATTCTGTTGTCCAGCAGGTACTATGCCTCCACCGTTAGCTACCCAATTATAATTATATGAAGTATTTGGTGTTCCACCTGATGCAAATGCTTGTGCATTACCGTCATCACCTCCATTGAAGCATGTCGTTGTGTCTTGACTTGATCCTATTACTAAATTTAGAGGATCTGGTTCGGTAATTGTAATATTATTCACTGTTGTCGTGCATCCACTTATATCTGTTAAAACACAACTGTAAGTTCCTGCGCATAAAAAAGATTGGTTGTTATTCCCCCAATCTTGATTTAGTATTGATATTGATGTTGAGAAATTAATATTTGCTCCACTACAATCTCCATTGCAATCTACAGTAAAATCAGAACTTGGATCTACTGTTGCTGTGAATAGTGTTGGATTTATGATAGAGACATTTATGTCTTGAGAACAGTTATTGCTATCCTTTACCTTTATCATGTAAGTTCCTGCAGATAGATTTGAGATAGTATCATCTGTACTTTGATAACTTATTCCATTATTATCTGAATACAAGTATGGAAAAGACCCTCCGGTTGCAAAAATTATAAAAGATCCATCAGATCCATTATGACAATTAATATCTTCAATTATTGCTGACAAAGTCATAGTGTCAGGATTTAATAAGATAATTGTATCCGAAATGACGCATCCATTTAAATCTGTTATTTTAACGTTGTGTGTGTCTGCACTTAACATTGTACTAATATTTGAAATACTATCATTCCAGGAAATAGAGTAAGGTAATGTCCCCCCATATGTATATGCTGTTGATAGAGCATAGCCATTATAACAGAGTATGCTGTCAGAGTAGATTTCAACTTGAAGTTTTTCAGGCTGGATTATTTCAAAATTGAAATGTGTAGAGTCTCCGTTAATAGATATAACTGATAAATTATATGATCCTGGACATAAATTAAAAAGATCTTCATTTGTTGAACTGAATCCATTTGGACCATCCCAGTAAGTTGTAAATGACGCAAAAGGAGAGAATACAGGATTTATATATATTGTTCCATTACAGCTATCAAAGCAGCTAGTACTTAGATAACTATTTAAACTATCAAAATTAAGCGAAAGAGCCAATGGTTCTGATATAAAGTAAACTGAAGTATCAGAGCAGCCTAATAAATCTGTTGCCACAACTTCATATTGACCGGTTATTAGATTATTTATTGTTTGATTTGATCCTCCATTACTCCATGAAATAGAGTAGTTGCCATTCCCTCCATTTGGTTGTACTGATATAGATCCATCATTATTTCCATTAACACTAACATTAGTAAGTGTTAATAATTGAATTGAAATAGGAACTGGTTCGTTAACAATTGAGTTAATAATGTTTTTACATCCATTGGTATCTGTAACTAATAAATGATAATCTCCTGCGCACAAGTTATTGATAGTATCATTAAGATCAATAAATCCATTAGGGTATGTCCAACTGTAGTTATATGGAGGTGTTCCGTCAAATGTTGTTGGGATTAATGTTCCATTGCAATAACTGTTGCAAGTTACATCAATTGAATCAATGTTAGAGGTTAAAGCAAAATTTGGCTCTGTAACAAAGAAACTATCTATAAAGGTTGGGCAACCAAGGCTTCCATTGAGAGTTAATGAGTAATTCCCAACTGATAAAGAGTCGATCAGTATAAAATCGCTTAAAGTATCACCATTAGAATCAAACCAATAATAATCATACGGTGCGTTTCCACCTGAAATAGAATCAAGAATTATAAATCCAGTGCTTTCTCCTTTACACCTAATATTTACGCCATTATAATCGGATAAAATTGTATGGCCAAATAAACTAGATGGTTCTGAGATTATAATAGTATCAGTATAAATACAATTATTTTGATCAATTAACTCAAAGTATTGGCTACCAGCGTATAAGCTATCAATTCTTAAGGTATCTAAACTAGTTATCATGGAATCAATTATTGCTCCTGTTATAGAATAATACGGGATTCCGCCTGAAATTGTGAAAGATAATGAGCCATCATTAAAAGCATAGCAGCTTGCATTTTCATGTGTTTCAATCATACTGATTTGAGCTGGTTCAGTAATTGTTACTGAATTACTAAATTGACATCCTAAGTAATCTTCAACTTCTAAAAAATATATTCCCTGAGATAAGCTATCAATATAAGTCGAATCAGGTAAATTATCCCATTTTAAATTAAAGGGTTCAAAACCTCCGATAATAGAAATATCAATTGATCCATTACTAAGCCCATTACATGAAACAGAATAAGCGCTATAATTAGATATATTATTTATTGTATAAAGACTATCGTTCTCACTAATAAACACAGAATCCTTTAATATACAGTTATTATCGTCTTTAATAGTACAGTACACCCATCCTGATGTTAAGTTTGTTGCTATTGAATCTAAAGAAATTGTATCTCTTAATAAGTTTGACCATAATAAGTTATATGGAGCTACTCCTCCAGTAACAGATATATATGCATTTCCTGAACTGTCACCATAACAATTAATAGAATCTATTACATTTAAACTAGTAAATAATGGTAAGCTTGGTTGGCTAATAATTGTTGAATCAATAGAAATACAACCATTATTGTCTGTGACTGTGCAGGTATGAACTCCTTCGGGAAGATTTGTAGCTATAGCAGTTGTGTCTCCATTGCTCCATAAATATGAATAAGGTTGAACTCCACCTAAAACTTGAAAATATGCAGCACCTGTGCTATCACCATAGCATGCAACATCAGTTTCGCTAGCTGTAATAACTAATGGAGGTGCTAAAATAAGTGTAAACGTATCTGTAACTGAGCAGCTGTTTGTATCTGTTACAGTGTAAGTGTAGTTAGTGTTAAGTGTTAAAGAATCAGAATTGTTTCCATACCAATTTTCTGTATATCCAGGATTACCTCCTGATGTAATCAGTATTATTCCAATATTTTGATTTGTAGATGAACAACTTGCTAGTGTTTGTTGCCTGTATATTGATATTGGTATAGGTTCGTGAATTGTAATAGTTTCGTAAGTAGAGCAACCTGAGTTATCACTAACAGTTACCCCGTATAATCCTTCAGATAAATTAAAGATGGTATCAGTTGAACTCCCATTATCCCACATAATAGATAGAGCTCCTGACCCTCCACTTGCATTTACGAATAAATAACCATCACTATATCCGTTACATGAAATTGATTGTCCAATATTAGTATTATTACTATCTAAAGTTACTGAAATTGGAATTATTGAAGAAGTTATTATAAAAGTATCTTCAACAAAACAGCCATTTGCATCATTCACTAAAACATAATTTGTTCCTGAACTAAGACCTGTAAGGTCTTGAATAGTATCTCCGGTTGACCAGGAGTAAGTATATGTCCCAGTACCGCCACTTACTGATATGTAAATACCTCCATTTGAAGGAGAGCAACTTGTTTGATTAAATACACTATCAATAATAATTGATAAAAAAGGAACAGGATTTATTGTAGTTGTATCAATAACGTGACAATTATTAGCATCTGTTACTATTACACTGTAATCGCCAAAACTTAGATTACTTATGTCTTCTGTTGTTTCTCCATTTGACCAAAAATAGGACAATAAACCAGTACCTCCCGCCGCAGATATGTCAATAGATCCATCAGAAGAGTTAGCGCAGCTAATATTATTTGAAATTAATGATGATATAGTTATTGATGGTGGATCAGTAATTAAAATTGAATCAGATAGTATACACCCACTATCATCTGTTATGGTATAATTATGTTGACCTCCATTTAAGGCGGCAGTATCTTTGCCGTACCAATTAGTGTTATATGGAGGAATACCTCCTGATATAGCTAATGTTACTGTGCCATTATTATCTCCATTACAATCAAGATGAGTAATAGTTTCTATCACTAATATTGGTGTAGGTTCAGTAATTTGGATTGAGTCTATAATTTGACAACCATTATTATCTGTTGATGTGCAAGAATAAATTCCTGCTGATAGTCCAGTGATTGCTTGTGTTGTTGCTCCATTGCTCCACAAATAAGTAGGTGGATTAGAACCATTTATTACTACAGTATAATCTTCAGTTGCACCATAAAATGGTGTAAAACCAGACCCTATTGCAGCAGCTTCACAAGGGCCAAACACATTATTATTTAGTTGAGAAACTACTCTTAGTCTTGTTGCTCCATAAGTTAAATTATTTGGAACTGTAAACGATATAGTATTAAGATTTGGAATTGAGGTAGTATCATTTGCAATCGTACCTATTTCCTCACCAATATCATCAAAATCACCATCAATATTCCAATCAATAAAAGCTTTAGCTCCAGCAAACCATACATTACCAGTATTATTAAAAACTCCCATAGCTATATCTAGGCTGTAAGATTGATTAGGGTTAAGGCTAGTGAATTTATTAGAATAGTCTTGATATTGATCTGAAAGATTTGCTGTATTGTTAACGATAGAGTCACCATCCCCAATTAGGCGTACTAATTCAATATTCGATTTATCATCAGAATAAGGTTGAGAATTGCAATATGATAAGTTAGATATGTTAGAAATCATAGCAATGCCATCTCCATAGTTACCACAACTTGAGTTTTTACTAGACATTGCCACTAGCCGATCACTTAGAGTAATACTTACTGAAGCAGTACATCCCCAATTGTTATCTGTTACGACACATGAGTAAGTTCCATTACTTAGATTTGTAGCAGGATTTGTAGTTTGTCCATCACTCCATTGGTAAGAATATTGTCCTGATCCATTTGTTAGTGAAGTAATCATAGCTGATCCATTGTTTAGTCCAGCACAACTATTTGTGAGACTTGTAACATTGATTGAAAAAGTTGAGCAGTCAACAAGTGAGATTGGAATACTGTTGGTTTCCAGGTTTTGTATGACATTTCCTAAACTATCAATTTCCTGAGTGCTCCAGCTAGCCGAGTAGTTTCCTAAAGGAGCTAGATTTTGGTTAGGGTTATTATTTGCATTATTAAAGTGAATTTTAATGGGTATGGCGGTACTGTCATTAACCCCTAATTCTAGTCCAGTTGAATCTGAGTTGTCTGGATAATTCCAAAACCCAATAGCTTCTCCATTTCCATTAATTTCATAATCAATCATTGACCAAAATGGGGTGCCTAAAAGAGTATTATACCATTGTAAAGTTATATCACCTTGCTCTATCGAAGAATCTTGATGAGATATAATAAATTCAGGCCTAATATTTAATATACAATTTGATAAATTTTTAATAACTAATGTGTCTGTAGATTGGTTATTATTTCCATACCCAAAAAGAGGGTTGGGCGAAAATCCAGTATTACTTTGAAATATATTGCTAGGGCAAACTGTCGTGAAATTAGGTCCAATTACCCAACATGGTTGTCCCGCACAGCCGAAGCATTTTACTCTCCATTCGTATGTTGTAAGTGGAGAAAATCCAGTAAGATGGAAAGTGTCTGTAGCAGATCCATTCGGAGAGACTATATTTGCATTTCCCCATCCCGTGGTACCCGAAACTTTATACTGTAATTTATAATTAGTATTGGACAGGTTAGTGCATGCTGAATCCCAAGTTAATATTATATTTGCTTGATTTATTTGGATAGCTTGTAAATTACTCTGCGCTATTGAAGATGTACTTAAGAACAGTGTAGCTGTAAGTAGAAGTAGAAATTTATTCATATTCTTATTTTATTTATTGTAAGTGGCAAATATACAAAAACTATCATTATTTTTATTATTATTCTCTATTTTTAAGAATGTAATTGGTTTTAAGCACTCGAGATAATTAGGATAATTATTTTTAGCTATCGTCATATAATGTGTTAGATGCTCTATATAATGTGTTAGATGCTGTTTTTACTTAAAGAGTTTTTAATTAATGTTTTCTTTGAAACTAATATGTTTGTAATTACGTATTTATTTATAAAGAGCATTTGATTAGCTGTTTTTAATTACTTTGTAAGTGTATCTATTAAACATTTAGATATTAATAAATAGTTGTTAATAACTCATTTTTTTTTAGTTAAAAATTCGATTTATAATAAAAAATCATTATGTTTACAGTCTTGTTTTACGACAAAAACAAAGAAAAAATATGACGAAACACCAATTTTATCAGATGAAACTGATTCAGAATTATTGCCTATTATGGTGTAATTTTTTCGTGTATTTAAATTTTGGTAACTCAGTTATTGCAAAAAATCGCATTGGCTTTTTACATATAATTAAACCCTTTATTAACAAAAACTTGTATTATGAAAACAAATTTTGACAAAAGAAACCCTAAGAAGTTCTTAGGTTACTTAATGGCTTCTGCCTTGGTATTTTTTGCTGGCTCAGTAAGCGCTACTAATCATGATGTAACTATTATTGGAAATACGTTCTCTCCAGCTTCATTAACTATTGATGTTGGTGATTCTGTAACTTGGACAAATTCTGGTTTTCATAATGTAAATGGTAACCTTACGGCTTTCCCTAATAATGCAGATGGTTCTATTTACAGTGGAGCTGCTGGATCTTCATGGACAACTTACGTATGGGTGTGTGCTACTGCTGGTTCGTATGATTATCAATGTGATCCTCATGTAAGTGTTGCAATGTTTGGAACTATTTCGGCTAATGCTCCTCCGGTTGTTTGTACACTTGATGAGGTTGTTCTTACAATGACTGATTCTTATGGAGATACTTGGAATGGTGGAACATTAACTATTGATGGTGTTACTTATGACCAGCCTACAACTGCTTCAGGTGGTGCTTC
>MDSY01040252.1_pt1 | contig 11089 bp, 10 predicted proteins | sample 811131 | NCBI WGS metagenome assembly MDSY01 (sample SAMN05326643, study PRJNA326480) | marine metagenome | isolation source: seawater | place: Atlantic Ocean: South West | collected 2010
CACCATGGGTTGCAATGCGGATTTTGTACGCCGGGTATGGTGATGACGACGGCGGCACTTCTTAAAGAAAATCCCAAGCCGACCGAGACCGAGGTGCGTGCGCATCTGGAAGGCAATATTTGCCGCTGCACAGGATACCACAACATCGTCAAAGCAATCCTTGCCGCATCCGGTCAGGATGTATCTGCGATTGCCGCTGAGTAAACCAACACCAGCCAGTGTTTTGATCGCGACCGCGGGGAGGCGGGCGCGACACCTCAAGACACATTGGCCCGAGGGAGGACTATGAATGCCCAAAGACAATTCAACAGTTGAAGGCGGCATTGGTGCCGCAACCGTGCGCCGCGAAGATATCCGGTTTCTCACCGGGGACGGCCAATACACCGACGACATCGTGTTGCAGGGCCAAACTCATGCGATTTTCGTGCGATCGGATGTGGCGAACGGTGTGATTAAATCCATCGATACATCGGCCGCCGAAGCAATGCCAGGTGTGCTCGCCGTCTTTACAGGTGAGGATTTTGCGGAGGTAGGCGGAAACCCTGCGGGCTGGCTGATCAATTCACGCGACGGCGAACCGATGAAAGAACCAAAGCGCCCCGTTTTGGCCCACGGCAAAGTGCGCCATGTGGGTGATGCATATGCCGCCGTTGTCGCAGAAACCAAAGAACAGGCGATGGATGCGGCCGCAGCGGTTGAGGTGGACATTGAAGAACTGGATGCTGTCACTGACATGACAAGCGCCATTGCGGGCGGTGGTTTGGTCCATGACGAGATCGAAACGAATATCTGTTTTGATTGGGGGTGGATTGAAGACAACCGCGCTGCCACGGACGCCGCCATCAAGGCCGCCCCCCATGTGACGACGCTGGAACTGGTGAACAACCGCTTGGTGCCAAACGCGATGGAACCGCGCGCAAGCACGGCGGATTACAACAAAGGCACGGGCGAATACACGCTCTATACGACCTCCCAGAACCCGCATTTGACGCGGCTTTTGATTTCCGCGTTTGTGCTTGGGATTCCTGAAAACAAGCTGCGCGTTGTGGCACCGGACGTGGGCGGTGGGTTCGGGTCGAAAATCTATCACTACGGCGAAGAAGCGCTGGTCTTGGCAGCCTCAAAGAAGTTAAAGCGCCCCGTCAAATGGACGTCGAGCCGATCTGAGGCGTTTCTCACGGATGCGCACGGGCGCGATCACGTCACCAAGATCGAATTGGCCTGCGAAAAGGACGGCACCTTCATCGCGTTCCGCACGGAAACGCTGGCCAATGTGGGCGCGTATTTGTCGAACTTTTCCACGGTCACCCCGACTTTCCTGCACGGCACTTTGATGGCCGGAAACTACACTGTGCCCAATGTTTATGTGAACGTGAAGGCGGTGTTTACCAACACGGCGCCAGTTGATGCTTATCGCGGCGCTGGGCGGCCTGAGGCGACGTATTCCATCGAACGTGTGGTTGACATGGCAGCCCGCGAGCTTGGTATGGATCCGATTAAGATGCGGCGTAAAAACTTCATCAAGCCGGATCAGTTCCCGTTCGCGAGTGCTGCGGGCCTTGAATACGACAGTGGCAATTATGACCGCCAGATGGACAAGCTTGAGGTGATGATTGACCGCGACGGGTTTTCCGCGCGCCGTGCAGAGAGTGAGAAAAAAGGCATGCTGCGTGGCCTTGGCCTGAACGCCTATGTTGAGGCATGCGGTATCGCGCCATCCAATTTGATCGGTATTCTTGGTGCTCGGGTTGGTCTTTATGACGCCGCGACAGTGCGGGTGAATGCGACGGGCAATCTGGCCGTCATGGTTGGTGCGCACAGCCACGGGCAGGGCCACGAGACTGCGTTCCCGCAGGTGGTGGCAGAAATGCTCGGTATTGATCCGATGAGCATTGAAATCGTGCATGGTGATACGGCGAAAATTCCGTTCGGGATGGGGACCTATGGGTCGCGGTCTTTGGCGGTCTGCGGATCAGCGGTCGTGCGTGCCACGGAAAAGATCATTGTCAAGGCAAAGAAGATTGCAGCGCATATGTTGGCAGCCGCTGACACTGAAATTGAGCTCAGAGATGGTCAATTCAGTGTGGCAGGAACCAACAAATCCGTCAGCTTCGGGGAGGTCGCGTTGAAGGCTTATATCCCCCATCAGTTCCCGATTGAAGAAATTGAACCGGGCCTTGAGGAAACAGCGTTTTATGATCCAGCGAACTTTACCTATCCAAGCGGGGCCTATGCCTGCGAAGTAGAGCTTGATCCGGAAACGGGCAAAGTGACGATTGAACGCTTTGCCGCAGCGGATGATTTTGGCAATATTATCAATCCGATGATCGTGACGGGCCAAGTTCATGGCGGGATTGGCCAAGGCATTGGGCAGGCGTTGATTGAACAGACGGCATACGATGAAAATGGCCAGTTGCTGAGCGCGTCTTACATGGACTACGCGATGCCGCGCGCTGATGATTTGCCGTTTTATCAAGTGAACCACGATGACGGCACACCGTGCACGCACAACCCGCTTGGCGTGAAAGGCTGCGGGGAGGCGGGGGCGATCGCATCGCCTGCGTCTGTCGTGAATGCGGTGATTGACGCCATGCAATCCGGCGGCAAGAACGTCACCCATATGGATATGCCCCTGACGCCAAGCCGCGTTTGGGACGCAATGAACGCTAAAGGAGTTTGAGAGATGTATAACTTTGAAATGACACGTCCCTCGACGATTGCGGACGCGGTGAAGGCCCTTCAGGACGAAGACGCTCAGGCGCTCGGCGGCGGACAAACGCTGATTCCGACGTTAAAACAACGTCTTGCGATGCCATCCACATTGGTAAGCCTGACGGGTATCGGTGAGATGCGGGGCGTGTGTATGTCGGATGCAGGCGAGGTGTGTGTGGGTGGCGCGACGCCACATGCCGTCGTTGCCCGCGAGGCTTCGGCCTTTCCGGGGCTGGCTGCACTGGCGTCCCACATCGGTGACCCTGCGGTGCGCAACCGTGGCACGGTGGGTGGATCTTTGGCCAACAACGATCCGTCAGCCTGTTATCCTGCCGCAGCACTGGCGAGCGGCGCAACAATCCTCACCAACGCCCGCGAAATTGTGGCGGATGAGTATTTCCAAGGTATGTTTACTACGGCCCTCGAAGAAGGTGAAATCATCACCGAAGTTCGCTTTCCGGTGCCCGAAAAATCCCACTACGAAAAGTTCGTGCAACCTGCGTCGCGGTTCGCGCTTGTGGGTGTGATGGTCGCCAAATATGCGGACGGCGTGCGCGTGGCCGTAACAGGTGCGTCCGAAGAAGGCGTGTTCCGCTGGGCCGAGGCCGAGGCGGCGCTGAATGCTAATTTCAGCGCGGATGCCTTGGACGATCTATCGCTGGGCGGGGATGATATGATCAGCGATTTGCACGGATCAGGCGATTACCGCGCGCATTTGGTGAAGGTCATGACAGGGCGGGCGGTCAGTAAAGCCGCTTGATTTAACGTAATAAAAAAACCCGCGTCCTTTGAGGGCGCGGGTTTTTCTTTTGTCGATGTAAAAGGCTTAGCCCTTTTGCGGCAGGGCCCCGATCAGCATGACCATCTGGCGGCCTTCCATTTTCGGGAAGTTTTCGACCTTGCCGTGTTCTTTTGTGTCTTCGGCCACGCGTTCCAGCAGTTCACGGCCAAGGTTTTGGTGGGCCATTTCACGACCACGGAACCGCAAAGTCACCTTCACTTTATCGCCGTTTTCCAAGAACTTATAGACGTTGCGCATCTTGACGTCATAGTCGTTCGTGTCCGTATTTGGACGAAACTTGACCTCTTTGATCTCAATGATCTTTTGCTTTTTGCGGGCCTCGGCCTCACGCTTCTGAGTCTCGTATTTGAACTTGCCGAAGTCCATGATCTTACAGACGGGGGGCGCCGCATTGGGTGAGATTTCAACCAGATCGAGGCCGGCTTCTTCTGCCATTTGCATAGCGCGCTCTGGCGTTACAACGCCGGCGTTTTCGCCATCTGCGCCAATGAGGCGAATTTCTGTAGCGCGGATACGGTCGTTGACGCGTGGTCCGGTGTCACGCGCGGGTGGCGCGTTATGAGGTCTGCGGGCTATGGGACTTGTCCTTAAATTGTTTGTCTAGAGTGATGCAACGTAAACCTGCAAGCTGGGCACTTCAAGGCGCAAAAACGTATATTCGCGCAAGCCAGCTAAGGGGAAAGGCACCCGTCTGTTCCCGCTTTTCTTTGCACGCGCAGCATGACAGGTACCGCACCGAGGTCCAGTTGGGGGCCATGTATTTTTAAAGGACGAAAATCATGAGAGGCACGATCGCTATCGTTGTCATCGCAGTGCTGGGCTTCTTTGGCTTCCAGTGGGGCGTAAACGGCAAAAATCCCGCGCAGGTCTTTTCCGGCGCGACTGAAATGGCTGCGGACGCAGCTGACAGTGCAATGGAAACTGCTGGTGATGTTGCTGAAGGCGCCGCGGACATGGCTTCTGATGCGGCTGATACAGTTGCTGACACAGCCGAAGGTGCTGTGGATGCGGCCACAGACGCTGTGACGGATGTTGCGGAAGGCGCGACCGAGATGGCAGAAGGCGCTGTAGAGGCCGTGACTGACACTGCTGAAGGTGCTGTTGATACAGCAACCGAAGCTGCTGAAGGCGCTGTTGAATCAGTCGAAGGCGCTGTTGAGGGCGCAGCAGATGCTGTTGAAGGTGTTGTAGATGACGCCGCTGAGGCAGTTGAAGGCGTGACAGACGAAGCCGCTGCTGCTGCTACTGCTGTTGAGGAATCTGCTGCCGCTGAAGAAGCCGCCGCACTTGAAGAAGCCACCGCTGCTGAAGCAGAAGCTGCCGTCGCAGAAGCCACTGAAACGACACCGCAAGCCGCTGATGTTGCGACGGAAGAGGTGACTGAGGCCGTAGAAGCTGGTGAAAATGCGCAAGAAGCCATCAACGAGGTTGCAGAAGCATCCGACGGCATGGACATCATGAGCTTGCTGACACCAGAGACATTTGATGCCGCACAGGTTTCCGAATGGATAGACGGTCAGGACTTTGGCCCACTGGTTTCGACACCAATTAAGGCCGCTGTTGACGCCGCTGGCAACAACCCAGACCTTATCTCTGGCGTGATTGAGCAGATCAAAAGCGTGATGGGCAACTAAGCCCTACGCGACATATCAAACTAAAAGGGCCGCTCACATGAGCGGCCCTTTTGCATTCGGTGTTACGTCGATCAGTCGAGGAATGCTTTTTCGACCACGTAATGTTGTGGGTTTGAATTCGCGCCCTCAACCAGACCATAGTTTTCAAACATCTCTTTAAGTTCAAGGTTGAACGCCATGTTGCCGCAGATCATTGCGCGGTCATTGTCGGGGTTCAACGGGGGCACGCCAAGGTCCTTGAACGCCTCACCTGACTTCATCAGATCGGTGATGCGGCCCATCTTGGGGCTCTGTTCGCGGGTGGTGGTCGGGTAGTATTTGATCTTCTTCCAAAACCCGTCGCCGATGACTTCGTTCAGCAATTCATTCGGCTTGAGTCCCTCGATCAGATCGCGCCCATAGGTGAGTTCACCCACTTCGCGGCACGTGTGGGTGATGATGATTTCGTCGTAGTCTTCATAGGTCTGGGGTTCGCGCAAAAGCGACGCGAAGGGCGCAAATCCTGTGCCCGTTGCAAAGAACCAGATGCGTTTGCCCGGCAGAAGTGCGTCATGGACCAACGTGCCCACAGGTTTGGGGCGCATCGTCACCTCGTCGCCGACCTTGATATACTGTAGCTTGGATGTCAGCGGACCGTCTTGGACTTTGATGGAATAGAATTCCAGTTCCTCGTCCCAGCTTGGGGAGGCGATGGAATAGGCGCGCAGCAGCGGTTTGACCTTGCCCGTTTCGGGATGCGGATCACCCATCAGGCCGATCATCACGAATTCACCTGACCGGAACCGCATGGACGCGGGGCGCGTCATCTTAAAGCTGAACAAGCGGTCGGTGTAATGTTTGACTTCGGTCACGGTCTGCGCGTCGGGCAGGGCGGGAACGGCTTTGGTTGGTGCTGTATCGGTCACGGGTGTCATTTCTGTCATGTGTCTATGGCGCAGGTCTTTACCCACGCCCTCCTATTACGCGTTGATTTGGATCAGTTAAAGGGGGGGCTGTGCGGGTTATCCGCGCATGCGCGCCTGATAATCGTGGGCACGCCAATTAGCGCGCGCGAGCCATTCTGGTTCGGGCTGGCGGGTTGCGAGGGCGTCGTCAATCTCAACCTCATCAAATCCAGCGCGCCGCGCCATGGAATATTGATCGGAAATGATTTGCCCGCGCGCGCGCAAACGCCCCATGAACCCCATGCGGCGCAGTTGCGCAGCGATGGTGAACCCGCGACCGTCCGCAAAGCTTGGGAAATCCACGCGGATCATCGCGATGCGTTCAAGGCACTGCGCGAGGTCGGTGGGTTCCGCGTCTGACGCCAGATCAATCGCGACAGCGCCACAATCGTTCGCGGCCATATCTGTCAGCGCGATAAAATCACCTGTCCAATCGTCAGCAGAAAACCCTGTGTCCGTGACAAGTACGTTCATTGTGGTGCTCCGAAATGGATACCGCATTCTGTCTTGGTCTGGTCGCGCCACCGGCCTGCGCGCGCGGTTTCACCTGATGCAACACGCGTTGTGCACGGCGTGCAGCCGACGGATGGAAAGCCTTTGGCGACAAGCGGGTGACGGGGCAAGTTGTGCGTTTCGATGTAGTCGTTCAGATCGCTGCTGTCCCAATGGGCTAAAGGGTTGACCTTGATGCGTGGCAGGCGACCCAGCGGGCGGTCGACCTCGAACATTTCAAGGGCGGCGCGTTGCCCCCCTTGGAACCGTTTGCGACCCGAAATCCAGGCGTCGACATCTTTCAATGCAGCCTCAAGCGGTTCGGTCTTGCGCAAGGCACAGCAAGCGTCGGGATCATGTAGATGCAACAGGTTTTCATTGTCGCGTTCAAACAGCACATTGCGTTTGGCTGAGATAGTTTTCACCCCAGTCAGGCCGAGGGTTTCGGCAACCCGTGCCTGATAGTCCAGCGTTTCTGGAAACAGCATTTCTGTGTCGATGAACAGCACGGGCACGGCACGGTCAACTTGCGCGGCCATATGCAAGAGCACGATGGATTCGGCCCCAAAGGAGCTGACCATTGCCGCATCACCCAGCATCTTCAGCGCATGTTCCACAACATCCTGTGCGTCACGGTCTTTGAAAAGACGGTTCAGGGTTTGCGTGCGTCCATCAAGCGGCATCAGCTTTCTCCTCTGGGTAAAGAATGGTTTTGAACGGGGCGGCGCCAAGGCGGCGGTAGGCTGCCAGGAACGTTTCTTCGGGATCGTTTCGCAATTCCATATATCCATAAACAAGGCGTTCAATGGCCGGCACAATGTCGTCCGCGCTAAAGCCCGGTCCGGCGCGTTCACCCACTGCGGCCGTTTCAGTATGATCGCCGCCAAGGGTGATCTGGTAGCTTTCTACGCCCGCACGATCCAGTCCAAGAATGCCGATATGACCGACGTGGTGGTGCCCACAGGCATTGATGCAGCCCGAGATTTTGATCTTCAGCGCGCCGATGTCATGTTCGATCTTCAGCTCATCAAAACGGGTCGCAATTTGTTGGGCAATCGGGATCGAACGGGCCGTCGCCAATGCACAGTAATCCATGCCGGGACAGGCGATGATGTCGGAGGCGAGGCCGATGTTGGCTGTCGCAAGATCTGCCGCCCGCAATTCTGAATACAGCTTGGCGAGGTCTGATTTATGCACATGAGGCAGGATCACGTTTTGCTCATGGCTGATGCGCAGCTCATCGTGGCCGTATCTGCACGCGAGGTTTGCCATGACGCGCATTTGGTCTGCGGTGGCATCACCCGGTGTGGCACCATGTTTCTTGATTGAGATCGACACAATCGCATAGCCGTCCGCGCGGTGTGCGGTCAGGTTGGTGTCGGTCCAGCTGCGAAACGCGGGGTTGGCCATGCGTGTGGCCTCGAACCCATCCGTGCTGACCACTTTGAACGCGGGGGCGGCGAACTGGGCCTCAATCTCGCGTAGGATGGTTTGATCCACGCCGCTGAACGTCGGGCGGATTTGGGCGAAGCGTTCGTCCACGAGGCGGCGAATTTCATCAATGCCATGTTCATGCACGGTGATCTTGATACGGGCTTTGTATTTGTTGTCGCGACGGCCAAGGCGGTTCCACACGGAAACGATGGCTTCCACGTATGGCAATAGGTCAGCTTGGGGCAGTAATTCATTGATAACTTTGCCAATCATCGGTGTGCGGCCAAGACCACCACCGATGATGATTTTGTATCCGATGACACCATTCTGCTGAACAATCTGGATACCAATGTCATGGGCTTTGATGACGGCACGATCGTTTTCGGACCCCGTCACCGCCAGCTTGAACTTGCGCGGCAGGAACTGGAATTCGGGGTGGTCGGTGGACCATTGGCGCAGCAGTTCGGCGACGGGGCGCGGATCTGCGACCTCGTCTGCGGCGGCCCCTGCGAAATGGTCGGCGGTGACGTTGCGGATCGTGTTGCCCGATGTTTGGATCGCGTGCATGCCCACGTCGGCAAGGTCGGACAGCATGTCAGGCACGTCCTTCAGCTGTGGCCAGTTGTACTGGATGTTCTGGCGGGTCGTGAAATGGCCATAGCCTTTGTCATAGGTTTCGGCCAGATGCGCGAGCATGTCCATTTGCGCCGCATTCAGCGTGCCGTAGGGCACCGCAACCCGCAGCATGTAGGCGTGCAATTGCAAGTAAAGACCGTTCATTAAACGCAGCGGTTTGAATTCGTCCTCGGTCAGGGATCCATCAATGCGGCGTTCCACTTGGGCACGAAATTGGGCAACACGTTCGCGGACAAAAGACTCATCGAAGTCATTGTATTTATACATTGATCTCTACCTGTTTGCCGTGGGCATAATTAGAGGGGCCGCGCGTGCGGAAAGCTTCGCGAAAGTGGGTTGTTTCTGGCCCGTTTTTGCCTGCAACAGCATCCGCAAGGTAGGCACCCGCGATGACGTTTTGCTGGGCTTGGGCTTCGAGCAAGCGCAGGCTCGCGCGGGCTTCATCCGTCATCAATTCAGCGTCAGCGATGTCGCCGGACCATGTGTCGTCGGCAGTGAACCAGACTGCGTCGCCCTCAATCAAAAGGTTCGCGGTGACGACTTTGGGTGTGAATGCGCGGGCCATTAAAGTGCCTCCAATCGCAAATCGTGTGATTGCGCGGCCTGAACGGCGCCGCGCGGGGCCAAGCCAAGGAACGTCAGGGCAGGGCCCGTCAGGTTGGCGTTGCTGATCGTTAGTTCAAGGTCCGCCAGCGTCGTGGCGATCACGCGCTGATCGGGGCGGGACACGTTTTCAATGACCGTCACGGGGGTCAGCGGGTCAGCGCCGTGCATCAAAAGGCGGCCCTGAATGAAGCGCGCGGATTTCTTGCCCATGTAGATTGCGGCGACTTGGCCGACCTCAGCCAAGGCCTTCCAATCGTGATCGGCATAGCCTTTGGTGTCGTGCCCAGTGATGAACCGCACAGACGAATTGCGGTCCCGTTGGGTCAGGGATTGACCGATACCCGCGACAGCCGCGGACGCGGCGGTGATGCCGGGCACGATGGTGTAGGACAAATCTGCGGCCTCAATCGCGGCAAGTTCTTCGTCCAAACGACCAAACACAGTCGGATCACCCGCCTTGAGGCGCACAACATGATGCCCGTCCAATCCGTGCTGAACGATCAACGCGTTGATGTCGTCTTGATGCATGGCCTTGCCGAAGCCGGTTTTTCCCGCGTCGATCATGATCGCTTCGCGGCGCGCCAACTCCAAAATCTCGGGCGTGACCAAACGGTCGTAGATCACCACGTCTGCTTTATCCAAGGCTTTGCGCGCCTTGAGCGTCAGCAAATCAGGGTCACCGGGACCCGCGCCGACAAGCTCGATATGGCCGGGCTTTGCGTCCGTGTTCAGATGGTCGTGCAGCAGATCATCAAGCGCCTGTTCAACTGCGCCTTCACCTTGCGTGATCGCGCGTGGACCGGCGTTAAAGTAATAGTCGGACCAAAAATTACGGCGCGCTACGCCAAAGGAGAGCATTTCGGCCATCCCGCGAAAGGACTTACCGATCCGCGCGAGGGTGCCAAGCGATGCGGGAAGGCGTTCTTCGAGGTCTTTTTTGATCGCGCGGGCTAGCACGGGGGCCGCACCCTCGGTGCCGATAGCGATCGTGACGGGGTCACGGTCCACAATTGCGGGGGTGATAAACTGGCTGGCACCAAGGTTGTCGACAATGTTCACAAGCGCGCCGTCACGGTTGGCGATGTCTGCGGTGCGCGCATCTTCAACGGCGTCTTCATGGGCTGCGTAAAACAGCGATGTACACATTGTATCGCCCGGCTCCATCGCGCGGCGTATCAGCGTCAGTTTGCCCTCTGATGCCCATTTGTGGATTTCAGGGGCTGCGTCAGCCGCGATCACTGTCAGCTTTGCTTGCGTCTTCAAAAGCAGGCGCAGCTTGGCCAGTGCGGCGTCACCACCGCCCGCAAGGACAATGCGGCGGCCTTCAACGGCGAGGAAAATGGGGAAGTGCTTCATGTGTTTAATCCCGTTTGCTTAGTTCCAATATAGAATATAATTCTAGTAAGTGCTGCATACGGACGGTTGAAAGGGATGCTTGTTCCGACTATTGATCATATCGGTCAGAATATTTCCAAACGGGAGGAAAAAGAGAATGGACGTTCGGATAGACGAGTTAGACAGGAAAATCCTACGCACCATGCAGGCCGATGCGGGGCAGTCTTTGGACGAAATCGCCAAAGAAGTCGGGTCCTCCAAGACGCCCGTGTGGAACAGGATTCGCAAGCTGCGCGAGGCGGGGGTCATTGGCCAACAGACGGTTATGCTGGATGCCGAAGCCTTGGGGTTTGAGGCGTGTTTTTTCGTTCTCATCCGCACGTCAGAACATGAGGCGGATTGGCAGGCTAAGTTTCTGAAAGCATTGATGGATCGCGATGAGGTGCAAGAGGCGCACAGGCTCGCGGGGGACATTGACTACATCCTCAAGGTCC
>MDSY01074199.1_pt1 | contig 11089 bp, 9 predicted proteins | sample 811131 | NCBI WGS metagenome assembly MDSY01 (sample SAMN05326643, study PRJNA326480) | marine metagenome | isolation source: seawater | place: Atlantic Ocean: South West | collected 2010
TGAACCAGGCGGATTACTATGGGATGAAACTTTAAATATTATTAAAATTGCTGCAAAAAATTCTGATATAGTTGGTGCAGATGTGAATGAATTGTCACCAATTAAAGGATTTAATTCTTATAATTTTTTAGTCGCAAAATTAGCTTATAAAATACTAGCCTATACTTTTGAGTTTAAACGTTAACAAGTTCTTTTAAACTCCAGCTTATAATAACGAGAGCCCCACCTAGCTCATCATTTTTTCTAAATAATAATTTAGCATTCTGTTTTTCTAGCAATGTTTTTCCCAAAAAGGTTCCTAGTCCCAATCCAGAGTTGGAACTTAATTCTTTTGATTTTGATTTAATATAAGGTTCACCAATTTTTTCTATTACATCTTCAGGAATTCCTGGACCATCGTCGTTAATTTTAATTTTAATTATTTTTTCGTCACTTTTCAAATTTATATTAACTTTACTTTTAGAAAACTTGACTGCATTTCCTATAAAATTTCTTAAACCATAAATTATTTCTGGAGATCTTCGAATATCAATTTTATTTTGATCATTTTCGACATTCAATTCTATTTCTTTTGATGATGTTTCTTTAAAAGAATTAATAATTTCCTCTAATAAATCTTCTAATTTTACTAAGCTAATAAAATTATCTTCTTCAATTTGTTTTTTTGAAATCTGTTTAAGAATATCGCTACATCTTTTGGATTGGCTTACGAGCAGATCTATATCTTTGGAAATTTCTTTGTTGTCTCCAATTTCTTTTTTCAACTCTTTTGCAACTACACTTATTGTTGCTAGTGGAGTTCCAAGAGAATGGGCTGCTGCTGCAGCTTGACCACCAAGGGATTCGAGCTCATATTCTTTTGCTATAACTTCTTGTAATTTATTTAATGCTTCTGATCTTTTTTTTGTTTCACCAGCAAAACGAATTCCGAAATAACTTAAAAATACTAATCCTATTAAAATTGATGTTAAAATACCTAATTTATAAAAATTAGGGAAATTATATATAGCCGTTTCCATTCCTGGTAATGGTAAGTTTAAAGAAGTGAGAATAAATAACAAAATAGAAGTTAATACACCTAGTATTATAGTTGTGCCCATGCTTAAAAAAGTGGATGAAACTATTGTTGGTATAATTAATAAAATAGAAAATGGATTAAGAATTCCTCCAGTAAGATATAATAGAACACTCAACTGTATTAAGTCATACAAAAGAAAAATGGATGCATAAGTATCTTTAAGTTGATTTACTTTAACTTTAAATTGAAGAAATAAATTTGTAAGTAAACCTAAAAAAATTACTAAGTAGCTTACTGTAATTGGAAATGAAAGTTCGAGGTAAAAAAACACAATATTTACAGCAAAAAATTGACCAAAAATGGCAATATATCTTAATATTGTGAGTGTATTTTTATCTAAATTGAGATTCTCTTTTGTTCTAAAGAGAGTAGATAAGTCCATTGTAAAATTAAATGTCTAAATTTGCAACATTCAGAGCATTATTAGTAATAAAATCTTTTCTTGGAGCAACTTCATCTCCCATAAGTATTGTTATCATTTTTTGATCTTCTTTTGATTTTTCTTTAGTTCCCTTAGTATACTGAACTCTTAGCATAGTCCTATTATCTGGATTTAGAGTTGTTTGCCATAACTCTTCAGGATTCATTTCTCCCAATCCCTTGAATCTTTGTATAGATAATTTTTCTCTTTGTTCTTGTACAAATATTTTGTATTCAGCGGTTCCTTTTTTTATTTTCTTATCTACTTTACCTGTTTTAAGAATATAATCTTCTAATGCTTTTTCATCTTTGATATAAACACTCTTGTTAGCTTTTGTAACTTTAAACAAAGGTGGTTGAGCTAAATATATATGTCCATTTTCAATTAATTGGTTAAAAGGATAATTATTAAAAAAGGTTAATAACAAAGTTCGAATATGTGATCCGTCAACATCAGCATCTGTCATAATAACTATTTTATCGTACCTTAAATTTTCGATATTAAAGTCCTTAGATCCAGTGCCTAATGCATTTATTAGCGTTACAATTTCATTTGATGACATCATTTTAGAAAGGGCTTTTGTTGCCTGGTCTTCACCATTAGTTTTTCCATTCACGTAGGTATTTAAAATTTTTCCTCTTAAGGGTAGTACGGCTTGATATTCTCTAACCCTGCCTTGTTTAGCTGAGCCACCTGCTGAGTCTCCCTCAACAATATACAACTCTGTGCCATCTCTTTTTTGTATTTGACAATCGGCAAGTTTTCCTGGCAAGCCTGATAATTCGAAAGTTCCTTTACGCCTAACACTGTCTCTAGCTTTTCTAGCTACATCTCTAGCCATCGCTGCTTGAGTAATTTTTTCTAAAACTGTTCTAGTTATTGATGGATTTTGATCAAACCATGTTGAAACTTTTTCGCTAATGATGTGTTCCACAATATTTCTTATTTCGGATGAAACAAGTTTATCTTTTGTTTGAGATGAAAATTTTGGATCAGGCATCTTTATTGACAATACAGCTGTAAGGCCTTCTTTAATGTCCTCTCCAGATAATGTAATTTTATTTTTTTTAGTATTTCTATCTGTTAAATATTTATTAATTGATCTTGTTAATGCACTTCTAAAGCCTAATAAATGTGTGCCACCATCTTTTTGAGGAATATTGTTTGTAAAAGGCAAAACCTCTTCTGAATAACCAGCATTCCACTCGAAAGAACATTCAACAACAACGTTATTTTTGGTGGAAGTAACATAAACTGGTTTTTTAAATACTTCTTTTTCATTTTTATTAACTAAAATTGGCTTTTTGTTATTAATATACTTAACAAATTCTACAATGCCTCCGTCGTATTTGTGGTCAAATTCTTTAGGATTTTTTGAAGTATTATCTACTAATTTAATTAAAATTCCTTTATTTAAAAATGCTAATTCTCTAATTCTTTTTTCTAATATAGAGGCGCTGAATTTAGTTGAAGAAAAAATTTCTTTTGAAGGTAAAAAATTAATCCTTGTACCTTTTTTTTTCGTTTTTCCAATTTTCTTTAATGGCTTGAGTGAATTTCCATTTTTAAATTTAATTTCATACTCTTCCCCGTCTCTAAAAATGTTTAATTCTAGTTTCTCAGATAAAGCATTTACTACTGAAACACCCACACCATGTAATCCTCCTGAAACTTTATAGGAGTCATGATCAAATTTACCACCAGCGTGTAATTGTGTCATGATAACTTCCGCAGCTGACATTTTTTCACCTTTGTGCATATCGACAGGTATTCCTCTTCCATCATCTTCAACGGTAATAGTATTATCTGAATTAATTGATACACTGATACTTTTACAGTATCCTGCTAGGGCTTCATCAATTGAATTGTCTATAACTTCAAAAACCATGTGATGTAAACCTGAGCCATCATCCGTGTCTCCAATATACATACCAGGTCTTTTTCTCACAGCGTCTAGGCCTTTTAAGACCTTTATTGAGTCAGCGCCATAAGATGGTTTATTTTTTAAATCCGAATTTTTTGACATTATTTTTTTATGAATTTAATTATCATATCATTTTTTTGCAGTAATATAAAATCACTTGTTTATGAAAGGTCCTAGAACTATTAAGTACCAACAGCTTTAGAGCTAAAATAAAAAAATATTCTAAAATTCAACAAATTTAGATTTTCATTGGCATTATGACGTAATAACTATTTTTATCTGAAGCATCTTCGATTAACACAGGTGAAACAGAGTCTTTTAAGTTCATTTTTATATTTTTGTCCTCTACCTCTGATGCTATATCAATTAAATATTTTGAATTAAAACTAATATTTAGATTTTCTGAACTAAAATCAGCTTTAATTTTTTCATTACCCTCGCCTGAATTAGCGCTATTTACTGATAATTGCACATTATCTTTGTTGAGAAATAATTTAACTCCTTCTTTCCTATCAAGTGAAACACTGGCAACTCTTTCTATCGAATTAATAAAATCTTTTGACGCTACAATTAAGGTTTTATCGTTGTTTGTTGGCACAACTTTTTTATAATCAGGAAATTTTCCATCAATAACTTTAGATATTAGCTTCATGTTTCCAATTGTAAATTTAATCTTATTATCACTTGTTTGCATTTTTAACTGATCAGAAGTTTCGGCTAACAAAGAACACATCTGGAAAACTGTTTTTCTTGGTAAAATTAGTGATGAAAAATCATTAGGGTTATCTATCTCTAAACTGCTAGAAGACAATCTGTGACTGTCTGTTGCCACTCCCGTTAAAAAATTCCTACCGTGTGCTTCTGTTAAATGAAGGAATATTCCATTTAAGTAGTGTCTAGTATCATCACTTGATATAGAAATTCGTGTTTTATTTAGAAGCTTTAAAAACCTGTTATTATCTAAAGTAATTTCTTGACCTTCAAATTCATCAGTGAAAGTTGGAAAATTATCTGTAGGTAAACATAAAAGATTAAAGTCTGCATTTTCACTTTTAAGACTTAATTTATTTTCTGACTTTAAATCAAATTTTAATTCTGAATTTGAGGATATTTTTCTTAAAATATCATAAAGTATAGCGGCTGAAGTTGTAGTGCTGCCTTCTTTAATTATGTTCACATCGGAAATCTCATCATAAAATATAATATCTAAATCCGTTGCAACTATAGAAAGTTTATTATCTTTGAGTTGAAGAAGTACATTCGAAAGGATTGGTAAAGTATTTTTTTTTTCAACTATACCCTGTACAAAATTTAAAGATTTTAAAAAAATATCTCTTTTAACTACAAATTGCATTTCTTTACTGTTCTAATAATAGACTCTTTATCTGATTAATATTTTTTTTCATTTCGTCATCTTGCTCAGATAGCCTAGTAATAGTTTTAACAGCATGTATTACAGTCGTATGATCTCTATTAGCAAATCGTCTACCTATTTCTGGCAAAGATCTCGTTGTCATTTTTTTTGCTAGGTACATCGCTATCTGTCGTGGTCTTGCTAAAGGTCTTGACCGTCTTTGAGAGAGCATCTCACTTAGAGGTATATTAAAATAATTCGAAACAATATTTTGTATTTTATCAACGGTAATGACTCTAATTTGGTTAAAAACATCTTTTAAAATATTTTTACAATCATTAATTGTTAAAATTTTATTATGAACTCTGCTGAATGCAATTACTCTATTAAGTACTCCAATCAGCTCTCTTATATTGGTTTTACTCTCACTTGCGATGTAGTTAATCACCTCATCACTCAAGTTTATATTTTCTTTGAATTGATTTTGAATTTCTTCAATTTTCTTCTTAATAATTTTTACCTTGAGTTCTAAATCTGGAACATCAATATCAACTACAAGTCCTCCGGCTAGTCTTGATTTAATTCTATCCTGGACTCTATCTAATTTCATGGGAACTCTATCAGAAGATATTATAATTTGAGAGCCTTTATCCATCAGACTATTGAATGTATGAAAAAACTCTTCCTGAAGACTTTCTTTTCCACTAATAAATTGTATATCGTCAATAATAAACACTGAAGACTTTCTAAAAAAATCTTTAAAATTTACCATATCATTTTTTTTAATTGATTTAATAAAGTGATACATGAATCTTTCTGCTGAAATGAACATTACGTTATTATCATTTTGAAGTTCTAAACCAATAGCATTTAAAAGGTGGGTTTTGCCTAATCCGACACCTCCGCAGATATACAACGGATTATAACGAGATATGTGCTCGCATACTTTCTTGGAGTAAGATAACGCTATATCGTTACTTTTTCCTTGGATAAAGCTGTTAAAATTAAGATTAGGGTTTAGTCTATTATAATTTAAAATTGAGTCTTTAATTTCAGTTACCTTGCTTAATTCATCAATTTTTATGAATTCTTGGTTTTGCTTATTTTCTTCTATGATTTTAAATTCAATACGATTTAAGCTTAGTTTAACATTTTTAACTTGTTCTAAAATTTTGTCTAAGTATCTTGATACTATCCAATCTCTAAAGAATCTGGTTGGTACTCCTAGTACTAGGTAATCATTATATTCTTTAACTAAAGAAATTTTTTGTAACCAGCTGTTATATATTTCACTTCCAAAAATTTTTTTAAATGATTCTTGTATCTCATTCCAGTTTAACGTTTTTTCCTCTTCAGAAATATAAACGTTTTGTTTTTTTGTATTTTTATCCATGATGTAGTTTAAAAGAATTTACTTTAAACTCCCTTTTAAAAATATTTGCAAGATGTATTTTTATAAAATAAAAAATAAAAAGGTTGCGGTTGTACAACTATCGTGCAGATAGAAAATGTAAAATTTTATTACAACTTTAAAATGAAACTACATTTAGATTAACAAAACTAAATGTATGTTTCTTGAAAGATTTTAATCAACTTGGAATTGTTAATATAAATTAAATTTTTTTTGATATTCTAGAAATTTTCCTAGATGCAGTTTTTTTACTTATTACTCCAGATTTAGCAACCTGCATTAGAATTGATTGAAATTTTGCAAAATATTTTTTTGCTTTTTCTTTTTCCTTGGATTTAAGTAATAATTCCATCTGTTTAATAGCATTCTTGTATTTGCTTTTTCTAATTCTATTGACTTGAGTTTGCTTTTTAACTCTTCTTACTCTTCTAATTGCTGATTTTGTGTTAGGCATTTTTCAATTGTATATATGGCGAAATAATTAGGGTCAACTTTATTATTTTTGACATTTTGAGCAATAAAAAGTTGCTCGGTTAGAGATTACAATTCTTACAATTTTACTTTTACACTGTAGAGTAGAACAACATTCACCTTGTTTTCCATAAACGTTGAAATGTTGCTGAAATGACCCTTTTTTTCCATTACTACTAGAAAAATCCTTAATTGAAGACCCTCCATATTTAATAGAGCTGTCTAAAACATTTCTTGTAAATTTAATAAGCTTTTTTAACTCAAAATTTTTAAGTTTCTTTACTTTTCGAGTTGGTTTAATTTTGCTTAAAAAAAGAATTTCGTTAGTGTAAATATTTCCTAAACCAGATAAAAATTTCTGATCCATTAAAATATCTTTAATTGTTCTATTTCTTCCTACTATATATTTTTTAAAATAATTATAATTAAAATTTTTTTCTAATGGTTCTGGTCCTAATTTATTAAGATGTAAATTATTATTTAAGTTTTGGTTATTAAAAAACTTTATGAAACCAAATTTTCGGACATCGTTATAAATTAATCTTCTATTTTTACTAAAAAAAAACACTACATGATCATGTTTCTTATCTTTTTCTTCATTAATATTATAATAAAAACTTGTTTTATATTTATTGCTTTTTTCATTAACAAAGAAAAATTTTCCAGTCATGCCTAAATGAACTAACATGACAATATTCTTGCTAAAAAAAAATAATAAAAATTTAGATCTTCTCTTAATTTTTTTTAACTTTAATCCAACAATTTTTCTTATTTCATTTTTATCTATACGATATCTTAATTTTTCATCGTTTATTTTTATCTCTTTTATAATTAGATTTTGAATGTTATTAGTAAGAGACCTTTTAACAACTTCAACTTCTGGTAATTCTGGCATATAATTATATTATGAAAAACACTATTCTAGATAAATCAAAATTAGTCAATTCAGTATTTTCTAAAGTTTATAAAAAATACGATTTAATGAATGATATTATGTCTTTTGGCATTCATCGAATTTGGAAAGAAAAGTTTATTGACTGGATGAACCCTTATGCTAATTCTAAATTAATTGATGTTGCGTCAGGAACTGGAGATATTGCTAAATTATTTTCAAAAAGAAATGATAACTCTTGTGAAATTACTTGTGTTGAGCCTAATAGCGGTATGCTTGAAGAGGGAAAGAGAAACTTAAGAAAATTAAAAAATATTAATTGGATAAAAGCTCAGGCTGAAAAATTACCTTTAAAGGATAATACTTATGATTATTATTCAATTAGTTATGGAATAAGAAATGTTACTGATATTAATAAAGTCTTAAAAGAAGCATACAGAGTTTTAAAACCCGGAGGTCGTTTTATGTGTTTAGAATTTTCTAAAATTGATAATGAGACGCTTAATTTTTTTTATAAACAATATTCAAAGACTATACCATTGATAGGAAAATATATTGTTGGAACTTCCCAACCTTATGAATATTTAATCAAAAGCATTGATCAATTTTATAGCCAAAATCAATTGATGAAATTAATGAAGAATAATGGCTTCTCTAATACAGAATACCGAAATCTTTCTAACGGTGTCTCAGCTATACACTCTGGATGGAAGATTTAAATGTTTAAAAGAGTTTTTAGACTTTTTCAAATTGCAAGAAAGCTATCAACGTCAGGCGCAATCAATACCATAAATCAAATTCATGAGGTACCGTTACCTGTTAATCTATTTTTTAATTTCATTTCAATTGGCTCGGAAACCAATCCTTTAAATATTCAAAAAAAACCAGGGGAAAAGCTTTGTGCGGCACTTCAAGGTATGGGCACTACATTTATAAAACTTGGTCAATTTCTGGCTACAAGACCAGACATAATTGGTGAAGAAATGGCAAATGATTTAGAAAAACTTCAAGATAAAGTTCCTGCCTTCGACTTACATGAAGCAAAGAAAATAATAAAAAAAGAAATTGGTGAAAAACAATTTAATAATATTATTGAAATTAGTGAGCCGATAGCAGCGGCTTCTATAGCTCAAGTTCATATAGCAAAAATTAAAAATGAAAATCAAGAAAAAGAGGTAGCCGTTAAAATTTTAAGACCCAATATTGAAAAGCTATTTAATGAAGAATTAGATGCTTTAATGTTATTCGCCTACATAATAGAAAACACAATTTCAAAAGCTAAAAGATTAAAGTTAGTTGAAGTAGTTCATTTACTGCGAGAAATTACAAACATTGAAATGGATTTAAGGTTTGAAGCAGCTGCTGCAAATGAATTATATGAAAATACTAAGCAAGATTATGGTTTTAATGTACCTAAAATTTATTGGAACTATACAACCAAAAGAATATTAACATTGGATAAGGTTGAAGGTGTCTCAATTAGAGAACATAATAAGTTGGAAAAATTAGATGTTGATTTAAAGAAATTGGCTGAAAATTTAATTCAGCATTTTTTAAAACAAGCAGTTCGAGATGGTTTTTTTCACGGAGATATGCATCAAGGAAATTTATTTGTAGATGAAAAAGGAAATATCATTCCTGTAGATTTTGGCATAATGGGGAGGCTAGACAAAAATAATAGAAAATTTTTAGCTGAAATTTTGTACGGTTTTATCAAAAGGGATTATGTCAAAGTTGCAGAAGTCCATTTTCAGGCAGGCTTAGTTCCTCAAGATGCTTCGAAAGAAGAATTTGCTCAAGCTCTAAGGTCCGTGGGTGAACCAATATTTGGTCAATCAATTAAAGACATTTCAGGTGGAAATCTATTGGCTCAATTATTCGAAATTACAGAGAAGTTTAATATGCCCACTCAACCACCCTTATTGTTGCTACAAAAAAATATGGTCGTTGTTGAAGGTGTAGCACGAAAGTTATATCCAGAAACTAATATTTGGGAAGTTTCTAGACCGGTATTAGAGGATTGGTTAAAAAATATTAAAAGTCCAAAATCTACAATCGATACGGCTTTAAATACTTCAGCTGAAATTATTAAAAGAATTCCAGACTTTCCTGCTCTAATGGATAGGGCAAATTATGCCTTAAAATTAATGGCAGAGGGAAAATTGAATTTAGGTATTGGCAATAATAAAGGTTTAGAAATAGAGCAAATGAAGATCAAGAATTTTAGAAATAATATAATTATCGGCTTTTTTAGTATTGTAATTATATCCTTATTGGTATTTTAATATCTTAATAATGATGCTCAAAAATAAAAAAATATTAATAATTATTGGAGGTGGAATAGCTGCGTATAAATCGTTAGATTTAATTAGGTTATTAAAAAAAGAAAAAGTTGAAATAAAGACTATACTCACTAAAAGTGGAAAAGAATTTGTGACACCTTTATCTCTAACTACACTTACAAAAAGCAAAACACACGAAGAAATATTCGACAGCAATTCTGAAGCAGAAATTGATCATATTGCTTTATCCAGATGGGCTGATTTAATTGTTGTAATGCCAACAACAGCTAATTTTATGAGCAAGCTTACTACAGGAAAAGCAGAAGACCTAGCCACTACGGTTTTATTGGCATCAAATAAAGATATTTTATTAGTTCCAGCAATGAATGTTAGGATGTGGCTTCATAAAGCCACTCAAAATAATAACAAAATTTTGCAAGACTTTGGTTATTTATTTTTAGGCCCTGAAAAAGGAGAAATGGCTTGTGGTGAATTTGGCGAAGGAAAAATGTCTAGTCCAAGACAGATTTATGCTTATTTAAAGAATTACTTTAATAAGAAAAATTTAGTAAAAAATAAAAATTGGAAAGCTATAGTCACCACTGGGCCTACAAGAGAATATCTTGATCCTATTAGATATATTTCAAATGAGTCAAGTGGAAAACAAGGTTATGAAATTGCAATAGCATTAAATAAACTTGGAATAAAAACTACTCTTATAACTGGTCCAACTAATCTTGTTTCCCCAAAAGGTTTAAGGGTAAAAAAGATTATTTCTGCTGATGAAATGTTAAATGAAGTTAAGAAATCATTACCTGTAGATTTAGCTGTATGTGCAGCAGCTGTAGCAGACTTTAAGCCACTTAAAAAAAATAAGAATAAATTTAAAAAAGAAAATTTGGATTTAAAATCTATAAATTTTGTAAAAAACAATGATATTTTAGAATACATTTCTAAAAATAACCAGCATAGACCACGTCTTGTAGCTGGATTTTCTGCAGAAACGGAAAATTTAACAAAAAACTCCATTAGTAAAATGAAAAAAAAAAATTGTGATCTTATATTTGCTAATGATGTTTCGCAAAAAGATAGTGGCATTAATTCTAATTATAATAAAGTTTCAGTTATAGATAAAAAAGGAAATATAAAAATAATACCAAAAAATAAAAAAAGTTTTATAGCAAATAAAATTGCTGAAATTTTATTAGATAAATTATTAATTGATGACAGAAATATTAATTAAGAAATTATCAAAA
>MDSY01120680.1_pt1 | contig 11089 bp, 8 predicted proteins | sample 811131 | NCBI WGS metagenome assembly MDSY01 (sample SAMN05326643, study PRJNA326480) | marine metagenome | isolation source: seawater | place: Atlantic Ocean: South West | collected 2010
GCAACGCGCTTTCGCCGTTCAGAATACGCATGCGCAGCAGCACCGTTTCGGAGGATTTTGCATTTTTCATGGCGTGTTTTAGTTTTTCGTTCTGCACTAAATACAGGTCGTCGACGCACAGGGTTAGACACACCAACGGTTCACCGCCAGCCACGGTAACGGTGGCGGTACGAACCCTCGGTTTTGAATTGGCTTGTTCTCCTTCCCATTGAATCGCACTCTCACCGAAAAAGTCTCCTCTGAACAGCCGGTTGACTGTTTTTCCGTTTTGTTTGACATCCACCCTCGCGTGTATGCCGTCAACGGAAGTGCCCACCCGCGTGGTGTCGTCCACAGTCACTGCCGCTTCGCCATCCACGATGATGAAAAACACGTCGTCGACGGGGGCAGAATCAGTATCGGTATCACCTTTCAACACATCACTCGCAGTATCAACCACGGTGTCGCCTTGTTTCAGAAGCACGGATCCGGGGTCAAACACTCGCCGCCGCAACGCACTCGCCAGAAAAGTCTTTTCCCCCGCCGTCATCGCCGCCAGCGCGGGCACCGAGTTCAAAAACACCTTACGGAACTTCAAGCCGCTTTGCGTTTCGTGCTGTTCGGTTTTCTGGGTAGCCGTGCGCCTGGCAAGTTGGCGGAACACGTCTCGCGATAACACCCAGACCACGCCGTCCGAAGAAGCAGTGACAGTAGCGGTCCGGGGCGATTCAAACATCAGCGCGATTTCCCCGAAAATCTCACCCGTCGTTTTTTTGTTCACCATGACGTCCACCCCGTCCCGGTTGCACTTCACGTCAAAGGTGCCGCTTTGCACGAGAAACAAGTCGTCGCCCATGTCACCCTCTGTGATTAACACGTGACCTTTTGGAGTCGATAGATGAGTCATGGACCTAGCTACCCCGTCCCGCACGTCATCTTCTAATTCTCTAAATATGACGGTGTTCAACAACGCGTTTTTTATGAACGCGACTTCGGACTCAACCCCGACCTTGCCTTTGGGGTCTCCGGAAGGGTCGTTGGGGTTCAAGCCGCCTTCCCGTGACCGTGACCGGTGGCCGGTCAAACGCTCGGTTTTGCCCAGCGCGCGCAGACCCGACGGCGACGCCACTGGAAGCTCGCTGGAACCCTCATCCACGAGCGCGGAATCCCCCGGCGCCACCACGACCCCGATTCCTAGTTTCGAGGGAGACACAGGCTCCCCTCGAGACGACCCCGACACCAATTCCCCCCCCTCATCCGGTACCGCGTACTTCGACCCACCCGAGTCGGGCTTGGAGGACAGGCACCCCATGGTGCCTGCTCTACGTGCGTCTACGCGCGCGCGACCTTTGAGGGTTTGGATTGAACAAGACGTCTTTCGAGTTCGTTCAATATTTGAGGCGGTCGTCTCGGATGAGTGTTTCCGTGTTGACAGAGCGGAGAGCGCGCGGTGGCGACGTGTACCGCGATGCGTCCCTCGGGTGACCCGTCGTCCCAGCCGGCGGTATCGACGAGTTCCTCGAAAGATGTCCCCACCCAAAACCCACCGGACGTGAGTATCCTGCGCGTCTCCCAGATCGACGCCGGGCGTTTGGATGGCGAGCTCACGTCTTTGCTCCGGGAGCAGTTTCTCCGAATCTTCACAAGAGTGCGCCCGGGCGCGGTGGCCGCCGCGGCTCCAGAGCTCAACCTCGGTCTCGATCTGCTCGTGTTCTACCACACCGTGTGGTCGCACAAACCAACCCCAGGGATGGCGTTGATGAACCTGCGGTACCGGGACGAAAGGAAACATCTTTTGACCGGTAATGGAAAATCGGGAATGGAGGGCTCCAGTCTTTCGGTTAATCAAAGACTGTTCGCGCTCTTGGCGTTCGTCGGCACCCGGTACGCCTGGGCAAAAGCAACACGAATGACAAGCATGAACCGATGGACAGACCACCCCGAATCAACCTGGAGACACAGAGCATGGAGGGTAATGAACGCTCTTGAGTTGACGCATAGCGCGTTGAGTCTGGTGAATTTACTGGCGTTTCTGAAGCATGGAAAATACCGGTCGCCGTGGGAACGGTTGGCGAGGGCTAGGTTGGTGTACGCTGCGCCAAACGAATCACGGGTCGTGTCCTTCGAGTACCTCAACCGACAGCTCGTGTGGCAGGAGCTTTCGGAAATCGCACTCTTCGTGCTGCCCATCATAGGGGGGCACGCGCAGAGGTGGAGGGATTGGAGCCAGGGCGGAAGCGTTGGACCGACTTTGGGAGACGCAACAAACGCGCTTGGCGACGGACGTACGAATGACAGTACCGCTCCAAACGCATCCGGTAATTCATCGCAACCTACTCCTCACTACGTCTCTTTGGATACTCCGTGCGTGGCGTGCGCCTCGGTGCCTTGCGTCAATCCGTTCAAGTTAGAGCCGTGCAGACACGTGCACTGTTACTATTGTGCGAGGTCACGACAAAAAAGAGACGGGGAATTCAACTTTCGGTGCGCCGAGTGCGGCGCGAAAGCGAGCGGGATGCGGAGGGTAGCCGTGAAAGCAGAGTAGTAGGGGTAAACACCCTGGGCAATAGGAGAACCATAGATAGCACACTAGCAAGAAAGGTCAAAGTTCGTTTGTTTGCATATGAATTTTTGTGTGTTACAACGTGATCCCAATTAGAATCCTTTTAGCATTTGTCCTTTGACCTACAATCCTTCTCCTTTTTTTCACCCTCTCCTTAACCCACGATCATCTTCGTTTCGTCCATGAACTTGTACTCCGGAACCTCCAGGTTGTACGGCGCGGGCCCCTTCCTGATCCGCCCGGAGGCGTCGTAGTGCGAGCCGTGGCACGGGCAGAACCAGCCGTTGTAGTCGCCCGCGTTTGAAATGGGGACGCATCCGAGATGCGTGCAGACGCCGACCACTACGAGCCATTCCGGGTTCGCGGCTCTGTCCGCGTCCGCTTGCGGGTCTCTCAACTCACCCGCATCAACAGCAACCTCTTTCTCAATCTCAGCAGGCGTCCTGCGGCGAATAAAAACAGGTTTGCCTCTCCATTTCACAGTCACGGTTTGGCCGACTTCGATCTTCGACAACTCCACTTCCAACGACGCGAGCGCTAAAACGTCCGCCGACGCCGACATCGAGAGTAAAAACTTCAGCACCACCAGTCTTAAAGCGCTCGCATAAATCACCCGACCGCCGGTCAAGATGAAGTACGTGAACGCCCTCTTTGACGGGTCACCAGGTTTGTCGATGGAGTGGTTGCTGTCGTCGTATCTGTGGGATTGAAACGTGAAATGTTGAAGAAATGTCAGTCTCGTTCCAGCGTGCGCTCGGCACTTGCGTTTCAATCAGAGATATTTTTAAGGGGGCTTCACCGATCGACCGATCGCGTACCTGATATCCGCGGTCGGGGTCTTCAACGCGGCGGTGATCGCGCCGCTGTTCGCACTCGTCGTGGCGACGTCGGTGGCATACCCTGTTGGCGATGGGGGGGTGGTCAGGTCGGGTCACGAGTGTTGGGTTGCGAAAACAATCACATCATCCGATTTGGCCCGCGACACTGTGTCATGGCGCAAAAAAAAGCCCTAGGGGCGCGGAAGACAGGTTCTGGCGCTCTATGCGAGGCATTCAGGGCATCTAAACTCCCTTCGAAGATGTCTTCAACACCCAGCCAAGCCGTCTACGGTGTTTCCGGGTCGATTTCGTGTGTGTGTGTCTCGTGCACAGCGGTAAACGACAGTTCATTACGCACCTCTCCACGCAGCAGCAACGGCGAGGCGCGAGTGCGTGATGCGATCGGTTTTGTCTTCCCCGTTCGACGCGACGGTCGAAAAGTACGACGGCGTGTTAACGGTAACGACACAGCCCGCTCGTGCGGCCTGCGCGCGCGTCGCAACGCCCGTGAGCGTCGAGAGCGACCGGCGGAGCATCGTCACGTGCGCGGTGATACCCGGAGTGATTGATGTTAGGTGGGAACGGGAAACAGAAACAGCATGCACACGACAGCAGAGCGGAGATTCTGCTGCACACGGTCTCCGCCAGTGTGAGATTTTCATGTCAAAAAAGAGGTTTTTCCAGAAAAAGTGGCCCCACACCTGCCCGAGGTCGTGCGCCTCTCAAGGATAACATATGCAATTACGCTGAAAACCTAATGGGAGCACATAGACCCCCTGAGTGTGGCCCCATTTCAATGTCAAAGTCGTAGTATGTTATCATGGAGAGGCGCACGACTTTGGGAAAGTGTCGTTGTGTGGGGCCACTTTTTCTGAAAAAAATTAGCCTTTTTTTCGACCCGAAAATCACGCGTTGGCCGAGACCGTTTGCAATGAGGCATCAATCAAATCACTTTTCAGGGCACCGGTCAAGGGCCGAATAGCTGCTTGCAGAATTGATCGACAATGGTTTCAACGTTCAAAGAGATTCTACCGTCATGACTCACTCCTAACGTCCATCCCTCTCCCCCAACAAACCAAGCTCACCCAAACACCCCCCCCAGCTTACACAGCACGGCTAGGGCGGAGATGCCCAATATGATGTTGAGAAACAAGTTCGAGGGCATGGGTTTCGAGGGCGTGCCGCCGACGCCGACGTACTCGTTTAACATCTTGGCTTTCATCGCATCGCTGACTTCGCCTGGCTTGCGCTCGCGGGGGGCTTCGGGTTCGGGGACCTCAGGTTCGGGCTCGGGCTCATCTTGCGACCCCGCGAGAATGGCGTCCAACGCGCTTACCGTCTTGTCCGCGTCTGATTCGGATGCCTTGCACTGGGTGGCTCTGCGTCCTTGTTTGGCAATCACACGAGCTTCACCACGGGCCTTCATGGCAACGGCGCGGGACACGCGGCGGGGGGCGTTTCCTTTGCGTGCGGCAGTCGCCACGACGACCGGGGTTCGGGCGAGTATTGCGGGGCTCATGGACACAGCGAACATGTGTGTTGAACACACGCGGTGCGCAGGGAAGTGGGGACAGGCGTCTCACCCTTTACTTCCACGTCATCCCCAGATTTACGCCAGCTGGCCAGCTCAGCGGGGAAAAACGAGATTTATTAGACCATCAACCCTTGAGTCATACAAGGGACAAACTCGACTCCCAGGGACAGAGTCTTGACTTTTTGTTGCTTCGACGTTCACGAATGTCTTCACATAGTCGCGCACGCGCGTGCCTCGGGGCGCGCGATGATGCACGATGCGGACCTTCCGTACGAGAACGCCACGCATGGTTTTGACGGCATCGACATGGAAGGCGCGAACCGCCGGGCGACGCGGAGAATCTCGGTGACGAACGCGGTGCTGGGAGGGTACGTGTGGGAACATCGGATCGACTTCAATCGGGCGATGTTTAACGTCAGATGCACACTCGACGTTTCCACGTCACATCCGCAACATCGGGCGCGTTGTGCACGTCGCCTGCTCGTAACCCCAACCCATAAACCCTGAACACGTAAACACCGTACGTGACACAACAAAACGCCTCACCCGAAGACTGACCATGTCGTGCGTCCCCTCTCATCAATCTCATCATTCTCATTAATAATACAGTCTCGTCGCCGTTCTCGCGACCGCTTTGTTCGCCGTCTCGGGCGTGCTCGCAAATACCCATAAGCCGTCTCCTTCCACCAGCACACCTCTTCCACCAAAGCGCTTGATTTTCTTCATCTCCGACGGCATGGGGGCGGCACATTTAACGATGGCCAGGGACAGCGGCGTGTGTGGAGATTTAGAATTGGACAATCACTTCGTCGGCGCGTCGCGGACGAAGTCGTTGAATTCGCTCGTCACGGATTCAGCTGCGGGCGCCACCGCGTACGCCACCGGGTTGAGGACTTGGAACCACGTCGTAGCGGAGGTACCGGTGGAGGAGAGGAATATGGAACATATGCATACAGGAGAGGGTATGGGAAATATGAATCATTCTTCTAAGGGCAAACAGTCTCATTTGAAACCCGTTGGAACTATATTGGAAGGCGCTCAGTTGGCTGGCATGCGCACTGGCATCGTCACCACCACGCGCGTGACGCACGCCACGCCCGCGTCGTTCTCCTCGCATGTCGCGGACAGGGAGGACGAGAACGAGATTGCACGTGAGCAGGTTATTTCGCTGGAGCTGAACGTGCTGCTGGGAGGGGGCTTGAGCCGGTTTGTGAACAGCTCAGTTGTTGGAAGCACTAGGGACGACACTTTGGATCTTTTAATGATTGCGGGGAACAGGGGGTACGAAATTGCATTTGACGCGAATGAGTTACAGGAGCGAGTGGAGACCTTGACTACTACCGGTACTACGAGTTCTCCTTCCACCCCAAACCCTCACCCGTTCGTGCACACCAAGAACGGCCCTAGGTTGTTGGGGCTGTTCTCTGACTCGCACTTGCCGTATGAAATTGACGTGCATGGAGGATTGAAGGCATTTAACAATTCGCAAACTCCTCATAACGATACCTCCCATGAAACCCCTTCCTTGGCGCAGATGCTGGACGCGGCGTTGAAAACTTTAGACGCCAAGTGGAGCGATACTGATACTATAAACGACAACGGCTTCATCCTGGTAGTGGAAGCTGGCAGGATCGACCACGCGTCGCACGCCAACGACGCCTCCGCAGTGCTGGGCGAGGTGTGCGCGTACGACCGTGCATTTCAACGGGCGATTGAGTACGCATTGGAAAGAGACGATACGCTAGTCGTCGCGACCTCCGACCACGACACGGGCGGGTTATCCGTCGGGTGTTGCGATGAGTATGGAATGCACGTTGACCGGGTTGTCGAGGTGACTCAAAGTGCGGAGTTTGTGGCGTCCCAAATAGTGAGCAGGATTTTCAGTGAGATTGGAAGCGACGCGGAGGCTTTGAATTCCTCAAGCGCTGTTGCGAGTGTCACTGCCATCGTCGTTGATAGCTTGACCAACGCAAACAGGGATCCAAACGATGAGACATCTAAAATCTCTTCTGAAGACATTTCAACATTAGTTACGTCAGCAATCAACGCCTCCCTAACAGGCGAGTCCGCAACACATTCATATGAGGGCTATGAACTTCAAAACAAACTTGGCGAGGTGATGAATGCGCCGAATTTAATCGGTTGGACGTCGCATGCGCACACGGGCGTGGACGTCCCGGTTTTCGCGTTCGGAGCGCAGTCTCATTCATTTCATGGGTCGCACGCGAACTTCCAAATTGGCCGAGCCATGATCGACCTGATGGACGTGGACCCGGAACACGGCTACATGGTGTTTCGAGACAGGCTTGGGCTTGTGAATCCGTCCTTCGACGAGCCCGACAGGTAAAGATTTGTATTTTATATGTATCTTGACAAGAAACTCAAACTCGTGTTGTCAATCTGTCGTCGTCTTGGAACAGCCAACCACTGCGTCACGCGCGTCGTGGGTGCGGTGCGCGCCGGGTATGTCCGGTGCTAAACGCGCGCGGACGATGGATGCGTCGAGGGGTGGTTCCCCACCGAATCGCATCACGCAGCCCCTCGGAGGTGATGAGACATACTCCATGAGGGACTTGTTCCAGCAATGGGGGCTCCCCGCAAAGTTTCACCAAGGGATGTCCCCGGGATGGCGGTGCAAACTCGTGCCCATAGCGAGTGACACTGTAACGCAGCGAACGTTAACCTGCGAGGGTGTGCCGTTCCTGGTGCCTACAGAACACGCGCAAGGCGTGTTCGACGCGATGAACAGTGGGAATGGCGGGACTTCTGTGAAGAGTGAAACGAGCGGCGGCGGTGAGGATCCTGGCGATGACAATGTCAAAACGGAACGAATCTCAGGCTCACCCTCAACCTCTACTCATGACTGCGTTTCCTGGGCGTGCGACTCCGAATGGAGCACATTCGTTCGCCCGAAAGTCGCGATGGTGGGCGGGTGGGGCGCGCCAGGGAGCCATTTGCTATCAGAGCGCTACATGCGGATGGTGGATTCGTTCGCAGACGTTGTTGACGGTGACGAGCCGTTGAACCTTCAGATGTTCCACCGTGAGGATGGGGTTGGGGTACCGGTGCTTCCCACACACCTGAACTGGCCGTTGCCTGAGTTCTTCGACACGAATGCATCGGAAGAGGTGAAGAAGGCGCTGGAAGAGGTGGAGGCGCGGAAGATTAAGACGGAGATACAAACGGATCCATCCATAAAAACAGAAGCCTCCGCTCTTCCCGCGCAAGGCGCTTCTCGCCGCGTGGGCGGGGTCGGTGTCCCGTTGGACATGGCCACGCGACTGTCAGCAGCAGGCGCCTTAACGTGGTGGCACCTGGACGACTGCGGCGAGTTCGTGTTCCAAGTCGGCTTGCCCATCGATGAAAATTTGCCGAAACGTAGAAACGCGAAACGCGAACCGCCCCCGATTCTGTTAGGCCCGAACGGCAAACCAGTGGTGAAGCTGTTCATATTCGTCGAAAAGGAAGACTACGAGTGGATCGCGCAGGATGGAGTTATGAACAGCACCATGAAACAATCAGCGCTCGATTTATTCGACACGCCGGAGCATTACGTGCCTTCTGAGGAAGAGTTGAGGGAGCCGTTCAGTACAGAACCACTTTCGATGGAAACAAAATCAAAAAGAAAAGAAAAAGAAAGTGATAGGTCTTCACTTTCATCCAACAAATCGTCTCGATTACCTGTGTTCTGGGTCGCCCCTCTGGAAGCGGGTGGCCCGCCTTTGCTCTCACCCCCGAACGTGATTCACTGCGTGTTGACGACAAGGGACTGCGTGATGGTCGAGGAGCGGAAGCTTTCGTTGCTGTTTATGGATGAAGTCGAATACTTCCGCCGACGCGCGGCAAAATGGTGCGAACCACCGGTGCAGTACCGCTTCGTTCGCGAGGACTTGCTTGATGCTGACCGGTGCAGGGCGGGGGCGGTGTTGCCGTTGCTGAAAACGTTTCGAGACGCGCGCGTTGCGCTTGAGGAAGGTATAGAAGAAACTGGAGAAATGAGCGACCGTGATGAGATGGAACGTCAAGCCATGATCCTAGCGCGCGCGATGCATTCCTTACACATTTTGCTCTCCCAACCAAACACGTACGTCATGGATGCCACGACACGAGTAGCTATCGATGCGGAATTCGCAAAATACAAACCGTTCGAAGAGGTACTGCTCAACCTCTATTTACTACCTGACCAGATAATCGGCGGGCGTAGGGAAAAAGCCGTTTCGCTTTTTGAGCGCATGGCGCTGGAAGGCGTCGGCAATGCACACCGAATGGGCCTTGACGTAGGTAAACCTCCAGTATGCGCGATGGTGCACGAAAAAGGAAGGCCTCGATGGGGACCAGCCCGCGGGTCGGTCGAGGAAACCTCGGCGGACAGGAAAGCCATGCGGAACGCGATTAAAAACAGGAAGCTAGACGAGCTTCTGAGAAAGTACAGAGGGTAGTCACGAAGAGGTATTAGCAATAAGAAGAATAAATAAATGACTAAATGAATACTATCCTAAACCCTCACCTTTCCCTCGCCGGCGACCCCGGCAAGCTCGCCAGCCCAGTCGCTTCCAGCAACCGCTTCCTGTTGAACTCCGTGGTTTCCTCCTCCAGCACGAAGAAAGAATTGAGCGCCTTTCCTATAATTTCGTTTTCGCCGATCATTCCTGCGTGGCACGCGTTTTTAACGAAAACGTACTGCGCCCTAGGAGCGGCTTGCCTCATGTCAAGCGCAGTTTGCTTGTTGACCGTGACATCCTTTCCTCCAGTCACGATCAACGTCGGAATTTCTCGCCGGTCAAGCAATTGAAGCATGTCAATCGCGCTGTGTCGTTGACCCGAGGTGAGCATCTTCAAATACGACCCGGAATGGACGCGCTTTAAATGAGAATAGAACGGCTTGAATTCTTTGTACGACACGCGGAGGATTCCGAAGGATTGAGGGACAACATGCGCGTACCAGCTGAAGAAATATGTCACCGTGAATACTAGGCTCCAAAAAGTCGCGAATACGGTGGGGAACAGGTCCATCAGCGTCGCCGCGCAATCCGCTAAAAACTTTATTCCGAATAAAACCGGAGTCATGGAATGCCGTGTCGTCCCCAACACCAGCGCCACGCCCTTGACGTACTGCGCGTGCGTCCTGGTCCACTCCAGCGCGACTTGACACCCCATGGAGTACGCCACTAGGGTGATTTTACCGGTATCCGCCAACCCACGTGCGTCGACGTCGGATAAGACCAGCTCCAAGTCGTCCGCCAGCGAGTGGATTGAAATTGTGTTTTTCCAATCACCCGCATCGCTTGAAACGCCATGGCCCGGGAAATCCCACCGCAACACGCTTCGGTTTTCCCGAATTAAACATCCACTTTTCAGTAAATTGTTCCACTGGAAATGACAGTTGGAAAGACCGTTGCACAGTACTGTTATTGGGGCCTTTGGGGTGCTTAGCGTGGGCACAGGGCGAATCAAACTCCACGCCAGCCACGCGCCGCCCGAGTTTTTAACGCGGCCGCCTATTTCTTCGTGTGCAATTTCAGAAACTTGCGCATTAGGGCCACGAACGACTTGGTTTCGTGGCCGAGGTCGGGGGGGTGTACGTGGCACGTCAGCTCGCGTGCCTATCTCTTGGCCTCGCGCGGCACCTACCGGCAACTTATCCAGTGCCTCGGCGAGTGTCGCATCACGCACAGCTGTTTCCTTCTCATCGTGAACAAGTTGTTTCTTCGCGCCTCCCCTGTTCCTGTTGCTTCTCCTCGGCTTCAGTTTGGACGGCGATGCTTCGGGGGAAGACGGGTGCGTGGAGGGTACTCTTCGCATTTCCGTTGGTACGGGCAAAGGTTTGGGTTTCGCGGGTGAAGGGGATGGGCCGCCCGCTTCAGCCGGGGCTGGGTTCCGAATAGCGCGGCCCATTGGGCACGGTCCCGACGCTTCGAGGAGTGATGAACGAGAACGCAAAAATTGAATTTCATTCCACTTGGCGTCTTGAGCTCTTGCGAGATCTGGGATGTCCCCCTTCAACACATGAGTAATTGACGGTCTGTGGCCTGTGACTAGTTCCGATGGACGATCGCCAGGTGGACTTTTCTGGAGCCATTCGTGCGCAATCGAAGCCGCCAACCAACCTTTTTGGCACACGAAGTCATCACGGAACGTCGCCCCCGACCTCCCTTTGCTCTGCCCAAACCTCGGGGCGCGGGCATCTGCCGCGGC
>MDSY01005301.1_pt1 | contig 11087 bp, 3 predicted proteins | sample 811131 | NCBI WGS metagenome assembly MDSY01 (sample SAMN05326643, study PRJNA326480) | marine metagenome | isolation source: seawater | place: Atlantic Ocean: South West | collected 2010
CAATCGATAAATAGGCATGCGCTTGATTTGGAAAGGGCGATAGATTACGAAACTACCACGGGTCAAGTCTGTATACCGAATAGTATCAGAGAGAGCCCCCTGTATTCGTCCCTGATGAAAAGTAAGATGCCAGCAATCAGGGAGAGAGTGGCTTTGATTGTCGAATCAGATGAGAAAATTCCAGTGAAGTGGGACTTGTCAATCCCGATGCTTCACGACTAGGTTCCGGCTGAGAAATCAAGCAGATACGATTTCTGATCCTGAGTCAATTCATCGATGGTTATTCCCGAGGAAGATAGTTTCAATGATGCTAACTCCCTGTCCTGATCTGGGTGGATGTCATAAACTGTGTTTTGATAACTGGAGCCCTCCTTAGCGAGCCTGCATAGGGCTAGGAACTGATTCGCGAAGGACATATCCATGACCTCGCTGGGATGTCCCTCAGCAGAAGCTAGGTTGACCAACCTACCTCTGGCCAAAAGGTGCAGTCTCCTGCCATCTGACATTGTGAATGCCTCGTTATTGTCCCTGATGGTGAAGACCTCTGTTGCCCTATCCTCCAAGTCAGTGATACTAATCTCACAGTCGTAATGCCCCGTATTACAGATTATTGCCCCATCTTTCATCGAGTCAAAATGCCTGCCTACTATGACGTCCCTCATGCCAGTAGCTGTACAGAAAAGATCTCCAAGAGGGGCGGCATCATCCATTTTCATTACCCTAAAACCGTCCATTGTGGCCTTCAGTGCTGGGATTGGGTCAATCTCTGTGATTATCACATTCGCACCCAATCCTCTTGCCCTAATCGCCAGGCCCCTTCCACAGTGTCCGTACCCCGCAACGACGAAGTTCTTTCCTGCAATGAGGACGCTGGTCGCCCTTAGAATGCCATCGATCGTGGACTGCCCCGTTCCGTGGACATTATCGAAATCCCACTTGGTCTCAGCGTCGTTAACTGCGATTACTGGATACAGCAGCTCCCCAGCATCGGCCATTGCCCTGAGTCTGTGAACTCCTGTTGTGGTCTCCTCTGTCCCACCGATTATTCCTTCAGCTAAGTGCTTGAACTTTGAATGGACACGGTAAATTAGATCTGCACCATCATCAAGTGTTAGTGTCGGTTTCATATCCAAGGTTCTGTCTATACAATCGTAGAATCCTTGGTTGTCCTGACCGTGCCATGCATGGATAGAATATCCCTCGGAGGCGAGCCATGCTGCAACATCATCCTGTGTTGAGAGGGGATTGCATCCTGACCAGGATATCTCAGCGCCCGCCGCCTGAAGTGTTTCTATCAGGACAGCCGTTTCCTTGGTTACATGCAAACATCCAGCAATTCTCTGACCATCGAGAGGGCGCTCTAACTCTGCCTTCTCCCTCAGGGAGGCTAGTGCAGGCATCCTGCTCCTAGCCCACTCTACCTTGAGCCTACCGGAATCCGCCAAGCCAATATCGGCTATGGTAAAGTCTCCTGATACGTCCAATACTATGCCCCACCACGTCTCTGTTGCTCGTAATAGCTTGCGTAGTACTGCTCTGCATATGCTCTTGCCTGTTGCTCGTCATAGCCTGATGCGACCATCTGCTGCACGTAAGCCTCAACCGGATCCATTGTCTCCACGCCTCCGAATTGTTCGACCGTATCAGTCTCTACATCTCCCCTGGATCGTCCACGGAATACCAGAGTTACCACAACAACCAACACCAATAGTAGGGCCCCGCCAACTCCAACAAGGATTGTCGTACTGAGGCCTCCTTCGGACGAGCCCCCTCCATTGGAGTCGCCCCCGCGAGGCACTAAGCTGATGTCTATCGTTTCGGACAACACGTAGCGTGAGCCGTCTCCTTCTGTGATGCGGATATATATCTTGGCAGATTTACCAGTTTCAATCTGATACAGATCTGAGATGTCCAGTGTCAGTGAGAATGTGTCCCCGTCACTCAGCATGTCAGATTGGTTGAATTTGCCGATGGTTCTCTGCGTTATTTTCTGTGTCGTGGAGTAGTCAAGTACTGATTCATTGAGAGCTATCTCGACCTTAACATCGCCATTTTCCGCACCTGTAAGCATGTTGCCGGTAACGACTACGAGATCATCTCTCTGAGAGTCTGTCGGCCTCGGAGCTGTGAACTGGACCATTGGAGGATCGTCACCGAAGTTTTCCCCAACGACAATGAAGTACATCCTGTGCTTCTCACTCTGCTTTCCTGCTTTATCGTAGACGATAAGCTCAACTCTGATTTCATTTTCCAGAGTCCCGTCTGGATTGCTTGTTAGGTTTCTAAATGTGTAAGTCCACTCATCGGTTACAGATGCTGGGACTTGGAAAACGTGGCCCTCCAACGTCGGGCTTTGGCTATCCCAAGGGTAGTCGAAGAATACCTTCCACTCGAACAGCTCAATCCCTGACTCTCCTTCTGGTGCATCAGGATCAGTGCTGTTCTCTGCTGTGAATGCTAAGCTGATGTCCCCCGTTTCAGTAAGTCTGACTCTGTATATCGGCCAGTCTGTCCCTGCCACAGTCTTAGTTCCGTCCATGGAAATGAACTCGGACGTTGATGGATTGGATATTATCGAGGCAGAGGCCATGGGTCTAAACTCATCAGCCAGTGTATCATCTGTCACGAGTCGGATGTAAGTTATTCTGGTGTGTCCCTCTTCGTCGTGCAGGTATAGAGTCAGAAGCCATTCTGCACCGATCCTGCATCCTGTGCTAGATGAGGTGTTTGCAACACAGAAAGACCCTAATGTTGGTATTTCTGGAGCACTCTGTTGTGTATGGCTGATTTCCCCGGCATCAATTATGGCACCGTCCCAACCGGTCACTGAATCATTATTTCCAGAGGAAAGTGTCCAGTCTGCAACGACTCCGGGAACATTGGTGACATAGTCGAAAGATAGATCAGAGTTGCTCTTGATGTACATTGTTGAGTATGCCCCGGTTATTGAGTCAATAGAGGGTGATTGGCCATTCACGGTCAAATCGTATCCCTCTCCTGCGATTCCGAAGTCTGCTGGGTAAGGAGTCAATCTGAAGTCGAGCAGGTTTGAGAGAATCGGTATTTGCTCGCCGCCGAATGATTGGGTGACACTGGGGTTTTCCACGTCTATAGTTGTCACAATCATCCCTCCGGCTCCCCTGTTGCATATCGATAGTAAAGACTGGGATTCGTAGGTGTTGTCTCGGATTAGAGTATGGAATGTACCCGATGGATCGCTGATTCGTCCACCGCATACTTGTGGTATTTGTGTGAACTGGACCTGCGCGGTATCGAGTCCTGACAGAGCGACATGCGTTCCTCCGTTTATCGCGCTGAATGCGGCTGGGTCGACGTCTTCCATAATGGGGTGGAACGGGTCGACTATCGTGATATCCTCACTGAGGATCCTGTTGTCCTCTGTGAGGTTTACCTGATTCCTCATTGCTATGTCCATGCCAAATGGTAGGTTGCTTGGCTGGTAGGCATCCCTGTATGGCCCTAGGTGAATCTGGGTAGTCCCTCCTTGTACCATGAACTGCTCCAAGGTGTCTACAACGGACAGTCCATCTGATGCCCTGGTTGAGGCTAGCTTCTCGTAATAATCCCCGTAGTAAACGTTGTAATCCGTCTGCCAGGGTAGCAGGACCTTGTCGTAGTGCTCCAACCATGAAGGTGTGGCATATTCATCCCAATTATCTAGTCTCATCTGCGTGTATGACATCCCCATTGCCTCAAGGTCGGACTTTACCATCTGAAGACGGTTCTGGTCCGTGGGGTTGGATAATATTGCAACATCTATCTGGTCATAGAATGTAATGACGAAGAAGCGAACGTTTCCAGATGGCTCTACTGATCCGTTTTCCTTAGTTACCTCTGCTGAGAAACTGATGTTGTAGGTGTGTGAGTCAGCCCACGAGTTGAATGGCTGCGACCAGTTGGCCCATGCTCTCTGATGAGGCTCAAGTGTAAACGGGCCGTTATCAGCGGTCTGTTCGAATACCTGCTGGTTTGTAGTGAGATCCTTTATCGACATGGTAAGTGTGTAATCCCCATCAATTACACCGTTCAGAAGGGGAACGGAGAAGCTGTGCATTGCTTGATCATCGATTGGATAAACGCATTCGTATGTAATGTCGGTGACACACTCCATTACATCTGGTTGCATAAGGGTGATCTCTGCACTTGCGATGCTGAACATTATGGTTGAGATGTTGTTGGCGAGATTCACTTCTTCTGCGTTGTACCACGCAGTAGTTGGATCGGTTGTGTCCATCATAGTCATAGCGTCAATTCTGTATATGCCACTCTTGAAATCATGATTGGCGATGGTGACAGTTGAGGATTCTGCGGCATCTAAGCCCGTAACCTCTTCAGTGTAGTTTCCATCAAATTCGAAAGTGAATTCCTCTACTCTTATGTTATCGATTGCGAAACCTGCAAGTCCGGCATTGCCGTTAATTCCGTCCTCATTGGACTGGAACCTCCATGTGAGGCTTACCTCGGCCCCAGCTAGTGTAGTACACTCGTCCCTCCAATCAGTAGAATCAGAGCTAGTTCTGTTCTGTATGACTATATGCGTAAGGTCCAGTGTGATTGACTTCATTATGTTCTCAGTATCGAACCAAACAACGGAGTTTAGCCTGTCTGAGTGGTCGCCGAAATACTCAACTTCATCATATCCATTCAGGTCAAAATCCTCGCACCTGTGGAAATTTGGGTCCTGTGGATTGGTATTCTGTATTCCATTCTCATTCAAGTCGTTCCAGCTCCCATAAACTACTCCCTGGTACAACTCTCCCTCCTTTGTCCAGGAGATCTCAAGATTCGCTGCGTCCCTGACTGCGAGAATGTTTCCATTTGAGTCTTGAAGGAAGTCTCCTTCGGCATAGTAGTCGAAGGTCAGGTAAGTAAAGTCGGCACCTGCTGCTGCTATCGGTATTGGGTCGAGAGTCATGGTTTCATTCCAACCATCTCCGTATCCAGTATCGGGGTGTCCGAGCCAGTAAGCGAAGTTCTTGAAGACTCCAACATTCTGTGGTAGCATGTCGTTTGTCCCAGAAGAGTCATCGATCCTGCTTCCATTCTCGTTTCCGTCGTCAGTCCAAATTGGATCCACTCCGGAGAAGTCCTCGATGCCCACGAGGTCTGGCTCCGCATTGTAGATCTCAGCTTTGACCGAGAAATCTGTCAAGGTATTGCCCCAATTGGTGGCCCTAACTTCAACGTCCCTAGTTCCTGAGGCATATCTCACACCGTTCTCTAGATTCTTCCATGGCTCCTCTGCCAGTCCAGGATCGAAGAGGTTGGCTACTGTGGTTTGGAACCTCTCTTCGTCGTTAGTTGCATCCATGTTTTGGAATCCTGAAGGGCTAGATAGCTCTGTTTTGACGAAGTAAGTGGTGTTATCTACGAAATCTGCCATCAGGCTCACTTCCTCTGAAGCGCCTGCGGCTAAATCGGTGAAGGTTAACGTATCTGAGACGACCTCTTGAGTTCCGAATGTTACGTCTCTCTTTCTTATGGTTATGTTATCAAATGCGAAACCGTCCCACTCGGTACCTTGTGATGAGCCCTCGGGACCGACAGTTCCGAGTAGGCCACTCCTGAATCTGAACCTAATATCAACGATTTGCCCCGCATATGGGGTTAGGTCTATTGATTCCTGTTCGTTTAATTCCTCGGAATCGCCACCACCCTCTTTGTAGTCCTCCCAACCGGTGACTGTAGCGGTAAATTGATTCCCGTTGTATGTGTTGTATTCAGGATCTACTCCCTGTAAGAGCAGTCTGAAGTATCTCTCGTTATCCCATCCACCATTGAAGAAGACGGACTCCCAACCACTGCCTTCTGACCATACTTCTATTCCACAGGAGTCCTCGTATAGCCATCTCTCGACCACTGAGTATTGCTCCGCCAAGTAAAGCTCGAAGAATGCGGACGAGCAGAAAAGGGAGATATCGAGATAGGCTGCATCCGCCCCGGTGAGATCGACATTTTCCAAAATTATCGCCTCATCCATGTTGTTGTAATATCCCGACTGGTTGTCTAAACCTTGGTAATCCAACCCTGCCCACATGTAGGTTGTTGGGTTGCTGTCTGCTTCATACCAGTCGTCTGTGGCGGTCCCATTTGCATCGACTGAAGCATTCGATTCTTCGTGCCAAGAGGAAGCTCCGGCTTCGTACATCCCTGTGTATGAGACTTTTGAGAATGTGCACGCAGGACAATTTGTATCTACCTCGTTTCCGTCGAAATCATTGCTGTAAACGACCGTGTCGACTCCACCAAGAACCTCCTTAACCTCTAGGTCTACATTAATTGAGCCTGATAAGGGGTTTAGACCGGTGTTCTTTACGGTCACGTTTACAAATCTGGTACCTTCACCAATCTGTGCCTGACCTGTGGCAGGGTTGAGTGATGCAGGCGCTATGGTAACGTCGGTAATTCCCATGTCTTCGTTATCCAACGAGAGAACGGATAGGAAGTCGCCCGCTCCTCCCCATCCTTGAGTGTCTAGCCACATCGCGTTGTTCGCAAACCTGTAGGAGTAATCTCTCTGACCGATGATAATTTCGAATGCGCTATCGGCTCCTCCTTGCAACTGTCCTGGAACGGCCATCGTGGGCCTCCTACCGACATCAAAAGACAGTGAAGAAAGGTATCCTGGCCCGTCGGGGTTGGCTAGAATTATTTCCACAGTGTTAATCTCTCTGAGGTTATCGAGCAACAGGAAAGTCTGGTTCTGGGCGCTGGAATCCTGGAGCCTTGTCAAGGTAAGTTCGGTTGGTACGAAGAAGTCAACCTCCCCATCCCTGTTTACGTCCTCTATCGTGATCGATGCTCCTTTGTAGTCGCCCAGAGGAACGTAGTTTTGGGTGTCCCACTGGCTCCCGGTCTTCATAGCGTAGGAAATGTTTCCTGTTATACCATCGACGACGGCGACCATGTCTATTTCTCCATCTCCATCAGTGTCAGATATGTCCATTCCTCCCATGGGATAGTTGTGTTCTGCATCTAGCTTGAATTCGTGAACTCCCTGTGCAGTTGGTGTCATTGGGTTAGGGAATTGATCTTGGATACAATCATACTCAAGAACGGTCATGTTATCATAGTGGCCGACAGAATACCCAACTCCTGCATTCCAAGGTGGCGTTCTAAGTAGCCACATGTCTAAATCATCACAATCACCAATAGGAGTCCCAATGCCGCCGCCCTGGACAGTTTCTCCCCAGTGCCCTAGCATGACATCGGTGTAGATTCCATTGGTTAGGGGAACTGGCATCGACTGTTGGTTGGTGATTAAGCTTGGATCCGGCCCTCTGTAAATCTGGATATACTGGCTGGACCCTGTGGTATCCCTTGAGATCAAGATTATGTCGTCATTGCCATCATCGTTTATGTCCCCTACCTCCATACTGATGTGGATTGGATTAGAAATTGTTATCGCAGTTTCTGACCAAGAGTTTACACTGTCGGTGCAGCTACCAAACAAGACAGTCAGATTTCCTGGCCTAACGAAGGTCTCTCCTACAAATCTGATATTCTCTTGGTAGTAAATTATGTCGTTTGTTCCGTCGCCGTTGATGTCTCCGACCTCGACGTCGACACCGTTGGCTGTATCAACGAAACCAGCTCTTTGTGAGTTGTTGTTTGAAATGAATACGTCCTGCCTGTCCGCAAATCCTCCAGAACCATCATTGTAAAGTGTCGTGATGAAATGCCCCATAGCACTGGCTGACACGATATCATTGTCACCATCACAATCCAAATCCCCAACTGCGATATCTGAGGGATCCCTCTGAACAGCATATTGAGTAATGTGAGATGCACTGGCACCCGGAACGAAGGATGCGAGTGGCATTGCTAGCAAGAGGAACACCAGTAACAGTGCCTTCCTCCCTTCTCTAAATCTATCTTGTGCGGTCTGCGGACTAAGCGACATGGTCTGCGGGACATTCGACCCGCTCTTATGCCTTATCTAACGGTGATTATGGCAACCCCATAGGGGTTGTATCGAAAAAAAGCATCTCAAAGGCTCCACGATGTGCATCAGAAAACATCAGTGGGATTCAAGCCAGCTAGGGTTTGGAGAGTAGTGGTCTTCAGCTCCTCCGTGTATTCTTTCCAATTTTCCTAGCTTCCACAGGCCATCAAGAAACACCTTGAGCTCGACCTCGCCTTTGTTGACTCTGTCGCCCAATAATCGGTATATATCAGAAATGGAAAGGGAGGTATGGCCGTGTTCCCTGACAACCATCGTGAGAACAAGTTGAAGCCATGCTTCTGCCATTGGGTCCACAGAGAGTACGTTAGCGAGGGGCTCAGGTGGCTCGACCTCGGTTAGGAATTCCTCAAGTGCGGAGATATCTGGGTCGGTTTGCATTGAGATCCCCAGAGCAGAAATTTCTTGCTCCAGGTCTAGTTCTCCCACTGTCCTGACTACGGAGGGTATTCTAGAGGGGTCTGGAGGAGGCCCGGGCAGAGACTCTTCGAGGTTTGAAATCCGACTATCCTCGGATTGATGGTTGCCTTTTCCACCCGTATCATTTACAGAAAATATCTCCCTCGTAAATCCCATAGCGCCGTTTATGGCTATAGATGACCTGACAGAGTTGACCAGCTTTGCAGTTCCCTCCAACATGATATCGATATCCTCAGACTTGGATCTGAATCGAAATCTAACTCTGTCTGACTCCCCCATGATGCCCCTCCGTTAGTCCAGTTTACCTTATCACCTATTAACTCGTTACTGACTTGCTAACTTCCTTAGAACGGTTTGTAGAATTCCCCCGTTTCTGTAGTATTCGACGTCTACGGGAGTATCGAGCCTGACGGTTGCTGGGAAAGACACTACCGAGCCGTCTGCCTTTCTCGCGGATACAACGATCTCTGACAATGGTTCCAATTCTCCAGAAGATGGAATACTGATTTCCTCTGTACCGTCCAAGCCGATGGACTCTGCGTTCTCTCCTTCTGGGAACGTCAGGGGGAGAACCCCCATGCCTACCAGATTAGATCTATGAATCCTCTCGAAGGATGTTGCGATGACTGCCTTGACACCCAGAAGTAGTGTTCCCTTGGCGGCCCAATCCCTACTGCTCCCAGTGCCATACTGAGAGCCTGCTAGGACCACCAGATCCGTGTCCTCAGAGATATATCTCCTGCTTGCTTCGTATATTGTAGTTACTTCACCGGTCGGGAAATGAGTGGTGAATCCCCCCTCTGTTCCAGGAGCGAGATGGTTCCTGATCCTGACGTTGGCAAAAGTCCCCCTCATCATAACCTCATGATTACCTCTCCTGCTTCCAAACGAGTTGAAGTCTCTCCTCTCGACTCCCCTTTCAACCAGATATTTTCCCGCAGGTCCATCTTCTGGAAATGCGCCTGCGGGACTAATATGGTCAGTGGTTACTGAATCTCCGAGCATTAGGAGCACTCTGGCAGATTTGATTGGCTCCACAATGGGAGGATTTAGGGAGATTCCCTCCAGGAAACTAGGTAGTCTGACATAGGTTGATTCCTCGTCCCAAGGGTAAAGGGGGGATGGTAAGCTTGGGATGGAATCCCATTTCGGCTCTTCCAAGATATCGGAATACCTATCCTTGAACATCTCGGGGTTTATTGAAGAGGACACTGCTTCCCGGATACTCTGATCACTGGGCCAGATATCCGCGAGCATTACTGGCTCCCCATCCTCAGTTCGTCCGATCGGATCTCTATCGAAGTCAATGTCTAGAGTTCCAGACAACGCGTAAGCGACCACTAGGGGGGGGCTAGCGAGGTAGTTAGCCAGAATCTTCTGGTGAATCCTCCCCTCAAAGTTTCTATTTCCAGATAGTACGCTTCCGACTACAAGATTACCTCCGTCTATCGCTTCCTCTATATTCTCATCGAGTGGTCCGGAATTTCCTATACAGGTTGTGCATCCATAGCCGACGACATTGAATCCGAGGTCCTCAAGGTACGGGGTCAGCCCGCTAGCGTCTAGGTACTCAGTAACCACCCTGCTCCCCGGAGCTAAGCTGGGCTTGACCCATGGTTTGATTTTCAGTCCCTTGTCGTGGGCGTTCTTGGCTACTAGTCCAGCAGCCACCATAACGTTCGGATTACTTGTGTTTGTGCAACTCGTGATTGCTGCGATTACTACGTCTCCGTGTCCTAGAGTGCATCCTTTCCCTCTTACCTCTACCCTGGTGGAGTTTCTAGATGGATTAATACCGTGTCCTTGATGGCCCAGTGGGGCATTCAGACTCTCTCTCCAATGGCTTTTCATCCCAGAGAGTGGGACCCTGTCTTGGGGTCTCTTGGGTCCTGCCATTGAGGGAGTTACAGTTCCTAAGTTCAGCGATAGAGATGTTGTAAATTCTGGAGGAGGAGTGTTCTGAGTCCTGAATAGACCTTGGGCTGAAAGGTACCTCCTCACATTTTCGATATGGGAATCATCTCTTCCCGATAGTGCCAGATAATCCAAGGTTGTCTCGTCGACTGGGAAGAAACCACAAGTAGCCCCGTATTCAGGAGCCATGTTCGCAATCGTGGCCCTGTCTGGGAGACTCAGATTTGAGAGGCCGTCTCCGTAGAATTCCACAAACTTACCTACACAACCATGCTCTCTAAGCAGCTCGACAATCCTTAGAGTTACGTCAGTGGCTGTCACTCCTGCCATTGTCTTCCCAGTTATCTCGAAACCCACTACCTCTGGCAATAGCATGTATATCGGCTGACCGAGCATGACTGCCTCGGCTTCGATTCCCCCAACGCCCCATCCGAGAACACCTAACCCATTGATCATAGTGGTGTGGGAATCCGTCCCAACGAGGGTGTCTGGAATCCATTTGCCTTTCTCCTTGCGCGCGACCGACGCTATCCATTCGAGATTTATCTGATGGACGATTCCCCTTCCGGGAGGAACTGCTCTGAAGCTGTCGAGGCTCTGCTGGCCCCACTTCAAAAATTTGTATCTCTCCAGGTTCCTATGATACTCCATCTCCAGATTCCTCTCCCTGGCATCGGGGAATAGGCCGGAGATGTCAACCTGTACAGAATGGTCGACCACCAGATCTACCGGAACTTGCGGGTTCACCTTTTCAGGATCCCCGCCCAAC
>MDSY01107229.1_pt1 | contig 11087 bp, 10 predicted proteins | sample 811131 | NCBI WGS metagenome assembly MDSY01 (sample SAMN05326643, study PRJNA326480) | marine metagenome | isolation source: seawater | place: Atlantic Ocean: South West | collected 2010
CACCCCTCACTCGCATCCAATGGCGGCAACTTCGGTCTGATGGACCAGCAGCAAGCGATGCGCTGGGTGAAACAGAACATCGAAGCCTTCGGTGGAGATGCCGATAACGTCACCATTTTTGGTGAGTCGGCCGGCGGACACAGTGTCATGAGCCACATCGTCTCGCCACGGGCAGAAACCGAGGGCCTGTTCCGGCGCGCCATCGTACAGAGTGGTTCCTACGCCCCCTTCCAGGTACCCAAGGCTGCAGCACAAGCCGGCGGCGTGGGCGTCGCAAACGCTTTGGGCTGTACCGACCCGGATACCGCCGCCGACTGCCTGCGCGCCCTGCCGGTGTCCAGTCTACTGGCCGCTCAGGGGTCACAATCGATGCCCACCGTCGACCCGGACTCCGACCTGCTGCCCAAGTCGATCATGCAGGCACTGAACGATGGCAGCTTCAATGACAGTCTGGATGTGCTGATCGGCAGCAACCAGAATGAAGGCACCCTGTTCGTGGCGCTGGACGAGGTTGGCGGCAACCCGATTGACGACGAAGCCGAGTACCGCAGCCGCGTCGACGCCTTCTTCCAGCCCTACCAGGCCAGCGTGCCCTACGACGCCGATCAGATTGCGACCGACTATCTTGCCCGGGTGGCCGGCAGCGCCAAGCCCTTTGAAGCAGCACTATCGGCGATCTGGACCGACTTCATGTTTGCCTGCAACGCCTACGTGCATGCCGGCACCTTTGCGGGCGCCAGCATGAATACCTTTCAGTACTGGTTCCGCGATGAAGACGCACCCTGGACACTGGTACCGCCGGTTGCGGTGAGCTTTCCGATGGGTGCAACCCATGCCGGCGAGATTCCGTACGTGCTCTATCCGGATGCCGTCATGCAAGCGCGCTACGCCGGCGATACGGCAGACCTGCTGAGCCTGTCGGAGGAAATGGTCGACTACTGGACACAGTTCGCCAAGACCGGCGACCCCAACACCACCGACGGCGTTGCTGCCAGCTGGGCCCAGGCCGCCACCGGCAACCTGCAGGTGCTGGATGTGCCCAACGCCAGCAGTACCAGCGCGCTCAGCTTCCTGGGCTACCACAACTGCGCCTACTGGCAAGCGCCACCACTGACGTTGCCGGCAGCACGGTAACCCCTGCAACGGCCCCGCCACGAGCGGGGCCGTTCAGTCTTCGTTTTGCGCGCGGGGCAACACCGCCAGGAAGTTGTCCAGGGCAACCGCTTGCGCCACGTCCTCGCTCAGAGCATCCAGAAACGGATCAAACCCGCTCATATACTTGCCCAGACTGTCGAAGCGACCGACCACGTCGGAGCCGAGCATGAAACGACTCGGAAAGTCCTCAACCAATTGCACCCACTCCGGGTCCGGCTCGCCCTCTGCGTTCAGCAAATAGGGCTCGCGTACCGTCCAGGACATGTCGATATACAGGTTCGGGTAAGCCGTCAGCATGCGCCGCAAGGTGGGCAGCAAGAACTCCAGACGATCCTGATGACGATGAATCTCCATGCTGGTACCGGCATGGGCCCAGATAATCCGAACGCCTGGGTGATTACGCAGCGGCTCTTCGATCTCCTGCAGATACAGCGGATTGCGCTCACGCCAAGACGTGACATTGCTGTGCACCATCACCGGCAGATCAAACTCTTCGGCCAGGTCATACACCCGGTTCATCGCCTCGCTGTTGGCACGCGGCGCCTCGCCGTGAATCAGCGCGGTCAGGGTGTCATGACGCGTGAAGACTTCCCCCAACCCCTGCCACACACCCGGATACAACTCCAGCATGCGGCGGATGTGCGCATCGGCGTTCTTGTCGTTGGGGTTAAAGCCAGAGAGAAAGGGATGGAAACGGTGACGCTGATCGGCCGGCACCTGCTCCAGCGCCTTGGCAATCAGCATATCGGTGGCGCTGAACCAGTAGGCACTGCCATCGTCACCGGCATAGTAGCGCGGCCGCTTGGGCTCGTTTTCATGCCATTGCTTGGCAACCGGAATACCGGACAGCATGACATGCTCGACGTTGGCCTCATCCATGGCCTCGATCAGGCTGTCCAGCCCGGCACTTTCCTGGAAGAAATCAACGAAATGCAGGTGGGCGTCACTGTAGCTGTACTCGCGCGCAGACAGCGACGTCGAAAACAGCAAACCGGCGCAAGCGGCGCCGGTCAAAAAACTGCGGATAAAGGGCACGGGGCGACTCCTGTCGTGGGCTCCGAAAGCTCAGACTGTCGCCCGGGCCGGGAGTTCAGGAGGGGTCGGCGGCCTCGGCTTCCTTGCGCCGCTTGAAGCGGTTACCCATACGCACGCCCACATCCATCAGGAACTGCATGTAGCCCTCCTGATCCTTGATGACATCCTGCCAGAACGGCGAGTGATACATGGCCATGGCGCCATGCACCAGCGCCCAGGCTGCACAGTAGTGAAAATAGGCGGGGACGTCTTCGAGCTTACCGTCATCAATACGCGACTGGATCATGCCGGTAACATGATTGAAGTTGGAGGTGCGGATCTGGTGCAGCTCCTCGACCATAGACGGCAGCTGGTTAGACTTGACGACCTTTTCTTCCAGCCGGTCAAACAGGCGATAGCGCTCCGGATCGCTCATGCGAAACTCAAAATAGTCCCGCGGCAGTGCAGCATTATCACGCTCGATAGCTTCGGAATGCATCATCTCGGCAAGGTCGCGCTCGTAATCCAGCATCAGGCGCAGATAAATCTCGGCCTTGGATTTGAAGTGCTTGTAGATGGTGCCTTTGCCAATACCGACTTCGTCGGCGATCATCTCCACCGTGACGCTGTCTTCGCCCTGCTCCAGAAACAGGCGCAGGGCACTATCCAGAATTTCCTGTTCGCGACGACGAAATTCGCGGACTTTTCGTGACTCTTTCTGCATTAAGCTACCCGGATTCAATTTGGCAAAGTGCATCATTATGCCAAAGTGATGACCCTGTGCCCATATTTGCTTACAAGCTGACTATCCAGTTCAACTGTGTCTAAATGTGCGTTACAAGGCCATTTGGCGGACCTGGAAAGCCCCTTGGTGCCAAGAGTCCGAACATTGGCAGAAATGACACCCGGAGCCCCGCATGATCGACAACCACCGCTGGCAAGCAGAATTTCCGCAGGCAAACGGCCTTTGCTATCTCAACCATGCCGCCGTCGCGCCCTGGCCCAAACGGGCGGCTGATGCGGTCAGCGCCTTTGCCAGCGAAAACCTGCAACAGGGCGCGCAGGACTATCCGCGCTGGAGCCGCACAGAAAGGACACTGCGCGATCAGCTACGTACCCTTCTCAACGCCCCGCACAGCGACGACATTGCACTGGTCAAGAACACCTCCGAGGCACTGTCGTTTGTTGCCCAAGGCGTGGACTGGCAGGCTGGCGATCAGGTCATCATCAGCAATCAGGAATTCCCGTCCAACCGCCTGCCCTGGGAAGCCCTTGCAGAGCGAGGCGTTGAAGTAGTCGCCGTCGAGCTGGGCGCCGAACCCGAGCAGGCGCTGATCGACGCCATGGGGCCAAGCAGCCGCCTGCTGAGCATCAGCTCGGTGCAGTACGGCACCGGCCTGCGGCTGGACCTGCCGCGTCTGGGCAACGCCTGCCGGGAACGCGGCGTGCTGTTCTGCGTTGACGCCATTCAGACACTGGGCGCCCAACCTTTTGACGTTCAGCAGATCGATTGCGATTTTGCCATGGCCGACGGCCACAAGTGGCTGCTGGCGCCCGAGGGGCTGGGCGTATTTTTCTGCCATGCCCGCGTACGCGACCAGCTACAGCTCACCCAGCATGGCTGGCATATGGTCGATGCTATCGGCGACTACGACCGCGCCGACTGGCGCCCTGCCCGCTCAGCCCGCCGATTTGAGGCTGGCAGCCCGAACACCCTGGCGCAGCAGGCCATGTCGGCCAGCCTGTCGCTACTGCTGGAAGCCGATATGAACTGGGTTGCCGCCCAACTGGACGCGCGCATCTGTTTGCTGGCTGAGCGCCTGCAAGCCTTGCCCGGGGTCAAGGTACTGAGCGACCTGCGTGCCGGGCGCCGCTCGGGCATTATTACCTTTGCCGTTGGCGGCCAGGACCACAAGGCGCTGCACAAGGCATTGATGGATCGGGGGGTCGTCTGTGCGCTACGCGGTGGCGGCATTCGCTGGTCGCCGCACTTCTATACCCCCCAGTCGACACTGGAGAGCGCTCTGGCTCAACTGGCCGAATTGATCACCCAAACAAGCGATAACAACCCTTCACGATAAGCTGAGGCGAGCGTATTCCAAATCAGTTTATAAAAGCGGCAAAGCGCAGTGGAAAGCCGGGCAATTTCGACAATACTGAAGCTATCAGGAACGACATACCCCCCCAAGTGTCGTTCCTGAACGGGCGGGCTCTGTCCTGCCTCTGTATCACTCCTAATGGTCTTGGCCCGAATTCATCCCCCAGAATTCGGGTTTTTTTTGCCTTCTCAGGTTACCTGGACAACTCGACAGGGTGTTACTCAAGGCGTTTTACCGAATGCCCAAACGGCGGACTGTGCACCGGGTTTCGTCCCGTTTACGCGGGCGAGTAGCGCAGGGCTGACGGGAAAAAGAGTCATAGGATGTCTGAGGAGCGTAGCGACGAGTTTTTGAGTGGCCGGCGAGGTCTCCCCGTTAGCCCGAGCAACGCAGCGAACCCGAAGGGCCGCGTAGTCGGGTGCCCGGGGGATCGCTAAGGGGGCCGGGCAAGCGGCCCCCTTAGCTCGCCGTGAAGGCGAAAGACTAGCCCAATAACAGCGCAATGCGGGAAACGCTCACCTAGCGGCGTACGACCTCGCCAATCGAGAATGGGCTTTGCGCTCAACCAACCGCCAGCGGAAACAGCCGATGGAAGTTATCCGTCGTCTGTTGCTGCAGTTGCTCCAGGGTTTCGCCACGCAGCTCGGCGAGAAACGCCGCCACCTCGCAGACGTACTGCGGCTCGTTGGGCTTGCCGCGGTGCGGTACCGGAGCAAGATAGGGGGAGTCGGTTTCAACCAGCAGACGATCCGCCGGCACCTGCCGGGCTACCTCACGCAGCGCCTCGGCATTGCGAAAGGTGACAATGCCCGAGAGTGAAATGTAGTAGCCCATATCCAGCGCGGCTCGGGCCATGGGCCAGTCTTCAGTGAAGCAATGCAGTACACCGGCGTTGGCCAGGTCCGCTTCACGGAGCATGTCCAGGGTATCCTGGCGGGCGGCACGGGTATGAATCACAACGGGCTTGCCGGTCTTGCGGGCAGCCTGCAGGTGAATCGCGAAGGACGCCTTCTGCTGCTCGGCCAGCTCCGGTTCATAGTGGTAATCCAGCCCGGTCTCACCGATGGCGACAGTACGCGGATGCGCCAGCGCGTTCAGCAGCCAGTCCAGGTCGGTATGGCGGCCGTCTTTCAGGTCCAGCGGATGCACGCCCACGCTGCAATAGACATCCGCGTGCGTATCGGCGAGCTGCTGTACAGCGGCTGCGTTATTGGCGTCCACACCGATGCACAGAAACTTGCCGACGCCACGCGCTCTGGCGGCATCAAGCAGGGCATCAAGGGATCCGTTGTAGGGGGTCAGGTCCAGACGATCAAGGTGGCAGTGCGAGTCAATCAGCATAACAACTACATGGTGTGGGTCGGGCGGTCGGACTGCAGTGCGCCGGCCAGATAAGTTTCGATCTTGCTGCGGGCAGTGTTGTCCTGATCACTGAACTGCACGCCAATACCGGCAGCGCGGTTGCCCTGGGCGCCCTTGGGGGTAACCCAGATAACCTTACCGGCTACCGGAATCTTCTCCGGCTCTTCCATCAGGTTGAGCAGCATGAAGACTTCGTCGCCCAGGTGATAACTTTTGTTGGTCGGGATAAACAGCCCACCGTGCTTCACAAACGGCATATACGCCGCGTACAGCACAGACTTGTCCTTGATGGTCAGCGACAGAATGCCGTTACGCGGACCCGGAGCAGCAGGGGTGGTCATCTGTTATTCCTTTTTGGTATCAGGCAATGGCTGGAAGGTTACCGCCTTTCAGCCAGCGTTTTCCACTCTGCGAGCAGCTTTTCCAGAAACAGTTGGCGATTAAGGTTCGCTTTGTTATCGAATTGGCGGCGATGTGCCAGCAACCACTCTTGCCAGTGTAGCAGCGCCAGCGGCTGCACACGTTGCGCCATATAACCCAGCACCTTATCCATGTCGGCATTGCTGGCGGCGTCCTGAGCCTGCTGCTGCAGCTTGAGCAAATCCAGTGTCCAGTCGGCAAACCAGTCAAGCAACAGCTCCACCGGTACCGCGTTCCACTGCTCGCACAGGCGCGGCGCAGATATCTGGCCCTTGAGCAGCGCCTTGACGCCCTCTACAACCTTGTCGCGCAGCGCCAAGGCATCCATCTGTTGCAGCGCCACAGCGCGCAAAGGCGCACCGCCCGCCATCTGCAGCAGCAAGCGTTGCTGTTCGGCACTGCAATCAGGTAACTCTCCGGCAAGCCAGGCCAACGCCTGCTGCTGATCTGGCGCACCCAGCGGCTGTACCCGGCAGCGACTGCGGATGGTCGGCAGCAGGCGGCTGGGCTGATCACTGATCAACAGCAGATAGGTATCAGCCGTCGGCTCCTCCAAGGATTTGAGCAGCGCATTGGCGGCGTTCTGGTTCATTGCCTCGGCCGGATGCAGCAACACCACCTTGCGGCCGCCCTGCTGCGCGGTCTGGGCAATAAAGTCGACCAGCTGGCGAATGGCATCGACGCGAATCGCCTTGCCCTGCTCCTCTGGCGCAATGCTGAGCAAATCGGGATGGCTGCCGGCCTGGCGCAACAGACAGCTACGGCACTGCTGACAAGCCTGGCCGCCAGCCGGCTGATCACACATCAGCCAGGCAGCAAAAGCAGCCGCAAACGCGCGCTTGCCGGCACCGGAGGGCCCGGTAAACAGATAGGCATGGGCAAAGTGCGACTGCGTAACCAGCGCCTGCCAGGTGCCCTGATGCCAGGGCATGGCGGTTGTCGAATCAACCACGCCAGCGCTCCAGTACCTGACTGACAAAGGGCTGCAAACGCTGCTGTACCTGCTCAAGCTCCGCGCTGGCGTCCACCACGACATAACGTTCAGGCGCCTGCGCCGCGCGCCCCAGATAGGTACTGCGCACAGCCTCGAAAAATGTCTGCTGCTCGCTCTCAAAGCGGTCCAGCGCGCTGCGTGCGCGGGCCCGCTGCATACCAACCTCAACCGGCACATCAAGCACCAGCGTCAAGTCGGGGCGCAGCGCCCCCTGGGTCCACTGCTCCAGCTCGGCAATGCGCGCCGGATCAATCCCCCGCCCGCCGCCCTGATAGGCAAAGGTGGCGTCGGTAAAGCGGTCACTGATGACCACGCGGCCCGCCGCCAGGGCCGGACGAATGACACGATTGAGATGCTGCGCGCGGGCGGCGAACACCAGCAACAGCTCGGCGTCATCGTCCATGGGTTCTTCATGATGCGCCAGCAGCAGCCCGCGCATTTGTTCAGCGATCGGCGTGCCGCCCGGCTCGCGGGTCAGCAGCGGCTCACAGCCTGCCGCGCGCAACGCATCGGCAATATAAGCGAGGTTGGTCGACTTACCTGCGCCCTCAGGGCCTTCCAGGGTGACGAAGACACCACTCATTGGGCGGTCTCCGGCGCCGGACTGGAGCGATAGTCGCTGCGACGCTGCAGCTGATAGGCACGCACCGCCCGGTTATGCTCGTTGAGCGAGTTGGAAAACACATGGGAGCCGTCGCCCTTGGCGACAAAGTAGAGACTCTTGCCGGGCTCCGGGTTAACGGCGGCTTCAAGCGCGCCGCGTCCGGGCATGGCAATCGGCGTCGGCGGCAGGCCGTCGATGACATAGGTGTTGTAGGGCGTAGCCTGCTGCAGATGGCGACGACGGATCTTGCCCTGATAGTCAGCCCCCATGCCGTAGATCACGGTAGGGTCGGTTTGCAGGCGCATGCCAATCTGCAAGCGCCGGGTAAACACCCCGGCAATCTGGCCGCGCTCGGAAGGAACGCCGGTTTCCCTTTCAACGATGGAAGCCAGAATCAGCGCCTCATAGGGAGAGTTGATCGGCAGATTGTCGGCGCGCGTCTCCCAGACCTCGGCAAGCACTGACGCCATGCGCTCGTGGGCGCGACGCAGAATATCCTGGTCGCTCATACCCAGTGTGTACTGATAGGTGTCGGGGAAAAAGCGGCCTTCCGGGTGCTCACCCTCAAAACCCAGGGAGGTCATCACCTCTGCATCGCTGAGCTCGGCATCAAGGCTTTGCTCCAGCTTGTCGGCAGCTCGCAGTGCGGCACGTACCTGACGGAAGTTCCACCCTTCGACCAGCGTCACCGAGCGCTGCAGCACCTCGCCGCGCTCCATCATGTGCAGCAGCTCTGCTGCCGTCATTTCCGGCTGCAGCTGGTATTCGCCTACATGCAGCACAGCGCCTTCCATCTGCCACTGCCAGTAACGGCGCAACCAGGCGGCGTCGTGCAGCACACCCTGCTGCTGAAGCTCGCTAAAGACCCGGGCCGGACTGCTGCCCGGCTGCACCACCAGCGTCTCGGGCTCGCTCAATTGCAGCGGCTGATGCAGCGCACGTTGCAGGGTCACAAACCCCCAGACACCACCACACAGCGCCGTAACCACGCTCAGAAACAGCACTACGACTAAAAACTTGCCAATACTCTTCACTGATAAACCTGTTCTGCCAGGGTTTGCAGGAGGCGGGTCTGTGGCCCTGCCGGCCAGCTCCGCTCGCCCAGCCGCACCACCGGCCAGACTCCAATCAGACTGTTGCAGCAGCAGACTTCCTGCGCACTGTACAGCATATCCATATCCATCATCCGCTCCTCGAACGGAACGCCCTGCGCCGCCAGGGTATCAAGCAGATAGTCACGCATCACGCCGCGCACACCGCAATGGGTCAGCAATGGGGTGATCCAGCTACCGTCGCGCCAGACCAGCAGATTACTCATGGTGCACTCAACCGGGCGCCCCTGCTGATCACATACCAGCCCTTCGGCAAACTCGCTGCTCTGCCACTCGCAGCGCGCCAGCACCTGATCCAGCCGATTCAGGTGCTTGAGGCCCGCCAGCAACGGCTGTTCGGACAAGCGGGTGCGGCAGGGAAACAACGCGATACCATCGCGGCGACGGGGGTCAGCCGGCGCCAGCGGCGCGGCGGAGAGAATACGACTGGGCGTCGGCTGCGCTGGCGCTGCATAACCGCGCGGGCCGGAGCCGCGTGTCAGCGTCAGCTTCAACACGCCCTCGCCCAGCCGTTCCGCCGCATCCACCAATTCCGCCTCGATCAACGCTCGATCGCAAGGTAGCGACAGCGCCTCGCAGCCGCGCGCCAGGCGTTGCAGATGACGAGCCAGCAACGGCATACGACCGCCAACCACCCGCAATGTCTCGAACAGGCCATCACCGTAGGCCAGCCCCCGATCGCTCAGGGGCAGGCTGTCAGTCAACTCGCCATTGACCTGGGTCCAGCCCGCTACCTTGCCGTCACCAGTCATTCGCAGCGACGGAATACCAGGCTGCCGTTGGTGCCACCAAAACCGAAGGAGTTGGACAGCACCACGTTCAGCTCGCGCTGCTGCGCCTGATGCGGAACATAGTTCAGGTCACAATCCTCGCCGGGGTTGTCCAGGTTAATGGTCGGCGGGGCAACCTGATCACGCAGCGCCAGCACACTGAATACCGCCTCGACGGCCCCGGCAGCGCCCAACAGGTGGCCGGTCATGGATTTTGTCGAACTGATCGCCAGCTCACTGGCATGCGCACCGAAGACGCTCTTGACCGCGCGGGTCTCGGCTACATCGCCAGCGGGTGTCGACGTGCCGTGGGCGTTAATGTAATCGACCTCGTCCGGGTTCAGGCCGGCATCCTTGAGGGCGTTGTCCATGCACTTGGCACCGCCACGGCCGTCTTCCGGCGGTGCTGTCATGTGATAGGCATCACCGCTCATACCAAAGCCGACCAGCTCGGCGTAAATGGTCGCGCCGCGAGCCTTGGCATGCTCATATTCTTCCAGCAGCATGGCACCGGCGCCGTCGGACAGGACAAAGCCATCGCGGTCACGATCCCAGGGGCGACTGGCGCCTTGCGGGTCATCATTGCGGGTGGACATGGCACGCGCCGCGCTGAAGCCGCCCAGACCCAGGCCGGTGGTGGCCATTTCAGAACCGCCGGCGACCATCATGTCGGCCTCACCGTAGGCGATATTGCGCGCAGCCATGCCGATGCTGTGCGTGCCCGTGGTACATGCCGTGGTCAACGCGTAGTTGGGCCCCTGCAGACCATACTGAATGGAGAGATAGCCAGCGACCATGTTGATGATTGAACCCGGTACGAAGAACGGCGAAATCCGGCGCGGGCCGCTGTTCAACAACTGCTCATGGTTCTTCTCGATATTGGTCAAACCGCCAATGCCCGAGCCCATCACCACACCGATGCGATCACGATTCTGGTCGGTAATTTCCAGACCGGAATCCGTGATTGCCTGGATGCAGGCAGCCAGACCGTACTGAATGAACAGGTCCAGCTTGCGCGCTTCCTTGGCCGCCATGTACAGCTCAACCTCGAAGTCGCGTACCGAACCGCCAATACGGGTGCTAAAGGCACTGACATCCATATGCTCGATCGGGCCGATACCGCTCTTGCCCGCCAGCGCGGCCTGCCAACTGCTTTCGACCGTATTACCCAGGGGAGACAGCATTCCCAGACCAGTTACTACCACGCGTCTGCGCGACACGGCACACTCCTTATTAAACGCTTGAACACCAAGGCAGCCGGCAACGGCCGCAAAACTGCCCTATTGTCGACGCAAACGGCGACAGCGGCAAGACAGGCCATTATCCGTGAGCCCGCTCGGCAACCCTTACCTGCGCGACAAAAACACGCAGACACAAAAAAGCCGCAGGTCCGTGAGGCCCTGCGGCTTTTTCTGTCAGCAAGCGACGTGATTACTTCTGGTGAGCATTCACGTAGTTGATAGCTTCCTGAACGGTGGTGATCTTCTCGGCTTCTTCATCCGGAATCTCGGTCTCGAATTCTTCTTCGAGAGCCATCACCAGCTCAACGGTGTCCAG
>MDSY01029650.1_pt1 | contig 11086 bp, 11 predicted proteins | sample 811131 | NCBI WGS metagenome assembly MDSY01 (sample SAMN05326643, study PRJNA326480) | marine metagenome | isolation source: seawater | place: Atlantic Ocean: South West | collected 2010
AAATATTTATGGATAATAATAAATTACTTAAGGGCTTATATCCTATATCACCTAGTCTTTATAAATCTGATATTGATTACCTTAATAATCTCAAATGTGTTATAGAATCTAAAATTAATATTTTTCAATTTAGATCTAAGACATTATCATTCAGGCGAAAAAGGTATTTATTGAATAAGATAGCTATGATGTGTCACGACAATAACGTTAAGCTTATTATAAATGATGAATATAATTTGATTAAGACTTTCGATTTAGATGGACTACATATTGGGAGTAATGATAAGGATTTAATTGCAGCTAGGAAATATTTTGGAAAAAAAATTATTATAGGAAAATCTTGTTATAACTCTATGGAGTTAGCAAAATATTCAATGGATAACGGGGCGAGTTATGTCTCTTTTGGTGCTATGTATCCCACAAAATCAAAGGATTCTGCTATAATGGCAAAGCATTCGGTTTTAATTAATGCAAAAAAAATAATTAAAATCCCAATATGTGTAATTGGAGGTATTAATAAATCAAATATAAGTACTGTAATGCAATATAGACCAGATATGATTTGCATGATAACTGGTATTTTCAGTCAAAAAAGAATTGGAAGCGAAATAAAAAAAATTAATAGTATGATTTCAAAATGAAAAACTCAAAAAAGCTCTTTGCGCAGGCCAAAAAATATATTCCCGGGGGAGTAAACTCACCCGTAAGAGCATTTGCTTCAGTTAATTCTGTGCCTTTTTTTGTAAAAAAAGCAAAAGGACAATATGTAATAGATGAAGATAACAAAAAATATATTGATTATATCGGTTCATGGGGTGCGCAAATATTAGGACATGCAGACAATAGAATACTAAAAGTTTTAGGAGCAACAATGGCCGATGGTATAACATACGGTGCTCCATGTAAAAACGAAACATTACTAGCAAAAAAGATTACTCAGATTTATAGATCTATAGAAGTAGTTAGAATGGTAAACTCAGGAACAGAAGCAACAATGAGCGCTATAAGACTAGCTCGTGGTTATACAGGTAAGGATAAAATTATAAAATTTAATGGCTGCTATCATGGGCATGGAGATTCATTTTTAATTAAAGCTGGTTCTGGCGCATCTACATTTGGAATACCGGATTCATTGGGTGTTACCAAAGCAACTGCAAGAAATACTATATCACTTGAATATAATAATATTAAGGCTGTCAAAGAAGCTGTGAAAAAGGGTGATATAGCTTCTGTTATAATTGAGCCAATAGCAGGGAATATGAATTTTATTAGAAGTGAGAAAAATTTCTTGCAGGAATTAAGGAGCATTTGTACTAATAATAAAATAGTGCTTATTTTTGATGAGGTTATGACTGGTTTTAGAGTATGTAAATCTGGTGCTCAAAAACTTTATAACATTGATCCTGATATTACAACTTTAGGAAAAGTTTTGGGGGGTGGATTACCTGTTGGTGCTTTTGGGGGTAAAAAAGAAATTATGAATCATATAGCGCCTATGGGTGGCGTCTACCAAGCTGGCACTTTATCTGGCAACCCATTAGCTATGGCTGCAGGCTTAAAAACTTTAGAAATAATTTCCGAAAAAAAATTTTTTGATATGTTATCAAAAAAAGCAAGACAATTAGTTGCTGGGATTAACAAAGTTTCTAAAAAATATAATCTAAATGTCACTGCAGATTCTGAAGGAGGGATGTTTGGTATATATTTTACAAAATCTAGATTAAAAAATATGAATGATATTAATTTGTCATCTAAGGATGATTTCTTGGACTTTTTCAATTATATGCTAAAACATGGTGTTTTTTTTGCACCATCAATGTATGAGGCTGGATTTATTTCTTCTAAACACTCAAAAAAAGATATAGATTACACGATTAAAATATTTGAGAAATGGGCCAAAGCAAGACAGCTATTACTTGATTAACATAAGTTGTATATCTGCAACATTAGTTCCTGAAGGTCCTGTTAAATACAGAGAATCAATATCTTTGAGAAAATTATATGAATTATTATCAATAAGATGGCTTGTAATATCTAATTTTGATTCAGTCATAGCCTTGACTGAAATAGTATCAATAATGCCTCCAGCAGCATCTGTAGGTCCATCAATACCATCAGTGCCTACAGATAAAAGAAGCCATTCTCTTTGAGTCTCGAGTCTTTTATAGTTAGACAAAAAAGATAAAGCTAATTCTTGGTTCCTGCCACCTTTACCCGAACCTTTCATATTAACAACAGTTTCACCACCCGATATTATCGCTAAAGGTTCGCCTGAAGAGTCATTTATATATTTATTATAGTCCTCTATTAATAACATAGCTTCATCTTTAGCTTCGCCTGTAATATCTCTAGAAATTATTATCGGCTTATAACCATTTTGGTTTGCAAAAGACGCTAACTGTTCTCGATACAATCTATTGCTGGATACAATTTTATTAGTACAGTTATTAATTTTTTTGGGAGATTCCTCTATTTCACCATTAATCCCTTGTTTGATGTATTTTATAATTGACGACGGTGTTTTCTCTAATAGATTATAATTATCGAGAATAATCAAAGCGTCATTAAAAGTGGTAGCATCAGCTATCGTTGGACCACTTGCAATAGAGCTTATATCATCATTTATAACATCAGAAATTATTAGTGAATAACAAGTAGATGGATTAGCTAATTTAGCTAATCTTCCACCCTTTATATTAGAAATATGTTTTCTAACAGTATTAATTTCATTAATTGATGCACCAGATTTTAAAAGTAAGTCTGTAAGAGTTATTTTATCTTCAAGATTAATTGAAGATGGTGGTTTTGAAATTAATGCAGATGCACCTCCGCTTATCAAGAAAATAACTAAATCATCTTCTGTCGATGATGATATATAATTAATAATGCTATTTCCTGCCAATATACTTTTTTCATTAGGGACCGGGTGAGAAGAAAAAAGAAGATCTACATCATATTCTATTTTTTCATCAGTAGTATTAGAGACCACAATTGGTTTTCCTTTAATAGATATATCAGGAAAATCTTTTGTTAGATAATCTAAAAAACCTGACATCATTGATATTGAGGCTTTACCAAAAGCTATAGGGTAAATATTTTTATAGTTAAGGGGAATTATTTGATTTTTTTTTAGATAATTAAATATAGTTCCTCTTGGTTCCAGCGTAGCGAGACTAGATGAATATATTTTTTTAGCATCTTCTCTAAGCGACATTAATTTAAGCTCAGACTACTTTGTTTGGTAACTCGGTCCCTGCAAAAAATGCCAGAGTATTATCTATTGCTGTATTACCCATTGCAACTCTAGTTTCTAGTGTCGCACTTCCCAAGTGAGGAAAAGAAACAACATTTTCCATAGTTTTAAGTTCACTTGGTAAATTTGGCTCAGTTTCAAAAACATCAAGACCAGCACCTGCAATATCTTTATTTACTAAAGCATTAACTAAAGCTTTTTCATCAATGATGTCACCTCTAGCAGTATTGATTATAAAGGCTGAATTTTTCATCAACTTAAATCTTTCTTCATTCATTAAATGGAAGGTCTCTTTTGTTGCAGGACAATTAATTGATACGAAGTCAGATTCTTTGCAAATGTCTTCAATTGTATCAAGTTTAGTAGCTTTAAACTTTTTAGTTACTTCAGCAGGAATATCATATGGATCCCAGTATTGAATATCCATGTCGAATCCAAAATGAGCTCTTTTAGCCACAGCTTGACCTATTCTTCCAAAACCTATTACACCTAATTTTTTACCAGTCACCTTTGTGCCTAATAAGTGAGTGGGTCTCCAACCAGTCCAGTTCTCTGACCTAAGCTCTCTCTCTCCTTGTCCAACTCTTCTAGCAACCATTAGTAGTAATGACATAGCAATATCTGCAGTACAGTCTGTTAAAACACTAGGTGTATTGGATACAGTGATACCATTATCTTTAGCTGCATTAATATCAATATGATTAAAACCAACTCCAAAATTACCAATCATGTTTGCTCTGCGATTTTCTACTGATAATACATCCGCGGTAATTTTATCGGTTACCGTCGGCATAAGTACATCACAATTCTGAAGAGCTGATTTTAGTTGATCTGTTGTAAAAGGCTTATCAGATTCATTTAGAGTAACATCAAATAGTTCTTTCAATCTATCTTCATTCTCCTTTGGCCATTTTCTTGTAACAATAGCTACTGGTTTAGTCATAATTATTTCCCCGCTGGGTTATCTAACCAATACTTAGACGCAGCAGCAATACCGCTTCCTAACTCTATTTTGATACCGTTACTCATCATAGCCATTTCAGCTCCTGCAATTGCACTTGCTAACATTAACTCATTTAAATCGCCCAGATGACCTATTCTGAATACTTTACCTGCTACTTTAGCCAGTCCCGCACCAAGAGCTAAGTTATAGGTTTTAAATGCTGTACTTATTACTGGAACTGCGTCAGCACCTTCTGGTACTACAATCGCACTAACAGTATCAGAATGCCATTTAGGTTCTTTAGCGCATAGTTTTAGGCCCCATCCATCTAGTATTGCTCTTCGGGTTCCTTCTGCTAGACGATGGTGTCTTTTCCAAACATTCTCCAAACCTTCTGCTAAGAGCATATCAATTGCAACCCTCATTCCACGAAGTAGATTAACAGGAGGAGTATATGGTGTATATCCAGTTTCTATCTTGGCTATCATATCTTTGACATCAAAATAACATGTTGGATAGTCTGACGATTCCATAGCATCTATAGCTTTCTGACTCATTCCTAATATACCTAGACCTGCTGGAAGCATTAACCCTTTCTGCGATCCACTAACCACACAGTCTACTCCCCAATCATCCATTCTAAATTCATAACTTGCTACAGAACTAACTCCATCAACCATCAAAAGTGCAGGATGATTCAAATCATCTAATACTTTTCTAATGGCCACTACATCACTTCTCACACCGGTAGCTGTTTCATTTTGGCAAACTAAGACAGCCTTAATTTTATGATCTTTGTCTTTTGAGAGTTCTCGATGGTAACTTTCCGGATTAGCACCAGTACCCCATTCTTCTTCCATTGTAATTGCGTTAAATTGCAATCTTTGGCACATATCCAGCCATAGCATACTAAATTGTCCGAAACTTGCTCCTAAAACACTATCACCAATGTTCAAAGTACTTTGTAATGCTGCTTCCCAACATCCAGTTCCAGACGATGGAAAAAATACAACCTTGCCTTTCTCTGTTAAAATAATTTTTTTCATATCTTCCATTAATGGAGAAATTAATTCTGGTATTGTTGGATTTCTATGATCCTCCATTGGACAATGAATTGCTTGTTGAACTGCCGCTGGAACATTTGATGGTCCTGGCACATATAAATGATGATTTCCTGACATGTGAATTTCCTTTAATTTTAATTTCATATAGTATGCCACAATTAAGGATATTTTAAACTATAATATATGATTTTTAGGTAATGATTGATGTTTGATATTTATATACTTTATTTAATTATAGGAATAGTTGGAGGATTTCTAGGTGGACTTTTGGGCCTCGGAGGTGGAATAATATTTGTTCCTTCATTATTTTTTATTTTTCACTACAATGAACTTTATTTAGATAATATCATGCAAAGCGCAGTTAGTACCTCTCTTGCATGTGTTGTGATTTCTAGTCTTTCTGCTGCAGTAAAACATAATAAGAATAAATTAATTAACTGGAAGTTATTTTACCGAATGCTACCAGGTCTAAGTTTGGGATCTATAGTTGGTGTAATTTTAATTACTGTACTATCGAGTCACATAATTAAAATATATTATGGAATATTGCTTATAGTTATAGCCATTTATATGATAACTACAACAGAATCATATAAAAACGAGGTTACAATAAAAGAAAATAACAAATATAAGTTTCTCAATACTTTTGCTTTTTTTACTGGTTCTGTAAGTACTTTGCTGGGTATTGGCGGTGGAACACTTACTACTCCATATTTCAAATTTTTTGGCGAGACTTTGAAAAGAAGTATTGCCACTGCAGCTGCATGTGGAGTTCCAATTGCCTTATTTGGAATCATAATTACATATATAGTTAGTATGACTACTCAAATACTTGAGAATAACATTTTTAATTTTATTGACTATAATGCTTTCTTGCTAATTTCAATATCTACATTAATATTTTCATACATTGGAGCAGGAATAACTTATATATCTGATTCCATAAGCTTAAAAAAAATATTTTGCTTTTCACTCATTATAATTGGGATAACAATATTGATCTCGTGATCTTCTTTTTAAGACATCTATTCCTGTGGCGTTTTCAATTACTTTATTTTTAATGAAGTTATTTCTGTTAAATAATGATATTGAACTAGATTTAACAGTACTAGGGAGTGCATTTTTGGAATAGAATTTCTTTAAAAAATTTATTGTATTAAATATTTTACTATTCTCATAACTACAATACTCATCATATGTAGATAAAATAAAATCCATATCTTTACTATTTCCATTGTTCTCTAAAAGAGCTTGATTTAAAAGAAATATGTCTTGTATGCCCATATTTAGACCTAAACCTGCCATTGGGTGAACAGAATGTGCTACGCCGCCAATCACTGCTGCACTTTTATAAAAATATTTTTTTACATGAAAACCAGACAATGGAAAAGTGGCAAAACTAGATAATGTTTTAATTTTACCGATATATCTAGATAAATTACCATTCAAAATCTCTAAAATCATCTTTGGGTTTTTAAGTTTTAAGTCATCTATAAAAGGATTTTCCGCTGACCAAATTAAATTGTACATATCATCTGAGATAGGTAACAGCCCCTGTATATGTCCTTTTGAAAATCTCTGGTAAGCAGTATTACTTGTAACTGCGCTGGACATATTAAGATTCATGACAAGTGCCTTTTGTTCATAATCAACAATAGTTTTATCAGGTAATTTAACTTCAAGAAACTGGCTAATTTTAATATCAGAATTTAATAACAAATCGCAATTAATTATTTCTTCACTATTTAGCCGAAGTTTTGTAATTTCATCATATATATCAATTTTCCCTATATCTTTAATGTCAATTTTTTTTATCTTTGTTGCTTGATCTATTTTATTTATTAGCAAGTCTTTAATTTTTGATTCACTAATAATATAACCCAAATTATCATAAGAAATAGAAGATGACTGGAAGATTAAGTCCTCACGAATATCTTCATCCCAGGTCACAATCTTATTATAACTTTGAGTGCCATTTGATATTAAGTCTTGCCAAATATCTGTTTTTAAAAACATATATTTTGATAATAAATTTATCGAAAAGTATCTCTGTGTTTTGTTAGATTTTTTGTTTGACTCCTTATCAACTATTAGATAGATATTATTGAAATATTTTTCTAATAATAATGATGACATCATACCAATGATTCCATTTCCTATAATACAAAGATTTTTCATGCTTTAGAACCTACGGTTAAGTATGCATAATCCTCAAGACCAAGTATTTTTTTTAAAAAAATATTTCTTAGTAATCTAGAAGATTTAACTGTATTAATTATTCCAAATGTCATTAGCATAGAAGGTATTTTATCATTTGCTAAAATCTTAGTAGCTAAATCAATATGATCAAAAGTATCTAGGCGTGACTTATCAATATCTTTAGATAAGCTAAGCATATCTAAATTTTCAGATTTAATATGATCCATCAACATTTCAATGTGCCTTATTGCTAAATTAAAACCTTGAGCACCAACAGGGTGCAATAGCTGAGATGAATTACCTAAAAGCAAAATATTTTTTCGAGCGATTTCATGAGTCCTAGATGTAATAAGATTATACTCACTAACATAGTTGCATGAGTCTAAATTATTAATATAGTTTTTAAATATTTCTTTAATTCTCATATCATCTATCTGTTTATTTCGACCAACAAATGAAGAAGTATATTTATTATTAATCGTCAATATCAAATTTATCTTGTTTTCAGCATAAGGTATCATGGCAAAAATCCCATATTTGTTGAAAATCTGTATAGCAGTACTAGATTCAAACGAAGCATTTGCATTGAATACAAAAGAAGTTTGTGAGTAATCAATTTCTTTAGATTTAATATCTAAAAAATTTTTCAAGCTTGACTCAGTACCATCAGAAATAATTAGATATTTAGTCAACAATTTTTTCGACAGAGTTGAATCTAAATATACGCCAAAAAATTCATTTTTCTTATTATTACCTAATTTATTAATGATAGATTCATTATGCAAAGAAATATTCTTAGACTGTTTTACTTCATCAAATAAAACTTGTGCAAAGACTCTTCGGTCTATAACAAAGCCTAATTCATCTAATTCAATATCTTTCGCTTCAAATCTTAATCTGTTTAAACTATGATAACTTTTCAAGAAGAGGTTTTTAATGGGATATATATGTTGGATTAATTTATCCCATAATCCAAATTTTTTTAATAATAAATAAGATCTATAATTCAATGATAATGGTGAATAGTCTTTAAAAGAAGTTTTGTTTAAAGCCTTATTCTTTTCTATCAAACAACATTTATAGCCAGATTTGGCGAGTTGTAACGTGACCAAGCATCCTACTAAACCGGCACCACTAATAATAAAATCAAATTTACCTTCAGACATATTTATCGCTCATCATTTTTTCTATGTCTTTTATCTGTTTTGGAGCAACAGCAGTCAAAACCTCGGGGCCATTTTTCGTAATCAATACATCATCTTCTATTCTTATGCCTATATTATGGTATTTTTTATTTATTGATTTATCCGGTCTTATATAGATGCCGGGCTCAACAGTAAATACCATACCTTCTTTTAAGATAATTGGTTTTTCATTTTCCATATAATCGCATGGATCATGAACATCTAACCCCATCCAATGTCCTGTATTATGCATATAGAATTTTTTATATACTTGACTCTTGATAGCTTCTTTATAGGATACTTTTAATAATCCAATCTCAATAAGCCCTTTACATAAAATCTTTACAGCCTCATTGTGAATATCTTTTAATGTATTACCTATGTAACATTTTGCGATAGCTTTTTCTTGAGCACTGAGAACGATTTGATAAATTATTTTTTGTGTTTTACTAAATTTACCATTGATAGGAATAGTTCTTGTGATATCTGATGCATATTTATTGAATTCGCAAGCAGCATCAGTTAATAATAAATCTCCATTTTTTAATTTTGATGAATTATCAATATAATGCAATATACAAGCATTCTTTCCAGACGCAACTATAGAGGTATAGGCTTCTGTTGCATTATTAAGATTAAAATTATAAATAAGTCCTGCTTCCAGATCTTTCTCATTTAACCCTGGCTTACATCTTTTCATCAATTCCACATGTGCCTTAGATGAAATATCAGTTGCTTTTCTTATATTTTTAATTTCATCTTTGTCTTTTACGAGTCTCAGCTTATGCAAAACTTTTTTTAATGAATATACCTGAGATGGGGACTCAACTCCCTTCCTATATTGTTTATCCAAATTAGATATAGTATCGTCAAAAACTTTCTTGATAAAAGTATCTTCTTTAAGAGAGTGATAGATAACACTTATTCCTTCTAAATTAACACGCATTATCTTCTCTATTGACTCAAAATAATCACAAGCATCGAAACCATAATTATTCATTATTTGTTTTGAACTAAGAAGTTTACCGGTCCATATTTCGTCGTGTTTATTGGGTTTTTTTGAACAAAAAACTGATTTAACTTTATTTTTTTTCTTAATCAGCATCAAGAATGCGTTTGGTTTATCAAATCCAGTTAAATAAAAGAAATTACTAGATTGCCTAAATCTATAATATGCATCATTATTTCTAATTTTTTCTGAAGATGCTTCTATTAAAGCTACCGAATTATTCACCATTTCTAGGGCTAGTTTTCCTCTTCTCTGTATGTGAATTTTCTTATCAAACATTATTTATTAACTTTTTTAGATTCCATATAAATATAATACATTGAAGATATTACATAATCACTGATATCATCATAATAATTATTGTTATCTGTAGAGTTATCAAGATTATATTTATCTTCGACTTTGCTAATTTCAGTTAGATCATGCATTATTTCCTGAATATTTAGAGTGTTATTTAACAGCTTATTATCCATCAAGTAATTTATGCTCAAAATAAAGTTTCTAGACCATGCCGCCAAATTTATCAGTTTCTTAGTTAAATCCTTAGAGGAATCAAAAGGGAAAGAAAAATCATGTTTTTCTAAAGACGCGGATATATGAGAAATGTTAGATTTAATAATATCTAGATTTAAATCATCATGTATAGAAATACCGTCACCTGAAAAATAAATTATTAAACCATTATGATATTTGTCATATGGTACATTTGATGAAGCAAAACCAGATAAATAACCAGATACTTCAACTATAGAGAATGGGCTATCTATTTTAGTCAAAAAATTATCTAAGTTTTTATGTAATAAATGCATTGTTTCTTTTTGATTAGTTAGCTACATTATTATAATGGAAAAGTTTTATATCTAAAAAGAAATTTGTTTTAAAAGTATGTCGAAATTAACTGAACAATTAGAAAACCTCAAGGCCTCAATAGATAATGTTAAGGAGGAAATTAAGAAAATTAAAATAGAGAACTCCTTACTGCAGCAGCAACAATCGGGTCTAGTCTCAGAAAAAGCTGAATTAGTGAAAAAGAATGAATTTGCTAAGGAAGAGATTGAGGCGATATTAGAAAGAATCAAAAATGTAGAGTCAGATTAATATGGAACAAGAAACGATAACAATTACAGTTCTAGATCAGGAGTATAAAATCAAATGTAGCCAAAAAGAAATTGAATCGCTCCAGAAATCAGCAGCGTTTCTTGATATAAAAATGTCTGAAATAAAAAAAAGTGTCCCAACAATGACAAAAGATAAAATTGCGGTAATGGCAGCATTGAACATCGTGAGTAGTTACTTAAACCAAGAAGATGAGCTTAAGGAATTTTCAACTATAGGTGATGAAATAGAGTCACTACAAAAATCTATAGACAGTTTTGGTATTGATGAATGAAATACTGGCTCATGAAAAATGAACCGGATGATTATAGTATTGAT
>MDSY01077680.1_pt1 | contig 11086 bp, 11 predicted proteins | sample 811131 | NCBI WGS metagenome assembly MDSY01 (sample SAMN05326643, study PRJNA326480) | marine metagenome | isolation source: seawater | place: Atlantic Ocean: South West | collected 2010
AAAAAATACTAGAACAAATTTTTCAATACTAAAACTAATCAAAGAAATAATATGTCAACAGCTAAAAATAAAAACGAAGAAGAGGTAGATTTAGGGTCTTTATTTACTGTTATCGGTAATGGATTTAAAAATTTTTTTAATTTTATAGCAAGTATATTTAAGGGGATATTTCACAAATTAATCTTAATTTTGATTTTCTTCAAATTACACTTTATAAAGTTTACTGTAGCAGTTTTAATAGGTGGAATAGTAGGATTCTTTTTAGAAAAAAACAAAGAAATTAAGTTTAGCTCAAATTTAATTGTAAAGCCTAATTTTGAGAGTACTCAACTACTTTACGAAAACATTAATTATTATAATGATTTAGTAAAGCAACAAAACACAAAACATTTAGCATCCATTTTTAAGATTGATTCTTCAAGAGCTGCATCTTTAAGAAAGTTTGAAATTACCCCGTTAACTAATTCAAACGATATCATTAATGCGTACGATAAATTTATATTAGATGTAGATACGCTAACAGTAAAAAGCTATGATTTTGATAATTTTGAAGCAAGTTTTACTGATTATGATTATTTAGTACATAATATAGAAGTTAAAGCTACAGTTAGTGATATCTTCAATGAATTAGAAAATACAATTATTAATTCTATTGAAAAAAACACTTTTTTTACTAAAATTAAAAATCTAACTAAAGAAAATCTCAATACTAAAGATTCTATTTTGAAGGCTAATTTTATAGAGGTTGATTCTCTTCGTAATGTGTATATGAGAGCAATTATAGAAGGAGCTAAAAATAACTCAAATGGAACAAACATAGATCTAGGGAGTAAAAGCAACGCAACTAAAGAAAATGACTTATTTGAGATTGATAGAAAAATTATTTATGATTTGAGTCAAACTTATCAAGATATTGCTACTAAATCTGATGTTATTAATATCATTTCTAATTTTAAATCTGTAGGGTCAGAAATAAAAGGGATTACCAAAAATTTAATTTTTATTATGGCGGCTTTAGCATTTTTATTGACCTTGTTTTTTATTCTACTTTTTGATCTAAATAAGTATTTGGAGAATTACAAAAAGTAAATAGTTGAATAAAAAATTCGATTCTGTATTTTTTTATTAATTCCAAATAAAAGCCTGAAAAATTAACTGATGTTATTAAGTAATTTGAAAGATAAAATTAAGGGTACAGTATTTAAAAATTATCTTTATTTATTAATGATACAAGGGGCGAATTTTATTTTACCCCTAATAACAATACCTTATTTAGTTAGAACATTAGGAGTCAATAAATTTGGAATTGTGATGGTAGCTCAGTCTTTCGCAATACTCTTGACTATTGTCACCGAATTTGGCCTTGATATGAGTGCAACCAGGCAAGTAGCTTTAATTAAAGATGACAAAAAGAAGGTTTCTCAATATTTTTTTGATGTTTTTTTTTTTAAAAATGCTTTTAGTTATAATAGCCTTTATAATTCTGCTATTTTTCATTTTTATTATAGACAAATTTTCCCAAGAATACCTAGTGTATTTCTTTAGTTTTGGAATGGTTTTTGGTCAGGCAATATTTCCAGCTTTTTTTTTCCGAGGTATTGAAGAGATGAAAATGATAACAATTATTAATGTCTTGGCTAAAATAATTTTTACTTTTTCAGTATTCTTACTAATTAAAAACCAAGAGGATTATTATTTTGTTCCTATTTTAAATGGTTTAGGATTTATTTTATCTGGTTGTTTAGGGTTTATTCTCAGTTTAAAATATGTTAGTTTTACGAAGCCTATTTTTAAAGAGACCCTCAGTATTGCAAAAGAAAGCTTTAGTTTGTTTTTATCAAATTTGGCGGTGAGTCTTTATACCAAAATAAACACTTTAATAGTTGGTTTTTTTATTTCAGACACTATGGCGGGAGTTTATTCAAGTATGGAAAAATTAGTAGTAGCGACTAAAAGTATTTATATTCCATTATACCAAGCACTATACCCAAATATTGTTGTAAAAGACAATAATACGATTGCTAACATTATTAATAAAATGAAATATTATATGGGTGGGTTTGGAGCTATAATTTCTTTCATAATTTTTTTATTCGCTGCAGATATTTTAAGACTAATATATAATGACGAATTAATAACGAGCTATTATATGATTTTTCAAATTTTAGGACTTATTGGATTCTTATCCTCTTTAAACATGTTATATGTAAGTTTATTTTTCCCTGCAATTAAAGCATTTAATCAACGTCTTAAGATTTTATCTTTAGGTGGAGTTTTTAACATTATTTTGGTGTTAACACTAGTACAATATTATTCAATTTATGGAGTTGCAATATCTGCTACTGTTTCAGAGTTATTTATTTTAATTGTAGCATTTTATTTCTATAAGAAAAAAGTTAGTGAATTAGTAGTAAAATGATTAATTTATACACTAAGTAAAACTAAAATTTATATATAATCAAAAACTGAAATGATATTATCTCTTTTTACAGGTTTACTTATACTTTATATCTGTTGGTGGCGTCCTATTGCTGGTTTAGCTGTATTAATGCAGATCAACCTTATTAGAGCAATTGTTTCTTTGGATTTTAGTAATCTTTGTTTTAGGTGTATTAATGAATCTGACATTTTTTTAGGTGCTGTTATACCTTTATTAGGGTTTGTATTGATACTAATAAAACTATATAGTAAAAACAAAAATTTAAAGTTCAGATTGAGTTTTATTGATGTTTTCTTTGTCCTTGTAATCTTTACCCTTTTTTATAGTTCAATTTTTAGTGCAAACATAACTGCCTCTGTAGCTTACACAGGTAGATTTATTCTTTTAGCCTCATCATACTACTTTATTAGTAAGATCATTATATTAAATGCTGAGGAACCTGATAAATTAATAATAGATTTTTTAAAGGTTACTTTAATTTTAGGTTTTTGCCTTGGAGTAATTAGTCTTATTCTTTTATCATTTAGTGACGGTTTTGTAGATAGATTAACAATACCAGGTGTTCATCCAATTCCTTTTAGCCAACTAATTGGTTTTGCTGTTTTAGTCATTATTTCATCATTAATCATAGATAAAAATATATTACCAATTCATATTGGCAGTTTAGTATCAAGGGGAATTTTATTAGTTTTTTTATTAATGGTATTATTTGCTTCAAACACAAAAGGAATCTTGTTAAGCATACTAATATCTATAATTATAATGTTATATCTCAAAGGTTTTAAGATTAGTAAAAAATTATTGATATTGCTATTTTTGGTCATTATTCCTTTAATTTTTTATGTAGTTTCAACTATTGGATATGAAAGTTTATTTGAAAGGTTATTTAGGTCTTTAGGAGATGATTCTATTAATCATAGGTTGTTATCTTATGGTGAAAGTTTTGAGATATTTATGAGGTTTCCTTTAACAGGATCAGGTCCGGGAGCATATGACGTTTATGGTTACTTGCCATATCCTCACAATTTTTTCTTAGAAAATATAGCCCAATATGGTATTTTAGGTGTACTTATTAATATCTATTTCCTTTTTATGCTATATATAATTTTTGAAATTTCAAATAAAACAAAACATAAGAATTTCATTTTTTCACTTCTATTTATATTAATTGTTTATTTTTTTATAGAGACTATGGTCAGCTTTACTTTGTGGATGCATAAAGGGCTCTATCTTTCATTAGGATTGTTTTCTGGATATTATTTCAATAAGAATAAAGATAGTTTAAAACTAAAAGGAAATATTATTAAATGATCAAAGCTCAAAAAACCATATATACCAATCTTATCTTATTAGGTGTTTCATTATTTGGAGTTTACCCGTTAATTCCCCATAAATATGAAAGTATAAGTGTTCTTTTATTAGCCCTATGCTCATTGATCTACCGAATACTTACACCAAAAAAAATTATATTCAAAAAAACATTTTTTATAGTTAGTTCCATATATTTTATTTTGTTTTTGAGTGTTTTATTTTCAGAGGATACAGCAAGGGGTTTAAAAAAGATGGAGACTACATTAAGCTTATTAGCTTTTCCAATTATATTTTACCTTTTACTTGGGAAATCTTTTGTTGATCTTACTAGGATTAAGTTATTTTTTTTAAAATCCTATTATGTAAGTTGTTTAATCTTTACCTCATTTTCTTTTTATTTATTTGAAATTTATGAAAACTCAAAATATGTAACTAAAGATTCAAATTTTTATAGAATTGCAATTTTTGACAATAAACTCATTGGTGAGCATCCCATTTATGTATCGATATTTATTTCAATAGCTATAATTTTTGGCTTTTATTTTTTCGATAAAGAGAAAAAAATATCTTTTAAAAATAGTTCAATACTTTTTGCGCAATGTTATTTAATAACACTATTGCTTATGTTAATGAGTAAAGGTGTTATTTTGAGTCTTTTAATGGTATTTATCATTAAACTAATTAAACAAAAAAGCTTTACAAAAATTCATTTTTTTTCTTTGGCATTACTTTTAACTACTTTTTTTATCTTAATTCCATCTGAAAATAATCGTTTTAAAGAAATTCTAGATTTAAATTCATACAAGAAGTTAGATAAGAATAATTCTACAAGTATTCGATTTATAACATACAAATGTGGGTTAAAATCTTTGTTAAATAGCCCTATTTTTGGTTATGGTATTGGAGATGTTCAAGAGAAAATGGATTTATGTTATCAAGATGAAAATGCAAATTTTTCTAAGAAAATGTATAATACTCACAATCAATATTTATTTATATGGTTGTCTAGCGGGATAATTGGATTTATAATTTTCATTGGGATATTGTTTTATTACTTTAAAAAAGCAATAGAATTTAAGGATGAAGTTATGTTTTCAATTTTAGTCCTATATAGTTTTACGTTTTTATTCGAAAATGTTTTAAGTAGACAGTCTGGAGTAATTTTCTTTTGCTTTATCATCAATTATTTTTTATGGAATAATTTTAATAAAAATAAGACTCTTTTATCGTATGAGTAGGTTCATTATTTTACAAACAGTATCTCCAAGTTATAGGAATAATTTTTTTGATTACTTAAGTAGTATCTTAAAAGATGATTTTGATTTGTATAGCGGTAATTATTATTTTGAAAAATCTGTAACTAGTGATTTATCTTATCCCAAAAGAAAAAAAGTAACAAACTTTTTTTTTCTTAACAGGATGTTCTTATTTCAATTTGGGATGTGGTCAATTATTTTCCGTAAAAACACATTAGTTTTAGAAATGAATCCAAGAATAATATCTAATTGGATTATCTTAGTAATAAGAAAAATTCTGAATAGAAAAACAGTATTGTGGGGTCATGCATGGCCAAGATCTGGCAAAAATTCTTATTCTGATAAGATTAGACATCTTATGAGGTTATTGGGTAATATCATTATTGTGTATACCAAAACTCAACAAAAAGAGTTAAAGGAGAGGATGTCAAATAAAAAAATATATTTTGCAAGTAACTCTTTATACCGTGTAGATGAAATGAAAACTAATTATTCAGACTCATCGATTAATAATATGATTTATGTTGGTAGGTTAACTGAAAGTAAAAAGCCACTTTTATTTATTAAAGGATTTCATAAAATTTATGATAAGTTACCTAAAAACATAAAGTTATTTATGGTTGGTGATGGGCCTGAAAAGGAAAAAATTTCACAATATATAAAACAAAATAATTTACTTTCTAGTATTGAGGTATTTGGTCATGAAGATGATTATGAAACCTTAAAGAAATTGTATTTTTCCTCGCTTTTTAGTGTATCACCCGGATATATTGGATTATCTGTTACACAAAGTTTTGGATTTGGAGTTCCTATGATTGTGTCTAAACACGAAAATCATTCTCCTGAAATTGAGGCTGTTAAAGAAGGCGAAAATGCAATTTATTTTCAAACAGATAATATAGAGAGCCTTTGTGAAAAGATTTGTCATATGTATAAATTTAAAGATAAATGGATTAAAAAAAGAAAAAGTATTGTAAAAGATTGCCAAACAAATTACTCCATTGAAGCAATGTGTTTCCCTTTTATTGAAGTTTATAATCAAAATTAATATGTGAAGGTTTGAAAGAAAAAAAATCAGTTTTATTGATAGGCCCCTTTCCAGATCCTGTTTCTGGGGTTTCTCTTGCAAATCAAGTATTAAAAAATATTTTGAGTGAAGATTCTAATTTCAAAGTTGATTTAATTAATACTTCTTATTCAAGATTTGATGAACAATTAGGAAAATTTACAATTAAAAAGTTTCTTTTCTATTTATTCCAAAGTTTTAAGTTAATAAAAATATTCAATAACAGAACTATATATATAACTCCAGGACAAACATTTTATGGAGTTTTAAAATATGCTTTTTTTATTATTTTAGGTTCAATTTTACAAAAGCAATTAATTATACATGTTCATGGCAATTATTTGAGAAAGGAGTATAATTCTTTGAATGGGATTAAAAGACTTGTATTTTATTTTTTGGTTTCAAGATTTACCAAAGGAATAGTCTTATCTAACTCATTAAAAGACAATCTTACTCCCTTTATTAATGAAAGTAAGATTTTTTGTTTACCAAACTTTGCTCAAGATTATTTATACAAAGAAGAAAAGATTTTAGTTGATGATGAATTAAGAATTTTTTATCTGAGTAATTTAATGAAAGAAAAGGGGATTATTTGTTTATTAAAAGCATTAAAAAATTTAGAGGAAAGTAGTATAAAGTACAAGGCTAAAATAGCAGGAAATATAGATGAGAAGTTTTCTAAAGAAATTCTTAAATTAATTAATGAATTAGAACATACCGATTATTTAGGTATTGTTAATGGACAGGCTAAAAAAAATCTTTTAGCATGGGGGAATGTATTTGTACTTCCAACTTTTTATAAAATGGAAGGACAACCAATTTCTATATTAGAGGCTATGGCAACAAAAAACGTAGTAGTGACCACAAACCATGCAGGTATTCTAGACATTTTTAAAGATAAAGTTAATGGATTCCTAGTTCAAAAAAACAATATCAAAAGTATTCAAGATATATTAACTTATATTGCACAAAATAAAAGTGAAATAAAAAAAATAGCAACTTATAATAAAGGGTATTTTTTAGAGAATTTTACAGTCAATTCTTTTAAAGAAAATTTGATAAAAATCATTAATTAATGTTGATTCAAGATTTAAAAACATTTAAACTTCCTAAAAATTTTAGAGGAAAAAATGCTTTTATAGTTCAATTATGGTGGTTGGTTCAATCGATTTTATTCAGAACGTCTCCTCAATTTTTGTATGGATGGAGAAACTTTTTATTGCGTTTATTCGGAGCTAAAATTGGAAAAAAAGTAATTATTAGACCCTCGGTAAAAATAACATATCCATGGAAATTAAGTATTGGTAATTACAGCTGGATAGGTGATGATGTAGATCTATATACTTTAGGAAAAATAGACATTGGAAATCATGTTGTTATATCACAAAGATCATATTTATGTACCGGTTCTCATGATTATAACCAAGCAGATTTTGCGATTTATCAAAAACCTATAAAAATACATGATCAAGTATGGATTGCTACCGATGTTTTTATTGCTCCAGGCGTTACAATATATGAGGGTTCTTTAGTTGGTGTAAGAAGTTCAGTTTTTACAAATATTCCTTCAAACAAAATATGTGTTGGTACCCCAGCAAAAATTATAAGAGAGAGAATTCGTGAATAAACAAAAAAAGATTTTACTAATATCTCCTTTTTTTTACCCTGAACCGATATCAACAGGTAAATTTAATACAGACTTTGCTTTAAAACTTCAAGAAGAGGGTCATCAAGTTACTGTTTTATGTTCTCATCCTTTTTATCCAGAATGGAAAACAAAATTTTCATCTGATACATTGGATGGTATAAATATTATTAGAGGAGGTAAAAAAATTAAGTATTCTAAGAAAGCCACTTTTAGGAGGTTAGTCCTTGAATTATGGTATGCTTATTTTATTTTTAAAAACATCAAAAAGCATCAACGTAAAATAGATATTATTATCCCTATTTTTCCTCCTAGCCTTGCCTTTTACTTTGCATCTTTTTTTATCAAAAAGGGAATTAAAAAAATAGGAATTATTCATGATTTACAAATTATTTATTCATTACAGAAAAAAGGGTTTTTGGGTAATTTAATAAGTTTTTTTATTAGAAAGGTAGAAAAATTTTGCTTTAAAAATTGCGATAAATTAATTTTTCTATCTGATGAAATGAAAAATGAAGCCATAAAAATCTATAAAATAAAAAAAGAAAAATGTGAAGTTCAATATCCATTTATAACAATTAAAGATTTACCGATCTCTAATAATCTCAAAAATATTTTACCTAACAATCAATACAATATTGTTTATTCAGGTGCTTTGGGGGAAAAACAATACCCCCATGAATTACTGAATGCCTATACTTTTATTTCAAAAAACATAGATAATACCGTTTGTTATTTTTTTTCTCAAGGTCCTATTTTTGAGGAATTAAAAAAAATAAATAATAATAAAAGAATACAATTCTATCCATTGGTAAAAAAAGAAGATATAGAGGAATTATATGCTAGAAGTAGTATTCAAATTGTACCTCAATCACCAAACACCTCCAATGGTTCACTACCCTCCAAAATTCCAAATATATTAGCATCAGGAACTAAAACATTAGTTATTACAGATAAAAATAGCGAATTAGAGTTTATCTTCAATAAATATAACCTTCAAAAAGTTATTACCACTTGGGATAAACAAGTAATTAAACTCTCTATTAGAGAGCTCTTAGATCAAAAAATTGACACAAACAATCAAAAAAGTGTAGCTCAAAAGCTTTTTAACATTAATAGTTTAATTGGTAAGGTTATAAGTTAAATACTATATTTGTTTTTTAAATTTTTTTTGTGAAATATAGATATTCATTCTTAATTACGCCTCTGCAATTAGTTATTGATTGTTTATCAATCTTTATGATACTTTATTTTGTATCAGACCAAGAGTTTTATAATTTAATATTTATAACCTACATACTTTCTTTTTGGACACTATCTTCAGTTTTAACAGATTACTATAAGGTTTTAAGATTTACAAAGTTTCTAAGGTTACTAAGTCTAACCTTTAGGCATTTTTTTATTTTTATTCTTGGATTTTTTACTTTTTTTGGAATTTATAAGGAAGGTTTTGTTGTTCATAATCAATTCTTAATATTAACGTCAATATTACTAACAACATTTTCATTTAAAATCATCTTTTACTTTTCATTAAAATGGTATCGAAATCTTGGGAAAAATTTCAGAAAAGTTGTTGTGATTGGTGTTGATGATTCATCCAAAAAAATCATTTCACTTTTTAATCAAAACAAAACTTTAGGGTATAAATATTTAGGCTATTTTACAAACAAAGTCAATACTGATAAATTAGGAACCATTGAAGACAGTTTTCAATTTATATTAGATAATACTGTTGATGAAATCTATTGTTCTTTAAAAGAGTTAAATACCACTACTGTCGCCAAGATTAGATCTTTTTCGAATTCTAATAATATAATTTTAAAATTAATTCCTGATTCAAATAAACTTTACAGTAAGAATCAAAATATTGAGTTTTACGACGATACTTTAGTGGTGTTAAACGTAAAAAAATTACCTTTTGAATTCAGTGAGAATTATATTATTAAAAGAATTTTTGATATAATTTTCTCTATTATGGTTTGTTTATTTATTCTAACTTGGTTAATTCCAATACTATGGGTTTTTATAAAAATTGAATCTAAAGGGCCATTAATTTTTTCACAAAAACGTGAAGGATTGGATGGTAGAAAATTTGTTTGTTATAAGTTTAGATCTATGAAATTAAATACCATGTCAGATAAAGTTCACGCAGTTGAAAATGACATAAGAGTTACTGGAATAGGTTCATTTATACGAAAAACAAGTATTGATGAATTACCTCAATTTCTTAATGTAATAAAGGGTGATATGAGTGTTGTTGGTCCTAGACCTCATATACCTTCATTATCTTCAGAATATCAGAAAGATGTTGATGATTATTTTAAAAGACATGCTGTAAAACCAGGAATTACAGGCCTTGCTCAAGTAAGCGGTTACAGAGGTGAAATAAAAAAGAAGTCAGATATTAAAAATAGAGTGCGCTTAGATATTTTTTATATTGAAAACTGGTCCTTTCTATTAGATGTTAAAATTATTTTAATGACAGTTTTTAATGTTTTCAAAGGTGAAGAAAACGCATATTAATGCAAGAAGAAAAATACATAACAGCTTCAATAGTAGTTTACAAAGAAAATTTCAAAGTTCTTGAGAAGACAATTGATAGTTTTTTAGGCTCACCACTTTCAAAAAAACTTTATGTTATAGATAATTCTCCCTCAAATGAATTCAAAAATAAAATTCAGAACGATTCTGTTGAATATATTTATTCTAATAAAAATTTAGGCTTTGGTAAGGGTCATAATAGTATTTTACACAAGCTTACGAGTAAGAATAAGTACCATTTGATTTTAAATCCAGACGTAAGCTTTCATCCAGAGATCCTTGAGAAATTAGTACTTAAGATGGAGAGTAATGAGCCTCTTTCCATGATAGCTCCAAGAGTTTTAAACACGAACAATGAATTATTGTATACAGCCAGAAGATACCCAAGCTTATTTGAGTTAATTTTCAGATTTTTAGGGATTTTCAAAAAATTTACCACCACAGGTGAATATAAAAATCAAAATCACAAACAATCTTTTTCACCAGATTTTGTACAAGGCAGCTTTATGTTATTCAAAACAGAAGATTTCTTAAGATTAAAGGGTTTTGATAATCGTTTTTTCATGTATATGGAAGATGTAGACATTTGTAAGAGAATAGATCAATTAGGTAAAATAAAATTATTCTACCCTAAAGTAGAAATTACACACACGCACAGAAAAGGTTCCTCAAAAGAATTAAGATTATTCTTTATTCATATTTCATCAATCGTAAAATATTTTATGAAATGGGGTTTTAGCAGCGTGTAAAATCAATTAGAGAAAACTATCTTTGCGTAAGAATATATGATAACATGAACATACTTATTTTAGGCTCTGGTGGACGAG
>MDSY01142918.1_pt1 | contig 11086 bp, 8 predicted proteins | sample 811131 | NCBI WGS metagenome assembly MDSY01 (sample SAMN05326643, study PRJNA326480) | marine metagenome | isolation source: seawater | place: Atlantic Ocean: South West | collected 2010
AGACCGCAAGGTGTAAACAACATATCCGAGTGGCGCTTCAAGTGTACCTGCTAAAGCAATATATACCGGGCCATCGGTGGTAGTTTCATCTAACGTGCTATTCAGCCATAAAGACTTACCTCGATGCAGATAGCCCGTGCGCTGGGCGATAAAATTTTTGTAGACCTCGCGAGCAGCGTCTAGCCCTTGCGCTGGCGTGTATCTAGTCACCACAGGTGACTCTAAGAAGGCGCTGGATTTATCCAAACTTAGCTTAATATCAACAGTATCTACCGCATAGTTTCGATTCATACCCGCATGGGTAAAGCCATAACGCTGATAAATAGCCGCTTGAGAAGCCCAAAGCCCAGCAACACTTTGACCGCGTTCTTTTTGCTCTGCGAAAGCCCTAGTCATAATTTTGCGTAGCAAACCCATTCGCCGATATTCGGGCCGAGTACCCACAGTAGAAATTCCCGCTATGGCCATAGCCTTGCCATTCACACGAGTAGTAAACGGGAATGCGCAGAATGATGTAGCCATGGTGGCTTGATCTTTCTCTGTGCGAGTCGCTTGGTCAAACGCGCATAAGGTCCACTCAGCCTTCGTACTCTTGGCGACCACATTGTCTTCGCCATCACCAAACGCTCCAGCGTACGAGTAAGAACCCATAAGCCCAAGTTGACCCATCTCTGCATCAGTAGCAGGTCTAATATCAAATCCCTCAAATTCCAAAGCGCACTCCCCTCTCAATTTTTAGCAAAAGCCCTGTTTAAAAACTGCTTTTAAGAGCCGATCTAATTAGCGTTTTCAGCCTGTTCAGCCAAAGCCTCACTTTCTAACAGCCGCGCACCGCGCAGGATATTGCCCATCGCGTAGTTGCCTTCATGACAAGCGTACTCATAAACCTTGTCCTGAGAGGTTTGCCAAACATAGGCACCGCTCCAAGGCTCCGTCCACGCGGTGTCGTCTTTCACAGTGAAGTCATAAAGTAAGTTGCCGTCTTCTTGCAAAGTAAAACGCTCTATCAGATAAAGGTTTTCGTCACCCCCGTAAAGGCCGGTTTGGTTACGGAAATTGGTGGTTTCAACAACTAAGGTATCGCTTTCCCAGCGGCCAACGGCGTCGCCTAACCACGAACGATGACTGGCTGGTCCATGCTTAGAGTTCATTCGAATCACGCGAGCGTCATGAACCATTTCTAATAGGATCATTATATGGTCTTCGGTCTGCACAATGCGCTTATAGTTGTTATAAAGACCAGGCAGACTCGGCGGACCTGCACTAAAACCGAGCAGGCAGCGTTCCGCCAGCGCCAAGTCTTCAGGCCCGTCGAAAGGACCATGTCCGCCTTTTTTTAGCCAAGACGCAGTGCCATCATTAGTGTAAGCAAAAGAGCTGAAATTATCGGCCATAGCCTGGTTACCTCGGGGTGTTCTTGCAGGCTGTCGACCATTTACGGGCTGGTAAACAATGGAGGTTCTTATTTGTCCGTTCAGCTCAGAAACGTCGCTACCTGGATCAACCCAAAACGTGTTGTAACCCCCTACACCGCCAGCGCCAAAACTGTGCTTACCGTCGCCGCCGCTGGGGGGAGCCTCCCGATCTGGATCGCTGATTTGCTGAGCATCTGATTGCAGCAAGCCGCTCATTTGTTTCAGCACTTCGGCTTCTGCACGGGACATGAACTTTTTTTCGCCAAACTCTTCAGGCCGATTAAGCGGGGTTAGGGTGCCGCTGTCATAAAAACCGGACAAGTCAGGTTTGCCAGAGGTTGTGCGCTTGATATCCGCTTGAGCAAGTCCGGCCAAAAGCAAGCCGGCCAGAATTGAAAACAACCTTATGTACATGTCCCATTCCCCAGTTCGAGTTGTACTAGTGCTGAGCGATAAGCCCATGCCCAGAGCTTACCCCGCAAAGACTCAGCATTAAAGACGAAGGAATATGGGTAAAGATAGGCAAAAGTGCCAGCTAAAGTCGCCCTGTCTGCCAACTATCCATCTGGGTGAAGGGCATCTAATATATAGCGTAAATCAATCACTCAATACAGGCATCGTCATGTTCACAAACAAGCCCCTAGTAAAAGTACTTTGCAAGCTGACCGCTCTACTGGGCAGCATTTTACTTACCTTTGTAAGCCTCAATAGTTTTGCGGACGATCATGAAGGTTACTCCCAGCACCCAGACAAGCGCGTCTATGAACTGCGCACTTACACCACCTTTCCCGGCAAGTTAGGCGCATTGGAAACGCGCTTTAGGGACCACACTATGGCGCTATTTGCTAAACACGGCATTGAAAATATCAGCTATTGGAAGCCACTGGAGCAGCCCAATACTTTGGTCTACGTAGTTGCACATCCAAGCCTTGCTGAAGCCGCTGTTGCGTGGCAAGCATTTGGCACCGACCCAGCCTGGCAGGCAGTATATGCGGCCTCAATCAGCGACGGTCGTTTAGTCGCGGATATCAACAAGGTATTTATGACAAAGACAGACTATTCACCTTTGCCATAAAGGCCGACACATCCGCGGTTCAAAAGGGCCGGGACTAGAACCCGGCCAGTCTTGCCGATGTATCGGTAATCTGCGGATACTCTCTGGCCAACTCAGCCTCTAACGCATCTTGCATGGCATGGCCTTGCTGAGAAATATTGTATAAATCCTTTATGGCAGCGACTGCTGTTGAAGAATTAGCAACAATTGCTTCTGCTCGCTGAGCCACTAATGCATCTAAAGCCTCGATATCCTCAACCGCCGCACAAGCCATACCTAACTCGACCGCCTCCGCGCCCAAAAATATTCTTGCCGTGAATGACAATTCTTTCGCCCTGCGTAAACCTACCGCTTGAGCCAGAGTCTGGGTCATGCCCCAAGTGGGACGAAGACCAAACTTGGCATGGGTGTCACCAAACTTTGTAGTCGCAGTGGTAAATATAAAATCGCAGTGCAGGGCTATCTCCAGCGCACCAGTAAAACAGGCGCCATGGACCTTAGCGATAACCGGCATATGCGCACCGCGTATAGCGAGATATGCGCGCTGGGCTGGGGCATCAAAGACATCACCCACTTTACCGCCTTGGGGCTCAGTGCCTTGCAGCACCTTCAAGTCAACTCCAGCAGAAAAGGCACGACCCGCACCCGCTAAAACAACAACAGCCACCAGAGGATCAGTATTAGCGGCGTTTATAAGCTGCGCAATGCCCTCCAACATTTCAGGGCGAAAAGCATTTAGCGCATCCGGACGGTTAAGGGTAATAGTTAAAACACCATCGACAAGCTTGGTGGCTAGAAATTCTGTAGGAGAAGTATATGTGCTCATGATTTTCCTTATTGATAAAGCCCTAGCTTGCCCTTTTAACGCCATGGCTTTTGACCTTAGGGCTTTTGACGATTGTCTTTAGGTTGATCTAAAGCGCCATTGAGTTGAAGAACGTTTATCGAAAAAAAACCAGCTAAGCCCTTTGGCACTAGCTGGTCTTATTTACTTCAGCACTGATCTTAGCCAGCGTCGAAAGGTTTAGCTTATCCTAGAGAACTTCAAACAAGCCCGCAGCACCGATGCCGCCGCCAACACACATGGTGGCTACAACATATTTAACACCACGGCGCTTACCTTCGATCAACGCGTGAGCAACCATACGCGATCCAGACATGCCGTAAGGATGACCTACTGAGATAGCGCCACCGTTTACATTAAGTAATTCATCAGGAATACCTAACTTGTCGCGGCAATAGACTACTTGCACGGCGAATGCTTCATTGAGTTCCCAAAGGCCAATATCGTCCATGGTTAAACCATTTTTTTCCAACAACTTTGGAATAGCGAAAATAGGACCAATACCCATTTCATCCGCTTTCGTGCCGGCAACTGCCATCCCACGATAAGCACCTAGCGGCTGAAGGCCACGTTGTTCAGCAACCTTGGCTTCCATTAATACACAAGCTGACGCGCCGTCAGACAGTTGGGAGGCATTACCCGCAGTAACGTGCTTGCCTTCTTTAATCACCTGACCGCCACCGAATACTGGTTTCAGGCCAGACAGACTTTCATAAGTTGTACCCGGACGATTACCTTCGTCCTTGTCCAAATTCATTTCAATCTCGTTGACCTCACCGGTCTCCTTATTCACCAACTTCATTACTGAAGCTAACGGTACGATCTCATCATCAAACGCACCTGCTTGTTGAGCAGCGGCAGTACGCGCCTGAGACTGAGCAGCATAAGCGTCTTGATCTTCACGGCTTACACCGTAACGCTCGCCCACAATCTCTGCGGTTTCAATCATCGGGATATATAAACCAGGCTGATTTTCCATTAGCCAGGGGCTAGGAGTCGTGAACATATCACCAGTTTGATTGGTTGAAATAGATTCAACGCCACCTCCAATAGCCACATCCATACCGTCAGCAATGATCTGCTTGGCAGCAATACCAATAGCCATCATGCCGGAAGAACATTGACGATCTATGCTTTGACCTGGAACGCTGTCAGGAAGGCCTGCTTCTAACAGACACTGGCGCGCAGTATTAAAGGCGCTACTACCCATTTGTAGAGCGGCGCCCATAATAACGTCTTCCACTTGGGCTGGATCAATACCCGCGCGCGCGACGGCATGCTTGATGACGTGCGCACCCAGGCTCTGCCCTAAAGTGCTGTTAAATGCTCCGCGGTAAGCTTTACCAATAGGTGTACGAGCGGTTGAAACGATGACTGCTTCGCGCATATCAATTCCTTATATGATTTTCGGTATAGGTTTTTTTTGAACGTTTGTTTAGCGCCCAAAGCGCACAATGCTTTGGGCAGACTAAACTTTCAGGCTTGTGCTAGGCAGCAAAACCAGCAAGACGCTTAGTGATCAGGGATTCAGCTTCGCTCATAATGCGGTCCATTAGCTCTTGTACTGATGGAATATCATAAACAAGACCAGCAACCATACCGCATGACCAAGCGCCAGCTTCCATGGTGCCTTCCATCATGATCTTCGGGTAGACACCGGCTACTTCGGCTGCGATATCTTCAAACTTAAGGTCAGCACCCATTTCTTGTTCTTTTACCAAAAGGCGCTCGACAGCTTTGTTTGTTAAAACACGTTCGGTGTTACGCAGCGGGCGCATAACCAGACGAGTGTCTAATTCTGAAGCAGCAAGAATCGCTTGTTTAACATTTTCATGCACTGGCGCTTCTTTAGTAGCAATAAAACGTGTGCCCATGTTCATGCCTTCAGCGCCCATTGCGAGAGAGGCAACTAACGAGCGTGCATCTGCCATGCCGCCAGACGCTACAAAGGGAATCGTTAACTCATCTGCAGCTCTAGGTAATAAAATGAAATTAGGAATATCGTCTTCACCAGGGTGTCCGCCACATTCAAAACCATCTACAGAAACGGCATCACAGCCAATGTTTTGTGCTTTGAGCGCGTGCCTTACAGAAGTGCACTTATGAATAACCTTAATGTCCGCCTCTTTTAACTGAGGCAACCATTTCGCAGGGTTGTTACCCGCTGTTTCTACCGCCTTAACACCACTTTCAATGATAGTGTTAACCAAACCTGGATAATCAGGAGGTGTTAGAGAAGGCAAAAAGGTCAAGTTAACGCCAAAAGGCTTGTCGGTCATTTCACGGCAGCGCGCAATTTCGTTAGCTAATTTTTCTGGTGTGCCCTGAGTAAGACCAGTAATAATGCCCAAGCCACCGGCGTTGGAAACTGCCGCCGCCATCTCCGCCAAGCCAACATAATGCATGCCTCCTTGGATTACCGGGTGCTCAATACCAAAAAGTTCCGTAATTCTTGTCTTCATAATATTACCTTGTAAAATAAAAAACCAGGGCATCAGCACCCCTAACTCCAGCTCAATTAGTGACCATGATTGACGCTATTAACCAGAGTCCTCAGTTCGAGCGACAGAGATACTGACGAATAATCCAGCAATCTGTCAACAAAAGCCGAAAAACAAACGCCCAGCAGTTACCTAGAAGTCCTTAGCCTAAGGCCTTAAGCGGGCAGCTAACAAAGGCAAGTGCTGTCGCCCTTGGAAGGGCTCGGTGCCAATAAAGTAAGTTGGACTCACCGAGACACCTAACTCTTGCGCCTGAGTTGCAGCCAGTTCTACGGCGGCCAATCCGGCACGGTCAACAAACTCAAAAAAGCCATCAGTGGTAACGCCCAAATGGAGGAGCACGCTCTCAACACCGGCTAAAGAATCAATGTCTTCTTGTTGCTGCCAAAAACGCAGCAAAACCGCCTCCACATAACAACCCACTTGAACATCCTGCCCTTGTGCAGCTAGCGCTTTGACCCAAGCTAAGCCAAATGCTGGGGCGCTGGAACGCTCTGTGACGTACAGATCCGCAAGTGCATGGGGAGCATAGCGTTGAATATCTTGCCCGACGTATGTGCCGCGAATTCGACGATGCATTGCGCCGCGGTCTTCACCTTCAATCCAAACGCCGGGGTTACGTAACGGCTGTCCGTGGAAAAAGCGCCAATCCAATGCAATGTTCTCCTTCGCAGCCATCGCCAAAGTTCCAGCCAAGGCCAGATAACTTTGCGGCGCTTTGACGTCTATATAGACCGGCAATATAGAGTCCGAAGGCAATCCAGGGTCTGCTAGTATTTGAGCATCGTCGCCCACTTCGTAAGCAACATCTGGTCGCCCACCTACTTGGCCCTGCAGATACCAGCGAATAAGCGGCAGGTGTTCGCGACCAAAAAATTTCTGCGGGACGCCTTTATCCTCACTTGGCAAAACTTCATCTGACAGACCTTGATTTGGCAAAACCTTATTAGCCAAAACATAGGTAGGTACGCCGTAAATCCCTGACTCAAATGCATCTGACTGAAACTGAGCGTTGGCTTGTAAACCCGGCCCCGCCGCATAATCTTTAAATCCGTCAATATTTGCACCCACATCCGCTAGAACTCGCTCCACCGAGTCGATGTCCTCGGCGTCAAACTCACGTCGCCAAAACGGCTCATAAACGGCGTCTATATATTTTTCCATCAGACTTTTGGGCGCGCACTGCTGCTCCAAGCTTTCTTGCTGCTTCACCCACCACCAGCCAACAGCAGGCAGATCTGTATTCCAAATTTTGACGGTACCGCGAACGGTCATATTTTTTAAATTGGCATAACGCCGGCAATCAAAGTATGCGTATTTCACGCCGGACCACTGCTCTTTACTGCGATTTTGCTCGGCGACTTTGCCACCTTTACCCAATTTCGCAGAACCCAAATAACTAGGAATATCCAAAATAAATGGGCGCCAATCAGCTACTACACCGACCTCTGCCAACATTTTTCGTGTTGGTTCAACCGCCAAGTAAGCATAAGGACTCTTAAAATCTAGATAGATAATGAGCGGCACCTGATCATCTGTAGAGGTAGCGACTGGGCATTTTAAGGCATTCACTTTTCTTTCTCCAAGTTCAATCTTCTAAAAAATTTTCTAGTACAACTCTTTCTGGCAAAGAGGGGCATCCGAAACTATGCCTATCCAACCGCTAAGGCGAGTCTCCCGGCCGATAGGAATGCTGTAAATTTTGCTGTAATGCAGCTTCACTAAACCAAGGGTCATGAAGTATCTCCAAGGCGTAATCTTCGGCTTGATCTGCATAGTGAGACGACGTTTCATCCAACGTTGCACTTCCAAATTGGTGCACGCCTTCCACTGTTAACGCGCCCGTTGCATCCCATTCAACCAAATAATACAGCCCATCACCGGCCACATTCGTCAGATAACCATCTTCTTCCAAACCGCGTCCATAGATAGCACGCAAGATATCCGGCCCACCAGCCACGGGAAGATTAAGATCACCGCGCACGTGTCGATTCACTTCACCCCAAGGTGGATCCATACGCCCTACTGCTTTGTCTAACCCCGCTATGCAGTTGTCCAATATTTCACTAATCTCGGCTTTACCGTCTTCGCGACGATTCGCGTTCGGTTGCGCAGCTAGAAATACACAAGTACCCATAGCTGTACCGGTGTTTGTCAAATCTGTGCCTAAATCCCAAGCGGCTAAAATTTTCTGCGCCTGCATACGTTTTGGGTCGGTGAACTCCAAATCTTCAATTTGCTCCAAGTAAGTCACGTAGTCAGTGTTTGGCGAGTAAAACTTGTCGTGCTTAATTGCAAAAAATTCTTCCTTACTGATCAATGGACCAAAGGACTGAAAAAGCTCCAATCCGCGCACCGCTCGATTAGTCATATCCATTTGGAAACCATGACCCGGAGCATAGTCTTCGATTTTCACGTTGTCGGCTTGCGCAGTGACATTAAAGGGCGTTTGATTGGCGCTATGAACGTAACCCGAAGACGGATTAATGACTTGAGGTAGCCGTAAAAACGATAGGCTTTCTTTCCAGATTAAGGACGAATCATCACCGGGCAAGTAAAGCGACCAGTCATAACGCTCATCGCGCTTAGGGGTCAAGGAATTATGCAAAAACATAATGTTCCCTTTTTTATCTGCATAAACAAAATTGAAACTTGCAAACGTTTGCAACGACATCGCTTCACGCCACTGCTCCAAATTGGTCGCAAGATTCATTCGGTACCACTGTTCAACCTGTCTGAGCTCGCCCATTCCTGCATAACGCACTGCATAAGTGCCGTGCTCTGTACGCAAAGCGGGGCCATGTTTAGAGACCAACACTTCTTGACTTACTGTCCATGGGAACAAGCCCCACAAGCGAATTCCAATATCCACCTCGGTTACAATCAAATCCTGCCACTGACCATCTAAACGATATTGATTTGGGTTGTTGGGGTTAATCTCCAGTACAAAAACATCTACTAAGTCAGGATTGTTTACCGTAGCGCCCCAAGCTAAGTTTTCGGTAAAACCAACGCTAACCATAGGCGTCCCAGGAAACAGACCGCCCATAATATTTAAGCCATTGGAGCTTTTTAGGTGCGCCTCATACCAAGCAACCGGACCAGTAGTAGGCTGATGAGAGTTGATCGCCAAACGAGTTGCACCTTCAGCAGAAATTTCAGGGGCAATGGCAAAAGCATTAGAACCAATGGGCACACCGCCAATAGAAATTTCACCTGGGGCTTGCTTCAAGATAGCTGGCGGCAAAAATAACGGCTCCGCATCCTGCGAGCGATCAAGCAATGAATCTAAAGCCCGAGGCCGAATAATCTCGCTCACAGATTTTTGCCGAGTAGGTTTGATCAACTCTTTAATGGTGCCTTCAAAACCATAAAAAAGTAGATGGCGAAGCATAAATCCTGCTACTACATCTTTTCCCGATACAGGCAAAATGCGTTCATCCACTTGATCAGGGTGAGTCGCCGCATAATAGTTAATGCCGTCTGCGTAGGCCTCAACATATGCTCTTACATCGGGGCTTATATCCCACTGATAATTTGCATCAATTGTTGCCCAAAGCCCCAACCATTTCACAAGATAGTCTGTAATTGCGCCATCTTGACCTGTGTATAGAGCGCTATTTCCTCGATAAAAAGGCATGGAGTCTTCTATTAACTGCCAGTTATCTTCGGCCTGAGCAAACGCAAAACCAAACGCAACATCAGGGTTAGTGGTACCCAAAATATGCGGCACGCCTCGGGTATCTCGACGTATTGTCACCTCATACTGGTCCGCCAGATGTAAATAGTCATCAGCCTCAAATGTAGCCACCTGCCAGCCATAGCCAACCCAAGCGGCCAGCATAACTAGCGCCCCACAAAATCCGCGAAAAACCAATGATTTAGTCACCCAAAACTCCAATAGGTATTTATTGCCCAAAAATATTGTTCGATAGCAATATCGTCTTTATTAGTCAGTATTTTATCTGAGTAAGCTTTGGCATAGCCCAAAACTTAAGAGCGAGGAGCCTGCCACAAGGCTCGAGGTGTTGGAAGACCATCTTCATTCTCGCGCGCAATTCACAACTATTTTTTTGCTACCTAGTGTTCGCAGCCAACCAAGTTTACTGGTATACCAGCCTCTCAAAAGCAAAAGAGAAACGCATGCGCGCCTGGCAAATACCTGAACTCGGCAACCCTTGGGAAAAATTGACCATCGTCCAAACTGACTTACCGGCATTGCAAAAGGGCAGTGTGAGAATCAGCGTTGAGGCAACCGATCTTAATTTCGCTGATATTTTACAATGCCAGGGTACCTATCAGGTAAAACTAGCCCCACCATTTACACCGGGTATGACAGCGGCGGGGACTGTCATCGAAGCCAGCGTAGACAGCCCGTTAAATGTAGGTGATCGCGTTGTGGGCCCAACGCTGGATATTTTTGGTGGCTATGCCGAGCAAGCCATTGTTTTAAGTGAACAATGCCAATTGCTTCCAGAACACGTCAGCACTCATACCGCGGCTGCCATGGACATTACATATACCACCGCGTGGTTCGCACTCCATCAACGCGGACAATTAAAGGCTGGAGAAACTGTTTTGGTTTTGGCTGGGGCAGGAGGCGTGGGATCGGCCGCTATACAACTGGCAAAGTGCAACGGGTGTTGGGTTATCGCAGCCGCCGGCAGCGCAGAGAAAGCAGCAACATGTATTGCCCTAGGTGCGGACGAGGCCATTGACTACCGCAACCAATCTCTTTTCCACCGGGTTAAAGAACTCACTGACGGCCGAGGAGTAGACGTGATCTATGACCCAGTGGGCGGAGAGCATTTTGATACAGCTAGGCGATTATTAGCCTGGGAAGGCCGGTTATTGGTCATTGGGTTTGCTAGTGGTGGCATTCCATCTGCGCCAGCCAATCACGCGTTGGTAAAAAACTACTCCGTGGTCGGCGTGCACATGGGCGGCTATAGAGGAAGAGACTCAAAACCTTTTGAAGTTTGTTACCGGGAGCTATACCAAATGCTCTTAGAAGAAAAGATAAGCCCGCTTGTAGATCAGACTATTGGCTTCACAGACTTACCCCAGGCACTTTTGCGTTTGGCCAATCGTGGCACTCAGGGGCGCGTGGTATTTGACCCAAAGCAATAAAAAACTCTTTTAGCTTTTAGCTTTTAGCTTTTAGCAGCAAAGTAAAAAAACTCATCGCAAATATGTAGAGGCCCAGTTTAAATCAAAAGGCGACGCTTTTTTGTTCTGCTTTTGCCTATCTTTGAAGCCATTTCGACCCCAA
>MDSY01147390.1_pt1 | contig 11086 bp, 7 predicted proteins | sample 811131 | NCBI WGS metagenome assembly MDSY01 (sample SAMN05326643, study PRJNA326480) | marine metagenome | isolation source: seawater | place: Atlantic Ocean: South West | collected 2010
AAGAGCTGTCGCCAAAGAATTTCTTCCTCAAAAAAAATTCATCACACACACGCAAAAACGCTCGAGAGAAGAAGAAGAAGAAGAAGTTCAGAATGTTTCGATTTGGAGGAGACAGAGGAAACAGATCGTCTTTGTTCGAAGCGCAATACAGAGCCTACCCGGTCTCGTTCATCGACCGCTCGGAGTTGGACAAAGGGGACAAAATCATCCTACCACCGAGCGCGTTGGACAGATTGTCGCAACTCGGAGACTTGGATTTCCCGATGTTGTTCAACATTGAAAACGTGAAAGAGAAAGCAAAAACGCACTGCGGGGTTTTAGAATTCATCGCGGACGAAGGCGTGTGTTATCTTCCGTACTGGATGATGCAAAACTTACGACTTGTGGAAGGGGACGTTCTGAGAGTGAAAAACGCGCGGTTACCGAAAGGGACGTTCGTGAAGCTGCAACCGCAAACGAGCGATTTTCTGAACATTAGCAACCCGAAGGCGGTGTTGGAAACGTGTTTGAGAAATTACACGTGCTTAACCGTGAACGATACGTTTATGATTGAATACAACAATAAGAGATATTTTATCGACGTGATTGAGGCGAAGCCGGCGGACGGGGTGTGCGTGGTGGAGACGGATTGCGAGGTGGATTTCGCGGCGCCGTTGGATTACGTGGAACCGGATTATAGTAATAAGGGAGGAGGTTTAGGAGGAGGTGGTGGTGGTGGTAATGCAACGACGACGACGAAGAAGAAAAGAGGAGATGAAGAAGAGGAGAGTTTTATGGACGTGGATGAGAACGGAGTGGTGGATTTGACCGGCGGAAGTACATCGACGCGAGCGAAAGACGAGAAAAAAGAAGAAAAGAAAGATGAAAAAGAAGAAGAGAACAACAAAAATACGTTTTTAGCGTTCGCGGGGAGCGGGAACCGATTGGACGGAAAAGCGCCTAAAGTTGGGGAATCGCAACCGGTAAAAGTAGAGCTTCCGACAACCTCTTTGCGAGTGACGAAAGAGTGGCAGAAACTGCGCGAAGGCGGCGTTTTAGGCGACGCCGAAGGCGCCAACGACGAAAAGAAGAAGAGTTTATCCGAAGCAGAAAGAGCGGAACGAAAAGCGGCTGGGAAAGTCATGTTTGGCGGCGGCGCGCGAGTAGCGGCGATGGCGAGGAAGAGACAAAAAGAGTCCGAGAAGAAGAGCGCAGACGCTGCTGACGATAAAAATGGGACGACCGAGAAGAAGGACGGCTTTAGCGCCTTCAAAGGCGGCGGTAAGAAGCTGAGATAAAACGCGAGCGTACAAACAAGTAAGCAATTATCAATGCTCTCTCTCTTTTCCTTTCTGTTTTTTTTACATCAACACCTTCTTCGCGTACGAGCGAATGCTCCTCCTCTTCTCCACCGCTTTAAACGTCTCCGGACTCGGCGCGACTTCTTCATCGTACATGGTATCGATAATTTCCTCCGCTCTCTCAAAATCGTTCGTATTCGCGCAGCATTGCAATAAAACGTTGTACGTCACCGCAGTTCGCGTGATCCCGTACTCGTTCGTCATCTTGGCGCATAAACTCGTCGCTTTCTGCCACAAGGGCATATTCTCTCTCCCAATGGTCAAATACCCTTTCACGAGTTCGACGACGGCGATTTCATCCGGCTTGCACACGCCGCCTTCAAACACTTGTTCGAACACTTTTTCTGCCATGTCTAAATCCCGACCGGCGATGCACGCCGCGATGCACGTGGACGCCGCGCGCGCGTCCGGTTCGATCCCATGGTCTCTCCCTAAAGACACGAGCAAATCGACGGCGGATGACGGCGCTTTCCTCTTGACGCAATCGCGGAGTTTCTTAGTCACGTCTCTTAAGATCTGATTAGAAGAAGTAGTCGTCTCAGAAGGAGAAGAAGATGAAGAAGAGCAAGTGTTTTGTCTTCTACTGTGACTACTTCTTTGAATGCGAGCGCCTCTTCTCGACGATGATGAAGAGGACGAAGTGAAACTGTTGGACTCGTGCCGCCACACCGCCACAGAAGAATTCAATTTACTCATTGTCGCAGACATGATGACGACGACGCGCGAAACAGATACTACTTTTATATATACGGGTTTCGGCCCGTGAACTGTGATGAACTTTTGTGATGTTTTGCTTCTTCTCCTTCTTCTTTGTCTTCTTTTATCTCGAGGAAAGGAGGAGTGCTTTATAAGGCAATTAAGGGAACTTTTCAGTATTAATTAATTACACTTTTGTTGGGCATGTGGATGTGAGATGTCAAAGTCTTTTTCAAGAGTTTCTCTTCATCTCTCTTATATGAATAGTATTTTACATAGCGCCGGCGGATTGAAACAACTGCCTCTCCGGCGGGTACATGTAACTCCAGAAGTTACACTTATCACCTCCGGCGGATTGCGGCGACTCGATGTCTACGCCTCGTTTGGGATACGAGTTTCTTTTTGCCTCGGCGTTTTTATCGCCGGCGACGACGCCGGTCATGTTTTCGATGTTCAGCAGCGTTTCCGCCTCGTCTTGGGAGAGGAAGTTGAGCACTTCCGTGGCGACTTGAGAAACTGGTTTGTTCGTTTCCAGCGCGGTTTTTGCCACGAGGGTGGCTTTTTTGTACCCGATTTTAGGCAACAACGCGGTCACGATGCCGATGGAGTTGTTCACGTGGCTCGCGCAGACGTCTTCGTTCGCGGTGATACCATCGATGCACTTTTCGCGCAAGACTTTTAAACCGTTGGTCATGGAGTCTAACGAGTTTAATAAGTTGTACACGATCAAAGGTTCAAACGCGTTAAGTTGCAACTGCGCGTGTTCGGAAGCCATGGATATCGCGGCATCCGCGCCTATGACTTGAAAGCACACTTGATTCATCACCTCGGGGATGATGGGATTGATTTTCCCCGGCATAATGGAAGACCCAGGCGCGACGGCGGGTAAATCAATCTCGTTGAAACCACATCTCGGACCAGAGCTCAACAAACGCAAATCGTTGCATATTTTTGACGTTTTCAAAGCGATTCTTCTCAAAATGCTCGAAAACAACAAAAACGAAGAGGTGGAACTCGACGCCTCGACGAAATCTTTCGCGCTCGTGAATGGTAATTTTGTCAACTCTTTCAAAGCGTCGATCGATTCTTTGGAAAACTCTTTGTGCGCGGTAATGGAGGTACCAATCGCGGTGCCTCCTAAATTGCATTCATACAACGCGTTGACGTTCTTCATTAAATACACCAAGTCTGATTCGAGAGAATTGGCAAAGGAGTTAAACTCTTGACCCAACGTCATCGGCACGGCATCCTGTAACTGGGTTCTTCCCATCTTGACGATGTATTTAAACTCGTCGCCTTTTTTGCGGAAAGACTGAATCAACAGTTTCAATTCGCAAACCATTTTTTCGTGGTGTAAACCAACCGCGAGTTTGGCGGCAGTAGGATAAGCGTCGTTCGTCGATTGGCACAAGTTAACGTGATCGTTCGGATGGATGATTTCGTACGATCCGATTGGTTTGTTCAAACTCAAGTTAGCCAAATTCGCGATGATTTCGTTCGCAGCCATGTTTGTGGATGTGCCAGCGCCGCCTTGGATGACATCGACGATGAAGTCTCCGTGATGTTCGTTTGAATCCAACAAACTATCGCACGCGATGGAAATCGCCTCAAAAATTTCTTTCGAGATTAATCCAACCTTAAAGTTAGCCGTCGCGGCTGCTTTTTTGACGAACGCTAAAGCGCGAATAAACTCCGGAAAGTGGCTCAGTTTCACTCCGGTGATTGGATAGTTGTCCACTGCCCTTTGGGTGGCGATACCGTACAAAGCGTTTTTTGGAATGGTATCGAGTTCGCCGAGTAAATCGGATTCCGAGCGTGTCTTCTCGTTTCTTCCCGCCACCACTAAAGCCTTCGTCGCATCGTCGCATTCTTTTTTCGTAGCAACCCCGGAGGAGAACGAGGAAGAGCGACAGATGTATTCTGGCACGTTTCCAACGACGCACTTTTTTTCGTTCTTCTTTTGTTTCGTCGTAAACGTCTTATAATTCTGTGCACCTGTTGTCGGTTCACTTTTAGTCGAAGCCGCGTTTTTGATGTTGTTCTTGTTGTTCTTGTTGTTATTGTTGTTGTTGTTGTTGTTGTAACGATGATGATTGAACAGTTGTTGTAACTCGAGTTTCAAATCGTTGTTCATCATCCATTGATGAACGTGCTTTTCTTCTTCTTCTTCGATTTCCGCGTTGAGTTCGCGCGTCGCGGCAGAAGAAGAAAATGAGTTTTTTGCCACGAAGGCACTCCATTGGCCTCGTTCTTTTTCCATGATGAATTCCGAATGCGAGGAAAACGTATGAGACGATGATGATGATGGTGAAGAAAAAGAAGATAAAGGAAGAGAATGAGGACGACGAGTACGTAAAATCCTCCCAGTCATCAACGCCGCTGCTTCTGCCGCGACTCGACGACGGAAGAACATCTCTTTGTCTTCTTTGGTGTTGTTGTTGTCTTCTCGTTCTTGTGTTCGTGTTTTTTTTTAATCTGACGAGGACAGGAATTGGCGCACAAACAAAGAAGACGAAAGATGGTTTTGAGAGAGATGTTTGTTTTTCCCTCTCTCTGTTCTTGGGTGTTGGTGGTCTCTCGATGAGCAAAAAAAAAATCAACACGCGTGCATTTACGCCGGCGCGAACAACGTTTTCCGCGCTTTAACAACACTTGCAAAGCATCGGTGGTCATCACGAGAGTAGCAGTACCGGTCACACTATAACCACCCGAAATCGTGCGTCCGTTTGTATTATCCCCTTCCGTACTTCTGTATATAAAACTCGTTGACTTTTTTTGTGTGTCGTGATCAAATTCGTTTTCTTTTTTTTTCTCGCCAGAAGAAGAAGACAAAGGCAAAAATATCTTACGTGGCGCTTTGACACAGAGGCACGCAGATGTTTTTTTGTGGCTCCTCGTGACGTTTCGGTTGAATTCGCGAAGAAAAACAGAAAAGAAATTTTCTTCATTAGAATTCACACAAACGCACGCGCGCTCTCACACACACACGTAAATACTCGCTCTTTTGCGAACACCTGGATAACGATGATGTCTTCATCCTTGTCTGCCTCGCAGCATGTATTTGTACAACAACAACAAAAATCTTCTTCTTCTTTGTCTTCAAGAAAGAATTCATCTTCTTTGACGACCACGACGACGCGTCGACACCAAAAACGTGGCGTAATCACGAGTTCAAAAGTTTCGTCTTCCCAAAGCGATGTCATCACGAACAACGCGGTGCAAATCCCAACGAAACCCACGGGAGAACCGAAAGTGGTGTACATTTTCAACTCCAAAACCTGCGATGGTGGCGCTGAACTGAAAGACATTCTCGGGAACAAGTGCGTATCTTTTTCTTTGATTACGAGAGAGTTGGTTAAGCCGCGAGTGCTCAGAAACGAACTCACAGAGGGACACGTTTTTTTTCATTTTTTTAGGTGGGGGGGAAATATGAGCCCATTCACGAGCAAAAACAAACCAATTTTTTTCTTATTTAAACTTCTTCTTGGTCTTCTTCTTCTTTCGCAAACGATCGATGAGAGGGATACAATGTGACATTTACTAACCAATTCCGTTTATTCTTATCATCGTTTGAAAAACAAACAAAACAGAGGCGCTTTGTTGGCGGAGATGATGAAACTGGGCGTTCCCGTGCCGCCGGGATTTACCATTCCGGCGTCCATGTGCGAGACGTACGAATCGTGCCGAGTTGAAGGCACGGACGCGGTGGAAGATATTTGGGAAGACGTCGAGTTTGCCATCTCTGAAACCGAAAAAGAGTTGGGGAAGAAGTTTGGCGGCGAAGGCGACGCCGAACCGCTTTTGTTCTCGGTGAGATCCGGCGCCGCCGTGTCCATGCCGGGGATGTTGGAAACCGTTTTGAACATTGGTTTGAACAAATCGGTCTGTGAAAAGATTGCCGCGGCGAACGGTGGTGCGAACAAGAGGTTCGCGTACGACGCGTACAGACGTTTGTTGGATATGTTTGGTTCGGTCGTTTTCGAGATGGACAGAAGTCAATTCGAAATGGAACTCGAACGCGTCAAGGAGAAGAAAGGCGTCGAGAAGGATACCGAGTTGTCCGCGGAGGATTTGATGGAAGTGTGCGATGCGTACGAGCAAGTATATTTGAAGGTTGACCCGAACAGGCCGTTCCCGTCGGACCCAACGATGCAATTGAAACTCGCCATCGAAGCAGTCTTTGAGTCTTGGAACAAGCCGAGAGCCAAGGCGTACCGGGAGATCGCCGGCTTGAGCTCCTTGGGCGGCACCGCCGTCAACGTCCAATCCATGGTCTTTGGTAACCTTGGTGAAACTTCCGGTACTGGCGTGTGCTTTACGCGCAGACCGGATACTGGCGAGAAGATCATCTTTGGTGAATATCTCATCAACGCGCAAGGAGAAGACGTCGTCGCGGGTATTCGAACGCCGGAACCGATTTCCACGCTGTTTGAAAAAATGCCGGTCGTCGCGCAGAGTTTGCAAGACACGCTCGATAAGCTCGAGATGCACTTCAAGAACATGCAAGACATCGAGTTTACCATTGATTCTGGCAAGTTGTTCATCTTGCAAACGAGAAACGGCAAGCGCAACGGCGTTGCCGCCATCAACGTCGCCGTCGATATGTACGAAGAAGGCTTGATCACGAAAGCAGAAGCGATCGAAATGGTCGAATTGGATCACTTGAACCAATTGATCCACCCGGCATTCAAAGAGACCGAGGAAGAGTACGAGGACGCGAAAATCTCTACCGGTTTAGCCGCCAGTCCCGGGGCAGCCGTCGGCCGCGTCGCGTTTTCCTCCGAAGACGTCTTGGCGATGAAGAAAGCGAACCCGAAAGAGGGCGTCATTTTGTGCCGCGTTGAAACTTCTGCCGAAGATGTGTCCGGTATGCACGCCTCAAATGGTTTCTTGACGCAAAACGGTGGCATGACGTCGCACGCCGCCGTCGTCGCTCGTGGATGGGGCTTGCCGTGCGTTTCTGGCGTCGCGACCATGCGAGTGGACGAGGCGAAGAAAGAAGCGTATTTCTACAGCAGCGAAAGCATCTCGCCCGCGAACTTGATCGCCACCGTGAAATCCGGCGATTGGATTTCGCTGGATGGTGGTGAAGGGTTCGTCATCAACAGAAAAGTTGAAATGAACGCCGCCGGTGAGGGCGTGTACGAACAACACCCGAAGATGGCCAAGTTCATGAGTTGGGTGGAAGAAGCGAAGAGTTTGGGCGTGTACGCAAACGCCGATACCGCGGCGGAATTGAAGCTTGCCATGTATTTTGGCGCGCAAGGCATCGGATTGTGCCGCACGGAGCACATGCTCTTGGCGAGCGCGGAACGCGTCTCCATCTCTCGATCGATGATTTTGGCCAAGGATGACGCATCGAGAGTTGAAATCTTGGACAAGAAGATGGGCCCGATGCTCAAAGACGATTTCCAAGCTTTGTTTGAGCAAGCTGGTAACTTGCCGGTTACCATCCGTTTGTTGGACCCGCCTTTGCACGAATTTTTGCCGACCGAGCTCGAATTGAAGGATGAGAAGTTCGCCGCGGACTTGGCGAAGAAGTGCTCTTTGGAATCTGCGGATGCTTTGAGAGAAATGTGCGAAGCCAAAAGAGAAAAGAACCCGATGATGGGTTTACGTGGCGTTCGCGTGGGTATTCTTGAACCGAAAATCACGATTATGCAAACCAAGGCCATCGTAAACGCGATTATTGATGCGTACATCGCCACTGGCGTGCACCCGAACGGGAAAATCATGGTTCCGCTCGTTTCCACCACCGAGGAATTTGAAAACCAACGCGCGTTGATTTTTCAAACCATCCAAGAAGTATTCAATGCTCGCGCTTCCGAAGTCAGTCGAGCCGACGTGCTCGGACCGGACAACCGCGAGATTCCAATCGGTATGATGTGCGAAACGCCGCGAGCGTGCATCGTCTCTGGCAACTTGGTCGAAGAAGGCGCCGCGTTCATGAGCTTCGGTTCTAACGATTTATCGCAGCTTTCTTTTGGATTCTCCCGCGACGACGCGAGTTCGTTCTTGGAGAAATACAAAGAATTTGGTATCATCGAGACGGATCCGTTCAACACCATCGATGTCGATGGCGTCGGGGAATTGATCAAGATGTCCGTCCGAGGCGCCAGAGCGGTGAATTCAAAGATTCCAGTTTCGGTTTGCGGAGAGCACGGCGGCGACGAGAAGTCTATCGAATTCTTCCACGAAGCTGGATTGAACGTCGTCTCGTGTTCGGCGTTCCGTGTTTTGGGCGCGAGATTGGCCGCAGCTAAAGCCAACATCGCCAACCCGAAGTCTTCCACGGGAGGCGCCGGTCCTCGTTAAAAATCGGGAGGGAAATGTGCGAGAGATGACATGCGAAAGAGAGATGAGAAGAAATAAAGTCAATCAGAATTAACCATATTGTTGTACATGTTAAACTATCAGAAGAGCTTCCTCTCGACGTCGGGATAAAACAAAAATAAGAGAGTATAAACGAAATACGATGGCGAGAGCAAAGTTGCGCGCGCAGCGGATCAATGTAACACGAGATTCCGTTCAACACACACAGCTTGTAAAATTTATCAATACATTCTACGAATAATATCGGTAATATACATCTAATTCTCTATCACGCCAGCGCTAACTTCGCCTAAGAGTCCAATGACTGCAGAAAAGCCAAACGTGATTATAAACGCCACCAACACCGGATTATCGAGGGAGAAGAAATCCGGCGTCTTTCTCGCTCTCTGAATGATAATATCGATGTCTTCGCTCTTCGTTTTATCGCCGCCGCCTTCAGTGTCTCCCAATTTGATAGCATTATTATTATCAGTCTCTCTTTCTCCTTCATCTTCTCGCAATAAATACTTCGTCTCCGGGTCTATCTTCACCAACCACTCGGTAAAAAACCACCTCTCCAACTTTCGCGAATCGTCTTGTTTCAACTCCTCCAGATACGTCTTTAGTTTGCCTTGATTCTTGTTCACCGCGAGATTGATGCGCGCAGCCGGGACGACGACGAACCACCAATACGCCACGGTGATCGAGACGACACCTAAAACGGCAAATTGTGCGTTCAGTGCTCCGGGTTCCAGCGGCGATGGCGCGTATTTTATCGCTTCAAAATCAGCCGGCAACGCTTGTGTTAAAGTTGTATCTACCACGTCTACCACATCGACGCTGGCAACAGCTTCGGTCCTCCTCCAAATCCTCCTCGTCTGTCTCCTTCTCCTCATATTGGTTACGGTGGTAGCTCCTCTGGGGGTCGACGTCGATTTCGATGTGGACGTGAACGAGGACGAGTGCGCTCTGCTGCTGCTGCTGCTCGTATTATGCATCCTCAACATCATCATAGTGACGTCTTTCATGTTTTGTGAACACGAGGAAGGAGCAAAAAAATTTTCATCAACACTCGATCGATTTTCACACACGCGAGAACAAAAAAGTCTCTTTCTTTCTCTCGTTAAAAGTTCGTTATAAAAAATTGTGGTTGAAATTACGTGGACCCACGACGCCCTCCCAAACAACCCCGCTTCAACAACAAACAGCTTTCTCGATCATCGATCGTCTCTGATCTGAACACGCTTTGAGTACTGATGCGTTCTTTTTCTCTCTCTTTTTCTGTCTCGTCGTCGCTTTCCTCTTGTTGGAGAGGATCGTCGTCGAAGAAGAAGAAAACATTTAAGAAGAAGACGAACCGTTGCCGTCAAACAAGTCGAAATTTTACGTCGGTTTTCGCTTCTTCTTTGAAAAACGATGAGAACGACGACGACGATCAAACAATAACAACACCGGTTGGTATGGTCATGGTAAAAGAAGAAGCGAGAGAGAAAACTATCGAGTCCTCCAGAGTTGATTTCGCCATGCCGAACAGGTTGTTGTCCTCCGAAAATCTCACCACGGTACGTCGTTTCCTTCCTTAAAAGCGAGTCGTCTCTTGAATTTTAAATTTTTTTTTCGGAAGGTTGCCTTTCATTTTTCTCTCAAAACTCACCTCTTCTTCGATTACAATACTACGAAACACCTTACGAAACAGGATGAAATTGAAGACGCTCGATTTCGAACGTACACTTTACACATTCGCTCGGGATTTCCGGACAAGAAGAAAGAAAGCAGTTTTGACTGGGAACAACCGTCCGCGCTGAACGTGTGCATTATCGGCACGGATGGGAGAGCGTTGATGGAACGCATCGATTCGTTCACCGCCGACGGGTGCGAAGGAAGGTTCAACGTGCCCGGTAAAACGGACATTGTGACGTTCCGAGCGAGAGAGGTAGGAAAACCAACCGCGTTGTGGGTGAGCGTTGAAGGAAAACACGTGAAATCGTGGACGTTGGATTGCATTTCCATCGTGGATACTTTCGATGAGCGTCCGGAGGAAAACGCAATTAATTTTCCAACCAAGTATCACGAGTGCGACGTGGTGAAAGCGGGCGCCTTGGAACTTCGTCCAGGGGAAGTAAAGAAAAAGTCGCCAGAACAGATTGAGATGGAAAGAGAAGTTTCCATGCATAATTACGACGCGTATAAAATGCGTTTGTTTTGTTTCACCGCGGGTATCATCGCCGCTGGTTTTACTCTCGAGTTTACAAAAGGCGACATCGAACAGGCGAAAGCGTTTGCGAGCGGAGGCGTGATTGGCGTTTTGTACATGCAAATGCTGACGAAATCTATCGATCAGTTCTTCAGTGGAGTCGATGACGAGGAAGAGAAGAGGAAGAAGAGCGAAAGAGAGGGCGAAGAAGGAGTAAAGAAGAAGTTTTCGTTGGAATCTCCGTTCGCGCGTCTTCAAAAAATCGCAGATATTGTAATCGGAAGCACGCCCGTGCGAATGTCCGTGGTGGCGTATTTCGGATATCTCGCCGCGCAACATTTCGGCGCCGACCATTGCTTGGGATGGACCATCTTTGGGTTCTTTTCGTATAAATTTGCCGTCTTTCCAGCTACGTTTACACACTTTGGCGACGAAGAGATCGACTTGGAAAGTTTCGAAGCGATGAATGCCATTCCTATTTCCTCTGAAAACGCTGAGGGCAAGTTTGGTCCGCGTTAAGATGTGTGAAAGATGAAAATAAATC
>MDSY01035307.1_pt1 | contig 11085 bp, 6 predicted proteins | sample 811131 | NCBI WGS metagenome assembly MDSY01 (sample SAMN05326643, study PRJNA326480) | marine metagenome | isolation source: seawater | place: Atlantic Ocean: South West | collected 2010
TGAGAAGCAGGACTCAGACGCACCTCCAAAGCATATGGCTTACAAGGGTATCTCTACCAAGAACTTTAGTAAGAAGTTTGTGCTTGCACCTCACTACGTGGTGACAGACGCCACGTTCAAGAACGGTCTACTGACCATTGAAGTCAAGCATTTTCTACCGGAAGAACTAAAATCTAGAGAGATTAAAATCTCTACTTAGAGCATATTTCTTCCCATGTTTCATTATGGGTAAGTATAGTTCTGGCTGTGGTTGGAGTGAAGATATCCTCTTCATGTACAAGGATAGGCTTCACCCAACTACAGTTACTTTGGGAGGCCCCAACGCTTATGCAGCTGCTCAGAGACAGCATCGCTATGAATACGATCAATCCTTCTTTCAACTTCATTAGCCTTCTCCACTATCTCTGATTCTTTTTCTAGTATATCTACCTGTGCAGATTTCTTCCCTGCTCTATAAGCAAAGAGCATAGGTATAACCTTGGTGATAAAACCTATGATGTTACCAAAGATAGAGAGCATCAGGTATCAATCAGTTGGGTGAGGTCCATCAAGTGGATGTTCATTCTTTGGCTTCATCTACTTTTACCGTAGTGCCTTCAGCCACCTTGACCTCAATCTTTTCAACTGGCTTTTCTCCAGTCTCTTTTGCTTTACCAAAGGTAAGAGATGCCCACTCAAGAACCTTGTAAGCTTTACCTAGCCAAGAGTCAGGGTCAGGAGTTTTGGTGCCACCAACAATTACACTGGCCACCACAACAACACCTAATACTGCTTCAATAATTTCTGCCTTGTGCATAAGAATAGTTTCAATCATCGTCCAGTATCTCCTGTGTAAATTTATTTGCTCCAGTTATTAGATCATTCTTGATGTACTCTAGGACAAAAAGAAGTGACGTTGATTTTATGTTACCAGCCATCACATCCTCTGCTAGATCACCGTCCTTGAACATAAGGAGGACAGCACCGTCAATGCTTTCTTCTTTTACTCTTTCTTCAAGAAGCGTAACACATTTCTTCAGATGCTGCAATGCCTGTTCTTTACCCTCTTCATTCAAGCTACCATCTGGGTTTAGAATTGTTGAGTTTGTAAACTTAACTACATCCCCCATTGTTGATACCCTTTCCATGGTTCTGGTTTCTCAATGTCCCATATCTCCTGACCCATGCCTGCACCCTTGAACTGTACGTCTAGGTCCATATCCTTACAGGTCTTGAACAACTTCTCTAGGTCCTGTGCACCTGCCAGTAACTCTCCCGTTGTCCAGAAGCTCTTGTCTCCTACAGATACATTAAGATACTTTGGCTTACCCTCTTCATCCAGAGCCTTCTGGTCATCTTCAGAGGGGTCCTTCCCAAGGCTCATGTCAAAGCCATAGAGATGAAACTGCCTAAAACCTATGGTGTGTCCAATGCCAATGGTCCTGAGACCAGCATTGGTTCCTCCGGTGATCATCAGTGCATCTTGTCCTGACCCTTCGATGCCTCCTTTGACAGCTTGAGAGAAGGCGTGCCAGCCTACAACGTGAGCACCTCTCTCTTGTAGCAGGTCCACCACAGATGGATCAGTCATAGACGCTACCCAGAAGTGAGTACGTGGGCTGATGTTTTCAAAGAGTGTGCTCCTGACCACACCGTGAGTGGACACACCCTCCACTGGTCTTGGATCAAGCAGGGTACATGCCCAAGGCACAAGCCCGTTATCCATCAGGATGGGCAGAGAGTGCTTGACACAGACAACCTTGACAGTCTTGTTACCCTCTTCCAGCATCTCTTTATCTTCTTTGATTTGAGCAACATCCAGAGAGGGACCAGCAGATACAACAAAGATAATCTCGTTATTAATCCTACACTTCTCATCAATCCAGTTGTCAATCTTTGTTAGATTTGCTTTGATGTTGTTCTGAATATCATCAGAGGGTACACAGTCCTTGGGCGTTACAATGATAGGAACTCTGGCCTTAAACTTAGGCAGGTCAGGATCAAGAACTAAACCCAGATGTGTAAACCCACCACCTTTAACAGTATCATTAGAAGGTACGACGTATACATTTGCATCCTTTCTTTCTTTAATCTCTTCTGTCCAGAGCTTATTAACACCTCTGTTTTCTTCTTCTGGCCAACGGTCATTGTCATCTTTACTAAAATAGTCATCTATGACAATAACTTTGTTGTGCATAAGTTGATGATAGTCGTGAGACACAGTTTCATAAGAGTGACCACCGTCAATGAACACAAGATCAGCCACAGGTTTATCTGTCAGAGTATCATTAGTATCACCTTCAACTAACTTAAACTCAAAGGTCTTACCTTCTTTTTCTTTTTCTATGGCGTACTCTGATAACCGTTTTAATACGGCCTCTACATTATTAGACTGTTTAGAATTAAACTCTCTTTTGTTAATCTTTGGTGTAGTTGTACTAAACAAATCATATCCTGTGTAGGTTACCTTGTCATGGTAATCAAAGGCAGCTTCTGCCATCTGTATGGCTCTACCGCCATTATAGGCACCAGTCTCAATAAAGCTACTACACTTGTAGAAGTGAATTATCTCACTAATTTGTTTATATCTTTTGTGGTGTTCAAGACTCAAATCTTCTGTCTTGAGATTACCTTTAAAGTGCTCCATCTTCTGTGCTAAAACAGAAGAGTTAAATGCATTAAGATCAGGAACATCAGGCGTTAGGTTCAGTGCATGTAGTCCATGGTACTGGTGCAGCTTGAGCAGACGCTCAAAGATAAAACCATCGTGCCATTCTCTGAAGGCAGTTACCTCATAGTTGTCATATGTCTCGCGCAGGTCAGCTAAAAAATCTTTTGCAGGTCTACCTTTGAGATTGAAAGCAACAAAAGATGTCTCACTATAGTCAGCAGCTGTACGCCCCAGATGTACAATGTCATATTCTTCATCACACACAGACTCAAGAAACTCTTTGGTAACAGGAGAATGTGTTATGGTATCTGCATCTAACCAGATAAGCCAGTCTTTACCCTGTAGCATATGAGTATCAGAGGCAGTCTCTGTCAGAGCGTAGACTTTGTGACACCACTTGATAGCGTCTAGTCTCCAGTTATAGTCAATAACTCCACCCTCTGTACCGTTGTGCACCTCCATCTTTTCTCTGTATTTGAGCATATCTTCTACGTTGTTTAGGTTACAGTAGTTGATATGTTGAGATGGTATGTCTAACTCTTTGAACCTAAGATAGAAGGCTTGTTCTCCAAAGTCATGGAACCAAGCATGTAGTTTTATGTCCTCTTCCCAGTGATCAGCAAAGGAGTTGAGCATGTTTCTCCCGTACAGTTCTAGCCCGTCAGGGTTAAAGGATGTTACGATGTCATACTTACTCATGCTAGAATATCTCCACTATTTTTCTAAAACTACTCAGGCTAAATTCAAAGTGATCAAGTTCTGCTTCCCACTCTTCAGCATATTCACTGTCTTGGTAACCATCAAACCAAGGACCGCCAAGACTAAAATGCACAGCGTGGATGTCATTAATCCCATGGCTAACACCGGGAATAAAATTCCAACCGTGAGGTAAGCTGCCAATCTGATCATCACTGTCAAGCCAGCAGAAGTTATGTAAGTTGCCACCCGTTTCACTGTTTACCATTACCTCATCTAATCTATCATTTGCTGGATGGTCTAAGTTGTAGAGGACAAAGGATGACCACAGCTTCTTGTTGTAGTTCTGTTGTAGCATCCCATCCATCTTGACGGTTTCTTCAGGAGTGTAATTATGTTTAACGCACATGACAGCATAGTCATCATCACAGTATTTAAATACCTCGCATACATCAGAGAGAAAAAGAAAATCAGAATCACAGAAGAGCACCCAACCAGAGAGATTGTTTCTTCTGGCTATCTCAGGTACTAGGAATCTGGTGTGAGAAAATTCTGTGGAGAAAGGTCTGTTATCCACATCATCATAATACTGCCCGTCCTCATCTATTTGCCAAGCACGGTAGAACATGCCAGCATGACGCAGCGTCTTATGATAGATAGGAGTTACCTCCACGGGGGTAGAGGACCGCCGTGTAAGGGAGTGAGCACAGACCTTGAAAGGAATATGCTCTCTGGAGTCATACCCTACAAAGACATGCCTTGTTTTGTTTCTAAGTTCATCCTGCATAGTCTTACACTAGCAGGGGTGAGAAAGCTAACAAACAAAAAAATTACCTGTTATTTTCATTCCTGAATAGATCAAGGTTCCTTCTGATAGCAAGAGCTTCTCTTCCTCCTCTGTATCTAGCAGCAGGAGAAACTTGATCAATATATCTGGTAACAGCTGTCCTTCTTATATTATAGTTAGGATCAATCTTATCATATATATTTTTCTGTTTTCTGTCATGGTCCCTAACTTCTTTGTATAACTTATTCATCTCATCTTGCAGTTCTCTTTTCTCCTCTGCAGAGTCTGCATTTTTCTTACGCACCATCAGCCGTATAATCTTGTCTAGGTACTTGTCCTTCATTACATTGCTCTTGGTGCCAAGGGCTTTCTCTATGTACAGTCTATTTCTAGGGCCATATACATTTTCAGAAGAGAAGCCAAGCGTCATCAGCAGTAAGTCGTGAGCACCCAGACCATCTGCCAAAGCTCTACCTTTGCCCGTGTAGACACCATCTTCTCCTGCCTCAACAGCGTTCATAATATTCTGAGTCATGGCCAATGGTATGAGTCTTAGCAGAGCTTTACCATAGTCACCTCTTTCAAAGGAATCATATGATTTACCAAGGGTCTTGCCAAAGAAGGCACCCGCTGGTCCTGTAAGAAGAGATACGGTGGATGCTTCTCCTGTGACTCCCTCCACTACAGCTTGAAAAGGTGAGAGCGCCACTCTCTGTGCAATGTCTATACCACCCCATGCTTTGATAGGACCTCTAGCAATAGCCTCTGCAAGTGTCATAGCCTCTGGTCCAAAGGTGCTGGTCATTATCTCATAGAAAGCTAACTCCATATCAGATTGCTGAAGACCCAGTGATGTACCCACAGGTGATCTTATCAAGGCTTTGATAACTTCTTTCATATCATCTGCAAAGGGAAGACCAAACATACCACCTAAAATAATTTGAGGTAGGATTAAAAAGGCCAGTGTTCTTCTTCCCTGTGGAGTTAGCTTGAGAACACCAGAGCGCATACTACCGTAGTCTGCTCCACCGTATCTGGTGATAGCGTTGGCATATACCTCTAGCATCATGGTGACAAACGGAATAAACTGGAGAGCTATTGAACCTAGACCTTTTCCTGCAAAGGCCAGCCGTGGTCTGTTGAATGCGCTCAGATTAAACTGACTTTCATCTATGATATACTGCATTGCATCTTCTATATCTAAAATACGGTCTGCGTCTTTATTAGCTACACCACTAGCAGTGTTTCTGGCAAACTCTCTAAGAGGACCAAGACCTTCAGGTGATGCCTTTACAGTATTATAGGTAGCCAGTGCAGCTGCTATTCTGTTGGTTATCTCAGTGGAAGAATAGACACCATCTACAAGTATCTTTCCAGTTCTAAAGAAGCGTTTGAACCTTTGTATTTGTTTAGGGTCTAGCCCTTTCTCTACATTATCCTCTACAAAGTCTAGTCCTAATTTATCATACCAGTAGTCTGTTGTGAGATCAGCGTTGGCACTTAGTGCATCAGTATTAATTCTACCTATGGAACCTCTTGCCTGTAGGTTATATAATTTATCAAACTGATCTTTGCCTTCATTTAAATTTTTAGCTGCCTTGTATTTTACAAGCATTCTTGCAACAGCATCTCTATCTTTTTTAAGAAAAGCGTTGTTATTTTTTATGTAGTATATAGAAAGTGCAGACGCTGCAACCGTGGCTTTACTAACTTTAGGTTGGAACAGATCACCGTAAGCTCCATAAAGAAGAGAAGCAGTGACAAAGTTTTGCGTTAGGTTAAGGAAAGAAGAGGAGAAGTTACCACCTAGAAAACCATAGAAGGCAAAGCTCTTCAGAGCAGAGGCAGCACCCTGTGGAGAGATAGTATTCTCCCACATTTTTTGAGCAACCTCTGCTGGTGTTGCGCTAAAAAACCTACCTGTTTCCAAGTTAGAAGCGTCTGACTTTATATTTAGTTTGTCTATCTCATTCAGTGCTTCTGCATTTGTTCTAGTTTTTGCCACAAACCTACCAAGAGAAGTAACATACTGCGCCCAAGCATTATCGTGATAGGTTGTTTCGTTATCTGGGGTTATATAACCCGGAATGTTTTTTCTGTGCTGCCTGTATTTTCCAAAACCAGCAGACTCTTTTCTTTTCTTGTACTGCTCACCTAACAGTCTTATGTATTGAGCAGCGTCTATGGTCTTACCGTCATCATTTTCAAAAAGAACTTTTCTACCTGTATACTCATCATTGAGAGAAGCTTCATGTATCAGGATACTTTCTAGAATAGTCATGTTATCTAGCTCACCTGCTCTGCCATCTATTATGGTAGCGTTCTCATTATTTTTAAGAGAGAATGTTATCTCTTCTCCCTCTCTATAAAAATTTCTAAGATCACTCTCGTACTTCTTTTTAGCGTATCCTATCTTATCTCTAAACAAGGGAGTGTGTACGTCTCTTCTATAGACAACTCTTCTTACCATTTGCACTTCACCCTTTGAGTCTACCTCTGGAACTTCTTTGTAGACACGTATAATAACATCACCGTTACGCACACGGGGGAAGTAACCTTGTCTCCTGCCATCTGTCAGGGCCTTTAAAGTTTCTATGGCACTAGAGATAATTTCTTTCATCTGTTGATTTTTTTCTTCTTTCATTATTGGCCTTGTCAACAATTTTTCTAAGGCTTCTAAAAAAAGCTCATGCTCTTTAGGTATTGTAAGTTCTTCTCTAGTTTGACCTCTTTCAGATAAAATAGAATCTTCTACGCTTGCTATTGTTATATCAAAATCAAAACTATCTTCATCACCATCTAGTTGTTTTCTACGTTGCTTTCGTAGTTCTTCTTTGACCCTAAATATATTAGTGGTGATAACGTCATCCCACATAGAGTCCGTTGTCTCTTGTTCTTGTTGAAGAGCATTAACAACTGACTGATCATTGATAGTTATCACACCGTTCTCAGCTGTGATAGCACCTCCTTCAAAGGTCTGCTCTCCATCTTGTATATAGTTCTTAACATTTAAATGCCCCATTTGTGTTTCGTAGGGATTTGCATAGGGACTAACAGTTTGAACATAGTCCTGCCTCTCCTGAAAAGTATCTCCCGGTATCTGAATAGTAGCTGTGGTGGCACCAGCTACATCTGACACACCCGTGAACTCTATACGAATGCCCATGTCATCTGCAATGTTACGTCCAATTCTGTAGACTTTTCTTTTCTCAGGTGTTAGCGCCATGGCAACTGTTCTGCCCTCAAGACCTCTGGTGATTATAGAGAACCACTCTTCATTATACTGCTTTACTAAGTTGTATATAGGTCTAAGCGCAGGGTATCTGTCAGCTAATCTTTTATTAGAAGACATATACTTCATATATAAATTAACTCTGTTGAGCATTCCTTGTGGACTATTGTCCCTAACATTACTAGTTTTGCTATCAGGGTCACCACCTCTTCTTGCACCTTGCCCGTTTGCCTCTGCTTCAAGACTTTTGGTTGCTTTATTTTCTTTTGCAGAGTCAGTTACGTTGGGAGGTAGCTTTTCTTCTGTTTCAGTAAATATTGTTTCAAGTCTTCTGGGGTTAAGTTCTATCCTGTTAAGAGGATTAACTCTAAGAAAAGGTACTTGCTTTTTCAGATGTTCTAAAAGAAAAGGGGCTGAACCTACGCTAGTGGCATCTGCAAGTTCTGGTGTATTTTCTATAAACTCTATAACTTCAGCAGCATCTTCTTGAAAGCGTACTGTTGGAGAATTAGGACCTTCAGGACGGTAAGGAGTGCCGTCAAGGTCTGTAAGTTCAAACAAAATATCAGATTCATTTACTACACCAGCAGGTATTGCAGCGCGTCTAAACTCTTCTTCTCTACCCGCTCTTTTTAATTTTGTATTATCTAGTTGTATTTGTAAATCAGGATTAGCTTTAAGAGAAGCTTGAAACTTAGGAGTATTAATAATCTTTTCCATTTCTCTAAGTTTATTTTTTCTTTGGTTTATGTTTTTAACCAAACGAATTAGTTGACCTTCTTCTACAGGTTTTCCTGATTGTTCTATAGTTAGGCGCTCTAAGTCTAAATCAGTAATTTCTCTTTGTAACTCTGAGTACTCATTCAAAAACGTAGATGGTCCTTCTCCTGCATAAGAAAAAGAATTACCATCTCTGTCTACCAGACCCATGATATCTGCCTGCCTACCTATGTCAACAGCTTCCTTATCACCGTCTAGTATCTGTGCAACTTCTGGATCAGCTTCAGCAGCATTTGCAAGGACAGTGGTATCTTCTGCACTTTCTGCAATTGCATCTGCTTCCAAGCCTTCAAAGTCAGTCACGCTGATGTCTCTTACTCTGGTTCTACCCTCACCGTCTGTATCAGTAAACCGAATAACTTCTTCTTCTGTCACCACCTCTATATCAGCAGGGTTAGCAGAGCCAGCATCAAAGCCCTCTTCTTCACTGACTACCTTGAGCTTCTCTTCAAACTTCTGAAGCTTATCAGCCTTCTCCTTCTGAGCAGCTTTACTATCTGTCTTTACACCTCTTACCACTGCACCGGGGGTAAACCCTGCTATGCCACCTTTAACAGCTGCCTCTAGAATAGAAGAAGCAAAGTTCTCATCCTCTACACCTGTGGAACCCTCTGCAAGAAGTGTGCCTATGGCTTCCTGTACACCTTCAGTTACACCCTCCAGTGCAAACTGCTCTGCACCTCCTCTGGCAGCACCTCGTATCTTGCTCTTGCTCTGTGGCTTCCCTCTTACAAGGTCTCTGGCCTGTGCAATGACACTTGCCTCTGCTCTAAGAGCATCACCCTTGGCATCTGACATAGCATCTGTTGCAGTTTTCTTGGCACCCTTGAGAACCTCGTCAGGTATTCCTGATTTGCTCATCAAGTCAGTGGCAGCTTTGCTGGTAAAACCTCCTCCAAGAAGCCTGACAAAAGGAATAGCAGCTGCAGCGGTATCCAGAGCACCTATTAGGACACCACCTAGGACAGCAGTGGAGGGGTCCTCGTAGTCTCTATCACCCCCTAGGAGGTCTTCCATTTTAATCTGAGTTTCACCTGCACCCATCAGAGCAGAGGGGAGAAAAGCACCTGCACCTGCTGCAGCACCTGCTGCTGCTCCTGTAAGACCCAGAGGAACAGCACCTATGGCAGCTACAGCTGCACCTCCTAGGGCTATACCCATGGAGGGGAGGGTTTCTCCTATGGTTTGAACAACAAAGTCAGTTACATTCTCACCAAACTCTACGTCATCTAGACTAACCTGATTATAGGCAGCAGCAGACTGACGAGCTTCTTCTAGGTTTTTCTCTTGTAGTTCTCTACCGTATTCTTCTAGCCCCTCTATATCAAGACCCTGACCAACAGCTTTTAGCCCAGCACCTATGGCAGCTTGTGCTGTGTCTGCACCGTAGGCCAAGGCAGGGAAGAAGTTGTCATCTGATTTAAGAGGAGCAGGAGCAGGAGGAGCAGGTGCTGTGATAGTCTGTGTTACCAGACTGATAATCTCAGCATCTGACAAACCTTCAAACTCAGGAAACATAGAGCGGTCTAGGACCTCTGCTTCCTCTTCTGGAATTACACCTGCTGTGGGTATCTCCAGAGTCCCTGTTGGAATCTCTAAAGCCATAAAAATTACCCTTCAGATTTTTTTGCAGCAGCAGCAGCTAATTGCCTAGCAGCTTTTATTTCTGCTGCTCTTTGAGCTACGTCTTTGGGATTAGCTCCGTATCTTATGCCGCCTTTCTCTGTTAAATCTGCTAAATTAGACTGACCTTTAGCAATGATAGCATTAGCTACACCTCGTAACCGCTCTACTTCTGGATCATCTGGACCTCTCATTTGAGAGATTTGTTTCATTTGTTCTACTACAGAATTAAGAATTGCTACGTCCTTTTTATTTAAATTAGCTTCAATCTCAGACATAATTTTCTGATCTTCCAACCTAGCTCTTCTAGCAGCAGCTGTGGCTTTAGCTTTTTCTCTATTAGCTTTATCTATCAACCTAGTCTGGTCCATCTTTGCATCTTGGAACCCTTTGTAAGCTTTCAGTGCTTCAGAAATATTTGCCAGTGCTACGTTCTCTCCTGCAAAGTATCTCTTAGCTGCTTGCTGACCAGCATCAGAATCCATCAAGCTTGCATAGGCAGCTTCTTCTGGAGACCTGTAGAGGTCCTCACCTTTTGGTTTTGTAGGTTTAGGAGAATCTTTAAGTTTCTTTGTTGACTCTTTCTTAGCCTCTTCTTTCTGTTTAGGTTTATCTAAAGAGGCTTCAAAGTCTTCTCTTCTTTGGTCCGCTTCTTTTAAGAACGCAGATGCCTGTCCCGGTTTAAAGTAATCTGTATATATATCAAGATTAAACGGACTACCATATCTTTCATCAAATATATCTGCTTCCTTCCTCATAAACTCTGCTCTTTCTCTGGCATTTCCTATGTCAAAAGGTTGAGTAAAAAATTCTCCAACAGGCTGAACAATTTTTTCTTCTAAGGCTTCTCCAACGTAAGAGCCATCCTGATAAGCAGTCTTACCAAACCTCACCCTGTTACTAGGCAGCTGCACCATCTGTCTAAGACCACCGCCACCCTTGAAGGCTTGCCTGACCTGACCCACTTGAGCACCTACCTGTGCAGGACCAGCACCTCTAGCTGCCATCTGTTGGCCCTGCCCTGCTCTTTGTCTTAGCATAGCATCTATCTGTTTATCTATCTCTTCTTGTGAAGGACGAGCAGCAGCTGCAGCAGCAGCAGGAGCTTGTGCGCGTGATCCCATTTGATTAAGAAGTTTTGGAAGACCAGCACCTCCTAGCATAGCTGCTGCAGAAGAAGGTAGTCTTCTAGCCATGTCTCTTGCTTTATTAGTAGATAGAAGACCACCTGTAAGAAGCTGCTCCATAAAGCTACCACCTCTTTTCATACCTAGAACAGGAGAAGTGTCAAGGTCTTGAGTTTTTTCCATCAGAGAA
>MDSY01026426.1_pt1 | contig 11084 bp, 13 predicted proteins | sample 811131 | NCBI WGS metagenome assembly MDSY01 (sample SAMN05326643, study PRJNA326480) | marine metagenome | isolation source: seawater | place: Atlantic Ocean: South West | collected 2010
ATGGCCCAAAAAGATGTAGGTAACAAAGTACCGATTTATAAATTAAAAAAAACGGAATAGGAAAGCCTGTCTACCCCAGGCTTTAAAGAACATAAATTGTTTGAAAGAAACTCGGGTAACATTGGAATTACCCGGTCAACCAAATAAACAGAAGTTGCTCTTTTCAAAGCCTCTTGATCTATCACGCCCCCCTCTAAAACATAATAAGAAACGTCTGCAATATGAACTCCTATTTCCCAATTTTTGTTTTTTAATTTTCTAACCGAAAGCGCGTCATCAAAATCTTTTGCGTCTTTTGGGTCAATAGTGAATGTGGGAAAAGCTCTAGCGTCGAGTCTTTTTTTTATTTCTTTTTTTGAGATTTTTGAAGGCAGTTTTTTGGCAGAAAAAAGGACGTCTTTAGGGAATTTTGGGGCAAACCCATAATCAAAGAGAATAGAGTTTATTTCTGTGGCGTGATCATCAACAGGCCCAATAATCTCTACAACTTCTCCAATAGGATTTTTAAACTTACTGTTCCATCCCTCAACTTGTACTAAGACCTTTTTGTTTAAATATGATGATTGAACACTTTTTTGAGGCAAAAAGATATCAAAAAAAACAGACTTGTCGTCTGGCAGTAAAAAATAATTAGAGGAAGAGTGGTCGATACGGCCAACAAACCTAGATTTTTTTCTTTTTAGAACCTTAATAACCTTTCCCAAAAGGCCCTTTTTTCTTTTTGGGAAAAGGCGCACCTCAACCTCGTCCCCGCCTAAAACAAAAAAACTATTTTCCTTGGCAATAAAAATTTCTTTTTCATCTTCTGTTTTTGCAAAACACCCCGCGTTATTGGAGCTTTTAATTGTGGCAAAAAGAGTGTTTTTTTCTTCAACAAGCGTATACGCACCAGTCTTGACCTCATTTAAAAGACCGGAGGCCTCCATATCTTTCATAACATCAACGATTTGAATTTTCACCCCAAAATCTTTAATTTTTAAAGCACTACTAACTTGTTTGTAATTAAATGTTTTATGGTGATTTTCTCTAAAAAAAGACAACAATAATTCAAACAGTTTTAGATTTGAAAGCCCGTTTTCTTTTCTTTTTTTTCTTTTTTTCTTTTTATTCATATAGTGTGCGGTAAAAATAATAGTATTTTTACCCAATGAATCTGCTAAAGAATAAACATATCATTATTCTATTGTTAAGTGTTTTTGTTTTAATTTCTTGTCGGGCTAAAAAAACATTTAATGGAACAGAAACGCTAGACTGCGCCAATTATGACGAGACCATAGAGGCAAAAGAAAAGAAAAAAACAAAATGGAAGCTTGTTTTGTACAAGGACGGCCAAAAAGTTGGGGGAAAGTCAAAAAGAGGAAAAAGCAGGCTTTTCAAAAAGAAAGATTAATTATTTTGTAACCAAAATAACCCTCTTGTCGTTATTTATAATTAGAGATGAATAACAACAATGACAAAAACTTCAGTTATAGCAATTATTGCGCCCTTCTTACTTTTGGGCCAAAACGAAAGCAGCCAGTTTTTTGCACACAGAATATCCCCGACACATAAAAAAAACATCACGTCTGTTGTTACAGATTATACAGGAACAAACTGGATCGGAACGCTTAACGGTTTAATATGTTATAATGGAGAAAAATGGCGTGTAGCGACAACTAAAAACAGTATAATTCCATCAAACAAAGTGCTTTGCATAGCCATAAGTAAAGACACAAAATATATAGGAACATCAAAAGGGCTTTTAGTAATAAAAAAAAACACTTGGACAGTTTTTAACACCCAAAACAGCAATCTACCGTCTAATAAAATCCGAAAAATAATAATCAATAAAGAGGCTGTTTGGCTAGCCACATCTAAGGGGTTGGTAAAATATAAAGACGAATTTTATACCGTTCTTTCTTCAAAAAAAAACAGCATATCTGACGACAATTTTATATCTATGGCTATAGACAAAAATAATTTTATTTGGCTTGGAACCAACACAGGAGTGTATAGTTTTAAAAACAACATTTGGAGGGTTTTTAATACACAAAACTCTGCCATTCCCAATAATCAGATAAAGGCAATTGTGGTAGACGGGGAAAACAAAAAATGGATAGCAACAAAAAAAGGGATCGCCACCTTTAAGGAAAATAACTGGTGCTTTTTTAATAAAAAAAACACCCCCTTGAGGCCCAAAACAATAAGAACAATGATTTATGATGACTATGACAGGATCTGGGTTGGAACAGAAAAAGGCCTTTTTTCTTATGAGGGCAAAAAATGGAAAAAACACAAAATAGACAAAAAAACACCCTTTATTGTGAATTTGTTTGTAGACGGCTTTGATAACAAGTGGGTGTCTACGCCAACAGGAATAACACTTTATAACAGCGAGGGGGTGGAGTTTAAACACAACACCCCAAATAACACTGTATTAGTTATTAAATAAGCTAATCAAGATTATATAGAGAAAACATCAGCGTAATTTTGGTTAATACGCAAAAAACCCAGATTAAAAGCTGGGTTTTTTGTTTAAAAGCAGGGATGAACAATCAGGCTAGACGAATTTTGTAGAAAAGAGGGCGTAAAACTAGTTGTTAATAGAATAAGAAACCCCTAATTGGAAGCCAGAATGTTTAGCAATCTCTTTATCATCGTCAGCTAGGGTTAAGAAATTAGCAAAACCCATATTGTAATCAAGAGTTAATAAAATTGTTTCTTTTAAAGCGTAATAAAACCCAACATTGACCCCATAATCAAACCTACTTTTTAAGTCGTTAAGATCATCTTTGCTGGCCCCATAAGAATTTTTCCTTTCTCCGTCAGAAACTATTTGTTTAGCCGAAAGTAAGTAGCCTGTATATAGGCCGCAATTAATAGCAAAGCCGTCTTGGATTAAAAAAGAAGGGCCGGTAATAAGCTCTATATAATTAAAGTGAAGCTTATAATATTCATCGTCTTCAGACCACCTACCTCCTTTTTGAGAATAAAGAAGCTCGTTTTTCCAATTGAGAATATCAGAGCGGCCCTGTATAACCACACCAACAACCCCTCCAAATGTTGCAAAATCTGAAGACCGGTCATTAAATTTAGCATCTTCACCAACAATACGGGTAAGATTACTTCCTAATTTAAGCCCAAATGTTGTTTGAGCAGAAACACTTGAGAACAACAACATTAAAGACAAAACAAAAAAGATCCTTTTCATAAATAACAATGTTAGCGCTGTATAATACAAGGACCCGCACTTTGCAGGCCCTTATGTTTTGCTCCCCCTCAAGGACTCGAACCTTGGACCCTCTGATTAACAGTCAGATGCTCTAACCAGCTGAGCTAAGGAGGAGTGTTTGTTAAAAACAGCAGCAAAAATAATACAAACGAGGAAATAATAAAATATATTTGCAAAAAATATATTATAATGAGTCTTTTAGTAGTTGGAACGGTGGCTTTTGATGCAATAGAGACCCCATTTGGAAAAACAGACAAAATTGTTGGCGGGGCAGCAACATATATTTGTCTTTCATCCTCGTTTTTTACAAACAAAATAAATCTTGTTTCTGTCGTGGGGGAGGATTTTCCAGGCGCAGCCATACAAATGTTAAAAAACAAATCAGTTAATACAAAGGGGCTGCAAATTAAAAAGGGAGAAAAAACATTTTTTTGGTCTGGCAAATATCATAATGATATGAACAATAGAGACACACTAGAAACACAACTTAATGTTTTAGAAAACTTTAACCCGCTTGTTCCTGATGAATTTAAAAGATCGGAATTTTTAATGTTGGGCAACTTAATGCCTTCTGTACAAAAAAAGGTGTTAGACCAAATGACAAAAAGGCCCAAGCTTGTTGTTTTAGACACAATGAATTTTTGGATGGATCATTTTATGGAAGACCTTAAAGAGGCCTTAGAAAGTGTTGATGTATTAACCATTAATGACGAAGAAGCAAGGCAGCTTTCAAAAGAGTATTCGCTAGTAAAGGCGGCTAAATTGATTTTGCAAATGGGGCCAAAATATTTAATTATTAAAAAAGGAGAGCACGGAGCCTTGTTGTTTAGTAAAACCTCAGTGTTTTTTGTCCCCGCCTTGCCGCTTGAAGAGGTTTTTGACCCAACCGGCGCAGGAGACTCTTTTGCAGGGGGCTTTATGGGCTATTTGGCAAAAACAAACGACATCTCTTTTGAAAACATGAAAAGAGCCGTTATACAAGGAACCGTTATGGCGTCTTTTTGTGTAGAAAAATTTGGAACCCAAAAGCTTACAGAAATAACACAGGGGAAGATTGATATTCGCACAAAGGAGCTTATAGATCTAGTAAAAGCGACTTAGAAACTAGAATAATTTTGTGTTTTTATTTGCAATGGTTTTTTCATACCAACGATCTACTTCTAGAGCCGCGCTTTCAGAGGCCTGAACCGCTAAAAAATCACACCGTTCGTTTTCTGTGTTGTTGGCATGCCCCTTTACCCAAAAAAAAGAAACAAACTCTTTTTTATAAACCGCCAGAAAACGCATCCATAAATCTTGGTTTTTCTTGTTTTTAAAATTGTTTGTTTTCCACTTAAAAACCCAATTTTTTTCTATTGAATCTACAACATATTTCGAGTCAGAGTAGACCACCGTTTTAACGCCGGGTGTTTTTATAGCCTCTAAAGCAACAATTACAGCAAGAAGCTCCATCCTGTTGTTTGTGGTTAGTCTAAAACCCTGAGAAAGCTCTTTTCTGTGATTGCCACTAAGTAACACAACCCCATACCCCCCCTTGCCAGGATTTCCTTTTGCCGCACCATCAGTGTATACTATAATAGACATTTACTGTAATAATATTTTTTTTATTGTTTTAGCAAAATAAAGAAACTCTAAAGCACGAACTTTTTGCTCTAAACTTTCAATCGTTTCAACCGAAGAGATTGAACATTTTTTTTGCAAAATAATCTCTCCCTCATCATAATTTTTGTTTACAAAATGAATGGTAATACCGCTTTCATTCTCTTTATTTTCTAAAACAGATCTATGAACATTCGCGCCATACATTCCTTTCCCCCCATATTTAGGCAACAAAGAGGGGTGAATGTTAATAATTTTCTTTGGATAGCAAGCGATCATTTTAGAGGGTATTTTTAGTAAAAAACCAGCAAGAACGATATAGTCTACACTATATTTTTTTAATGTTTTATGTAGCTTTTTAAAACCAAACAAGTCATTTTTTGATGTAAAAACGACAGGAATATTTAGTTTTTTTGCACGATTAACAATAAAAGCACCTTTATTGTTGGTGCAAATACAAACGACTTTAATATGTTTAGAGGCCGCAAAATATTTGCAAATATTTTCTGCGTTGCTTCCTGATTTTGAGCCAAAAATAGCTAGTCTTTTCACGGGGGTTAAATTTTATTCAAAAATAGTATAAACATAGAGATGTTAAAATAGAAAATATATAAAGTTTGCAAGTTTTTGATTTTATAGTTTTATTTGCAGGATATTAACCAAAATATAATTAAACATGTCTAAGATAGGAGAAAAAGTAAAAGCAATTATCGTTGATAATTTAGGAGTGGACACCTCAGAGGTAGTTGATGATGCACATTTTGCAAATGATTTGGGGGCCGACTCACTAGATACTGTTGAATTAATTATGGAGTTCGAAAAAGAATTTGATGTTCAAATACCAGATGATAAAGCAGAGGCTATTGCAACTGTTGGGGACGCAATAAAATTTATCGAGGACGTTAAATCATAAAAATGAACGGCAGAAGAGTGGTTGTTACCGGAATAGGAGCCTTAACGCCTATTGGGAACAATTTACAAGACTATTGGCGGTCATTGGTAAGCGGGGTTAGTGGATCAGCCCCAATTACACATTTTGACGCATCTAATTTTAAAACCCAATTTGCTTGTGAGGTTAAAGGGTTTGAAGTGACAGACTTTATTCACAAAAAAGAGGCAAGAAAATTAGATAAATTTAGTCAATACGCCCTTGTTGTTGCCGAGGAGGCTGTTAAAGACGCGGAGCTAGATATAGAGGCTATTAATCCAGATAGGGCCGGCGTTATATGGGGCTCTGGTATTGGGGGGATGGAAACGTTTTTTAATGGAGCGGCTGATTTTGGCAGGGGAGACGGAACCCCAAGGTTTAACCCATTTTTTATTCCAAAACTAATTTCAGATATTCCTGCGGGCCACATTTCTATTAAGTATAATTTTAGAGGGCCTAATTTTACAACGGTTTCTGCTTGCGCATCTTCTACTAACGCGTTGATAGACGCATTTAATTATATTAAATGGAATAAAGCAGACTTTTTTATCGCGGGAGGATCAGAGGCCTGTGTGTTTGAGCCCGGAATAGGAGGGTTTAATGCGATGATGGCGCTATCTACAAGAAATGAAGACCCTAAAACAGCCTCACGTCCTTTTGATAAAAATAGAGATGGATTTGTTATGGGAGAAGGAGGAGGAGCATTGTTTTTAGAAGAGTATCATCACGCTATTAAAAGAGGCGCAAAAATTTATGCTGAGATTGTTGGCAGCGGTCTAACAGCAGACTCACACCATATTACAGCCCCGCACCCCGAAGGATTGGGGGCTAAAAATGTAATGCAACAAGCAATTGAAGAGGCAGGAGTAGAATTGTCGGCTATTGACTATATAAATGTTCACGGAACATCAACGCCCCTTGGCGATATTGCAGAAACCAAAGCAATTAAAAATTTATTTGGTCAACACGCCTACACATTAAACATTAGCTCTACAAAATCAATGACAGGCCATTTATTAGGGGCGGCAGGAGTTATTGAGGCCATAGCCTGTATAATGGCGATAAAAAAAGATGTTATCCCGCCTACAATTAATCACGAAACACAAGATCCTGAGATCGACGAAAAACTAAATCTAACACTTAATAAAGCACAAAAAAGAATTGTGAATTATGCCCTTAGCAATACTTTTGGTTTTGGGGGCCATAATGCCTCTATGCTGTTTAAAAAAATTTAAAAATAAGCGTATTAAAAAGAATATTATTAAGAACGCCCTTTGTTAAAAAAGCCCCTTCTTTTTTATCTAAATTATTAGGGTATAACCCAAAAAGCCAACTGTACAAAACAGCGCTTATTCACAAATCATTTAATCAAAAAAATCACAACGAACAATTAGAGTTTTTAGGAGACGCTGTTTTGTCCTCAGTAGTGGCTGAGCTTTTGTTTTTAGCATACCCAAATAAAGAAGAGGGGTTTTTGTCTAAAAGAAGATCAGCAATTGTAGCGAGAAAGCATTTAAATTTAATTGGCAGAGCGATAATCCCTGTAAGCGAAATAAAGAGCAGGCTAAAGCCTGTGCCCCCAAGTGTTTTTGGTAATGCGCTAGAAGCCCTGGTTGGAGCGATATATATAGATAAAGGGATTGGGGCCGCAAGAATTTTCATTCAAAACAATATCTACAACTCAGAGTTTTTACAAGAATTGCTGGACTTAGACTTTAAAAGCAAACTATTAAAATATAGTCAAAAAGAAGGGGTAAGAATAAAGTATCAAATAGAGAAAAAAGAAGGGCTAGATCATCAGAAAAAATTTTTAGTATCAGTGATTGTTAATGGGGAAAAAATAACACAAGGAGCCGGATATTCTAAAAAGGAAGCAGAGCAAATGGCTGCCAAAAAAGCAATAAATAATATGTTTTTGGCGTAATGAAAAAATATTACAAATTAAATTGTGATCATAATTATGACTTTGTAGTTTTAGCCATTAATAGTCACCGTAAAGCATATAAATTATGTTGGATGTTAAACCAAATACCAGGGATGAATTTTGAAATAACAGATGATCATAAAATAAATAACAGCCTTTTTTTTAGTAGATACAAGTCGGAGAACAATAATGGAGAAGCACTTAATTTAATTTCAAATCGTTCAAAAAAGGGCTTTATGATACCCTCGAATAAAAGCGTAAATTATTTTTTAATTATAAATAAAGACAGATGGCACTATGAAAAAGATGACATTTTAACGGGCTTAAGAGCAATAAATGATATACTTTTGGTGTTTGAGTTTGATATTGAAAAAGAAAAAAATAGTGATAGATTTGTAATATATGATAAGAAAAACTAAAATAATAATAACTGTTGGCCCTAAAACAGCTTCTTTAAAGATGTTAAGGCTACTAATACAAAAAGGGGCTAATGTGGTAAGGCTAAATTTTTCACACCTATCGCATGAAAAAGCAATGCAGATTATTTCTAATGTTAAGGAAATTAACCAAGAACTGGGTGTCCACACCGCAATTTTAGCAGATTTACAGGGGCCAAAAATTCGGCTGGGAGATTTTGAGAAGCCAATACGATTAAAAAAAGGGGCTGAAATAGTATTTTGCACAAAAAATAAAAAAAACACTGTTCATATAGACTATAAAAAGTTTGCCAAAGATTTAAAGCCAAAAGACAGGGTGCTTGTTGATGATGGAAAGGTGGGCCTAGAAGTTCTTTCAACAAACAATAAAGACAGAGTTGTTTTAAAGGCTCTTTTTGGGGGCGTATTATACCCAAGAAAAGGAGTTAATTTGCCAAATACCAATATTTCTTTGCCCTCTATAACAAAAAAGGACACGAAAGATTTGAATTTTATTTTGTCTCAAAAAATAGAATGGATAGGCCTTTCTTTTGTAAGAAGGGCTAAGGACATTAAAGACCTTAAAAAAATAATTAAAAAGAATGGCTCTACACATAAAGTAGTTGCTAAAATTGAAAAACCAGAGGCTATAAAAAACATTAATTCGATTATAGAGTTTTCAGACGCCATTATGGTGGCCAGAGGAGATTTAGGCGTCGAGGTGCAGCCTCAAAAAGTTCCTGTTTATCAGAAAATGATTGTAAATAAATGCATAGAAAAATCTACACCTGTAATTATAGCCACGCAAATGTTAGAGAGCATGACAATAAGCCCAACATCTACTAGGGCCGAGGCCAATGATGTTGCAAACTCAGTAATTGATGGAGCAGACGCTTTAATGCTAAGCGGCGAGACTTCTGTGGGAAAATACCCCCTAAAAGCGATTGATACAATGAAAAAAATAATTAAAGGCATAGAGGCTAGCGATCACAGCATTTCAAAAAACACAGAGGCCAGCGAAATACAAAAAGACAGCAGGTTTCTTACAAATGCAATTTGCTTAAACGCCACTAATATTGCAGAACAATCAAATGCAAAAGCAATTATTACAAATACATACTCTGGATTTAACACAATAAAGGTTTCTAGTTTTAGACCCCACGCGTTTATTTATGCGTTTACCAATAACCATACAATTTTAAACACGCTAAGTTTAGTTTGGGGCGTTGAAGGGTTTTATTATGAAGGCGCCTCTACTACTAGTCAAACAATTAAAGAAACAAAAGAGGTTTTAAAAAAATCTAAACGCCTTAGAAAAGGAGATTTAGTAGTAAATATTGCTAGTATGCCCGCTAGGGATAAAGGAATGACAAATATGATGAAAATTAGTAAAGTATAAAAAATGATAAATACAGAGTTATTAGCAGAAATTTGTGAGGCTCCCGGGGCCCCAGGATACGAACAGCGTGTAAGAGAAATTGTGCTAAGAGAGGCTCGGCCTCTTGTGGATGAAATAAAAATAGATAACATGGGGAATGTTGTGGCAATTAAAAAAGGCAAGAACCGTAAAAAAGTTATGATAGCCGCTCACATGGACGAGATTGGTTTTATAGTCACACATATAGATGACAATGGATTTATTTATTTTCATACACTAGGAGGATTTGACCCAAAAACCCTAACCGCGCAACGGGTTGTTATTCATGGAAAAAAAGATGTGATGGGGGTAATGGGAAGCAAACCAATTCATTTAATGAATGCCGCAGACAGAGCAAAAGTGCCGACAATTAAGGATTATTTTATTGACACGGGGAGAAGCAAAAAAGAGCTGGATAAACTAATAGGCGTTGGAGACACTATCACTAGAGAAAGAAAGATGATAGAAATGGGAGATTGTTTAAACTGCAAATCTTTAGACAATAGAGTTTCCGTATTTATATTAATTGAGATGTTAAGAGAAATGCCCTCCCCGCCGTATGATGTTTATGCCTCATTTACTGTTCAAGAAGAAATTGGAATTAGAGGGGCCAACGTATCTTCTATGGAGATAAATCCTGATTTTGGCTTTGGATTAGACACTACAATTGCCTGGGACACTCCAGGAAGCACAAAACAAGAACAGGTTTCTGCCTTAGGAGAAGGGGCCTGTATTAAAGTTATGGACTCTTCTACGGTTTGTGATTATAGGATGGTCTCTTATATGAAAGAGATTGCAAAAACAAAAAAAATAAAAACACAATTAGAAATTTTACCAGCAGGAGGGACCGATACAGCTGGCATTCAAAGAATGAACCCTGGGGGCAGTATTGCTGGGGCGGTATCTATCCCAACACGACACATTCACCAAGTTATAGAGATGGTACACAAGAAAGACGTTAGGGCCGCAATAGATTTACTAATAGCTAGTGTAACAAACCTAGACAAATACAACTGGAGCTTCAAGTAAAAAACTATAAGGAAGAAAATTGTTGTAGAAAACGAATGTCATTTTCAAAAAACAACCGTATATCTTTAACCCCATATTTTAACATAGCAATTCTTTCTATTCCCATTCCAAAAGCATATCCTGAGTATTTTTTAGAGTCAATTCCACAGCTTTCCAAAACATTTGGGTCTACCATTCCGCAGCCCAAAATTTCTAACCAACCAGTGCCCTTGGTTATACGATAATCTGATTCCGTTTTTAACCCCCAATATATATCTACCTCGGCAGAAGGTTCTGTAAAGGGAAAATAGGAAGGCCTAAGTCGGATTTTAGTTTTTTCTCCAAACATTTCTTTTGCAAAATAAAGAAGGCATTGTTTTAAATCTGCAAAACTGACATTTTCATCAATATACAGCCCTTCTATTTGGTGAAAAATGCAATGTGCCCTTGCAGAAACAGCTTCATTTCTGTATACTCTTCCTGGAGAAATTGTTCTTATAGGAGGCTTGTTTTTTTCCATATACCTAACTTGTACAGAAGAAGTATGAGTTCTTAGTAAGACATCTGGATTTTTTCGGACA
>MDSY01015511.1_pt1 | contig 11083 bp, 11 predicted proteins | sample 811131 | NCBI WGS metagenome assembly MDSY01 (sample SAMN05326643, study PRJNA326480) | marine metagenome | isolation source: seawater | place: Atlantic Ocean: South West | collected 2010
AGTCTGAATATTTCTTTTGATATTTAGTTTTATTAACTAAACTATTTTTAATCCATTCAGGTTTTGTTTTAAAAATTAATTCTTTTTCTTCAACTCTATTAGAAACTTTCTTTGTAAGTTTTGATTTTCTAGAAACTTTCTTTCTGGGTTTTGATTTTTTAGAAACTTTCTTTCTGGGTTTTGATTTTCTAGAAACTTTCTTTGTAGGTTTTGATTTTTTTTTTGGCATGAAATTATTTAAATACTACCCATCTTATTTAAGATTTTCCAGCTTTTAGAATCTATTGGCATCACCGATAACCTACTTTGTTTAATAAGTGATAAATGGCCAAGATCCTTATTTTTTTTAATATTGTCAAGTGTAACACTCTTTTTGAGTTTGTCTTTAAACCTAACTTGCACAGCTACAAATCTGCCATCTTTATCTGTTTTATCTAAAAAGGCCTCCTTAATGACCTCAACAATGCCAACAATTTCTTTTCCAATATTGGAGTGATAAAAAAAACAAAGATCACCTTTTTTCATATTTTTTAAATTTTTAGCTGCCTGATAATTTCTAACCCCATCCCATGGAGCACCTTTATTACCAGCTTTTTTTTGTTGATCAATTGACCAAACATCAGGTTCAGATTTCATTAACCAGTATTGCATATTATTAATAACTATTTATATTAGTTTTATGCGAGAAGCCACATACTCATATGTAAAAAATTTATTTAATGCCGAACAGATTAAAGAAATTAACATAAATATTAAAAAAAATCTTAATGTTAATGCAGAGGATGCACCTGCGATAAGTGCAAAAAAAACATCAGATGTAAAATTCTTAAAACTCGGCACTATACAAAGACACATATTTCCATTTATTGATTATTGTCATACGGCTAATATATCTAGTTTTGGATTTGATTTGCACCAATTGACTTCTCAAAAAATTTTAAATTATAATTCCTATGAAAAAGGAAGTGAATATACTTGGCATATAGATGCATCACCAAAATCTCCAATAAAAGATATAAAATTAACTTGTTTATTAAATCTTTCAGAAGAAAAATATGAAGGAGGCGAATTAGTTTTATTTAGGGGAGAGGAAGTAGCTTGTAGAGAATTTAATGATCCAGGCAGTGCAATTGTGTTTCCTTCTTTTACAAATCATAAAGTAAATAAATTAACTTTAGGAACTAGAAACACATTAGCTTTATGGATGTCTGGGCCTAAGTTTAGGTAATAATATATGTTTGTTTTATGAGTATCATTTTTATTTTTTTAATGCTTAAAAATTCTTGAGCTAACAAAATCTTTGGTTTTTTAATGTGATATATCTTCCATTTTTTTTTTAAATAATTAAAAGTGGCAATATTCAATAAAGATCACTAAAATTGCTTATGAAAGTTTTTTTTGATTATGCAATATTTACACTTCAGCGATTTGGTGGGGTATCCAATTATATAGTAAACTTAGTAGAAAATTTTTCAGATCAAGTTGACCCATTAATTATTTCACTATTTTATAAAAATTATTATTTAAAAAATAGTAATTTTGCAGACAAGTTAATCTTCTATAATAGGGTTGGTTCTTTGGTAAAATATGTCAATAGAGCTAATAAAATATATTTTGATTATAAATTAAAGAATAAAAATCCAGATATAATACACCTAACGTATTTTAACGAAAAAAATTTTTATGCTTCAAAAGCAAAAAAAGTAATTACAGAATATGATTTAATAAAAGAAAAATTTTATGCTGAAAAATATCAAGATCAAATTGAATATAAAAAAAAATTATTTGAAGAAGTTGACCAAATAATTTGTATTTCCGGTAATACAAAAAAAGATCTTCAACAGAAGTATTCAATAGATGCTTCTAAAATTTCAGTTGTTCATTTAGCTGTAAACAAAAATAAAAATGTTAGAGAAAGATCTTTAAACATAAGACCTTTTATACTTTACGTTGGGTCAAGACAAAGATATAAAAATTTTATAAATGTAATCAAGGCTTATACGAGATCAAACAAACTTAAATTAAATTTTGATTTTGTTTGTTTTGGAGGTGGAAATTTTTCAAAAACTGAAGAAGAAATGTTTAGAAATCTTTCATTAGAGAGAAATAGAATTCATTACTTTGAAGGAGATTTATTAGATTTAAATTATTTTTATCAAAAGGCTCGAATATTTATTTTTCCTTCATTGTATGAAGGATTTGGTATACCACTTTTAGAAGCAATGAATATGGAATGTCCAGTCATGTGTAGTGACACAAGTTGTTTTCCTGAAATAGTCAATGATGCAGCAATATTATTTGACCCTACAGATATAGAGTCTCTAGAATTTAAAATGGAAAAATTAATCTATGATGATCAATTATTATTAAATTTAAAAAAAAAAGGTAACAACAACCTAAATAATTATAGTTGGAAGAAATGTGCAAACGAAACAGAAAAATTATATAAAAAGATTATTTAGTTTGAATATATGAAAAAATTATTAAGTTACTTCTTAAGTATAATTTCTATAATAAAAATTTTTTATATTACAAAAAACACAAATAAAAAAAATTTATTATTTTATTTTCCGATCAAAATATATCAGGATAATATATTTGATTTAATTAAAGTTTTAAAAAAAAAATATAATGTAATATTAATATATAACTTAAGTTCAAAATCTTTAGTTAAGAAGTATAATAATTCATACTGTTATGATTTTGCATATTCAAAATTTATTCCATTTCAAAAAAAATTCTTATCTAGAATTGATGTTTTTGTAAGCACATATTTATCATATGTTTATCCCCCAAATTCAAAAAATATTTATATGAGTCATGATATTTATGATGCACCCATGATAAATAAAAAATTTGAAAAAGCTCTTTTTTTAAGAATTGGTAGGTTAGACTATATTTTTTGTTCATCCAAAATTTCTGAAAATTACTTAAAAAAACAATTAGATAAATTAGCTAAAAATTCAAATACTATAATTGTAAATACAGGATATTTAAAACTAGATCATAATTTAAAAAAAATAAAAAAAAATAATAAATCTCAATCAATATTGATTGCACTTGGGTATAGTTTAAATTATGTAAAATATAACATGTATAAGTCTTTAGAGGGTATAATTTCAGAAATTTTAAATAAAACTGATAAAATAATAATTTTTAGACCACATCCATTGGACCTAACTAGGAAAGGAAATCAACCACTCATAAATAAAATAATTTTCAAATTTAAAAATAATAAAAAGTTCATAACCAATTTGACACCATCATATATAAAAGAATTTCAAAATTCAGAATTACTAATTACTGATTTAACAAGCACAGCATACACCTATGCTTTTAGTACCTTGAAACCTGTAATTTTTTTCTCAAATAATGAATCTTATATTTTTAAAAATAAAAACTTTGATCACAAATTTTTTATTGATAGATCTAAAATTGGCTCCATTGTCTTAAATATAAATAAAATCGTACATCAAATAAAATTTTTGATAAAAAATAAAAATTTTTATGCTAATAAAATTAAAAAACTAAGAAAAAAAAGAATACAACATTTAAACACATCCTTAACAACAACTAGAGATGCTCTTGATTCAATTTTGACTGATTAATTGGCAAAATTAATATATTTTATTATTTGTTATGTATTCTGTGTTTATTAAAAATATATTTTCAAATTTTTTTGATTCAAAGTATCTAAATTTTTGGATATAACTATAAGTTAAAAAGTATACAAGAATATACATCAAAAATGAAACTAAATTCAAAAGCAAGAACTCTTAAAAATTTAAAAATAAGTGGTGCAATTATTCCTAAGCTTAGGATTTTTAAAAGTAGATATTTTAATACTAATGAACGCTTAGTAGTCAAAGATATAGTCAAAAATTTTAAGTCAAAAATTGCGATTAGATCATCAGCTCAAGATGAGGATCAACCAAATAAATCTAATGCAGGAAAATTTTTAAGTCACCTGAATGTAGATGTAAAAAATCATGAAGAAGTTAGGAGTAAAATAAAAGATATAATTAAATCATATAAAAAAGATAAAAACACTCATGATTTTTTTGTTCAAGATATGGTCACAGACATTAGAATGTCTGGGGTATTGCTTACTAGAAATTTAGAAGATTATACAAAATGTATTAATATCAATTATTCAATGGGTGATGACAGTACTGCTGTCACTAGTGGAAAAAAAAATACCCAAAATTTAATCTATTTTGAAAATCCCAAATATAAAATAAATGATAAGTTTAAAAAACTTTTGTATGTAGTAAAAAATATTAAAAAAATAACTAATGAAAGTGATATAGATATAGAATTTGCTATCGATAAAAAAAACAAAATTTATATTTTACAAGTAAGAAAATTGATAGTCCCATCAAAATTTAAGGGGAAAAATCTAGACACAAGTTACCTTTATAATAATCTTGGAAAAAAGATCTCTAAGTTACAAAAAAAACATTATGGATTAAATGGTACTACTACTTACTTTGGTGTTATGCCAGATTGGAACCCAGCAGAAATAATTGGCATCAAGCCAAAGCCACTGGCATTATCTCTGTATAGAGAATTAGTAACTGACCATGTTTGGTCTGAACATAGAAAAAAATATGGATACCGAGATTTAAGTCAGTTTCATCTCATGACTACTTTTTATGGAACACCTTATATAGATATACGTATTGATTTTAATTCATGGTTGCCAAAAAGTTTGCCAAAAAAGCTTTCTGAAAAGATTATTAACTTTTATTTGAAGAGTTTTCAATCTAAGCAACATTTACATGATAAAGTAGAATTCGAAATTCTACTTACATGTTATAGTTTGGATTCTGAAAAAAAAATTAATGAAAGATTTAAAGATTTACTAACTATCTCAGAAAAAAAAAAACTATTACATTGTTTAAAAACAATAAATGTTAACGCATTATCTCAAATTAAAAATGATTTTGATTTAATTGATGAATTGATAAAAAGACAAAATCTTGTAAATAAATCTTCATTATACTTTATAGACAAAATCTATTGGCTATTAGAAGACTGTAAAAAATTTGGCACTCTGCCTTTTGCTGGCTTAGCAAGGTGTGCCTTCATCTCAACTGAGATTTTAGATTCATTTGTTAAGGAGAATATCTTTACTGAAAATGATAGGCTAAAATTTTTAGCAAGTATAAAAACCATAACTTCAGAATTAAATGAAGATTTGATGAAGAGTAAGAAAAAGTTTATAGGTAAATATGGTCATTTAAGGCCTGGCACATATGAAATTACCTCACCTAATTATAAAAATAATTTTAAAAATTACTTTGGAAATTTCTCAAAACCTACCCATAGAAATATTAAAACCAATGAATATAAATTTTCAAAAAAACAAATAAAAAAAATAAATATTTTTATAAGAGGATCAAAAATTTATAAAAATTTTAATGAACTGATATTTTTTATAAAAAATTCCATCAAATATAGAGAATATTCAAAATTTATTTTTTCAAAAAATATAGATTTAATTTTTGAGAATCTTGAAAATTTTGGGAAGAAATTCAACATTAAAAAAGATGACCTCTCTTATTTAAACATTAATAAATTTCTTGATCTTTATTTTAATCTTTCAAATTTTAAATCTATTAAAAGCTTAAAAAATAATATTCAAGAAAATAAGTCTGAGTATTTCAAAAATCAAAATATTAATCTTCCTGATGTAATTACGTCTGAAAAAGATTTGTTTGTTCAAAATAGAAAAAAACCTAAAATAAACTTTATTTCAAATAAAACTATCGTTGCTAAAATAATTGAATATAAAAAAATAAAGATTAAATCAAAGATGGATGGTATTATTTGTATTGAAAATGCAGATCCAGGATATGATTTTTTATTTAGTAAAAATATAAAAGGTTTAATTACTAAATATGGAGGGCAAAATTCCCATATGGCTATAAGATGTGCAGAATTAAACTTACCTGCTTTAATAGGCGTAGGTGAAGAAACTTATAATAAAATTAAAAAAAATAAATCTATTAAGATTGATTGTGTATTAAAAAAAATAGAATTGATTAATTAATATGAAAATAGGTATAGTACCAAGTATCCAAGAAAAATACAAAAACCAATTTGAATACTCATGTGATGTTAAACTTATAGAGCTACTACCAGCTATTTTTAGGAATTGTAAGGTTGAGCTACTTACTGCTAATCATAAAATTGATAATAAGTATAAACTTATTATAATCTCAGGAGCAAGTGGTAATGAATTAATTGGTTTTAGTAAATCAAAAAAAAATATTTTGAGAAATAAACTAGACAACAAATTTTTTAATTTATCTCAAAAATTCAATATACCTATTTTAGGAATATGCCATGGAGCTCAATATTTAGCAAAAAAATTTTCTAGTGTTCTTAAAAAAAAAAATCATGTTGGAAATCACTATATACACTTTTATAATAATAATAAAAAAACTATTGTAAATTCCTATCATACAAAAATAATCACTAAGTTGGGTAGAGAATTAATATCTGGAGCAAAAGCTTATGATAATTCAATAGAATATTTTAAACATCATAAAAAAAAGATTGCAGGGATAATGTGGCACCCCGAAAGATTTAAAAAAACTAATAAAATAGATATTAATATTATTAGAGAATTATGCAGTTAATATTATTAGCAGCTGGCAAAGGTACTAGATTGCCCAATAGCTTTAGAAAAAATCCAAAATGCATGGCAAAAATTAAAAACAAAACAATATTAGAACACAACCTAAGCTTTTATAAAATATTTAAAAATAAAATAATAATAACTGGTTACAAGTCTAATAAATTAAATAAATTTATTACAAAAAATAAATTTAAAGAAATAAAGAACAAAGAATATGCTTCCACAAATATGGTAAATAGTTTATTTAAAAGTAAAAAATTAATCAATGATCAAGAGCTAGTCATTTGTTACACAGATATAATTTTTGATAAAAAAATTTATCATAATTTATCTAAACATAAAAATAAAAATTTAATATTATTAAAAAAAAACTGGCTAGATGTATGGAGTGGCAGAATGACTAAAAATGAAATTTTAAACGACGCAGAAGATGTAAAAATTAAAAAAAATATTTTAATTTCAATTGGAGAAAAAATAAGAAATACACTACCAAAATATCAATACATGGGAATAATAAAGCTAAAATTTAAAGATTTCATAAAATTAAAAAATTTTTATAAAAAATTACAGAATAAAAAAATAGATTTTACCTCTTTTTTAAACGAAGTTCTTAAAAAAAAAATTATAAAACTTAATATTTCAATAACAAAAAAATTTTGGTATGAAATTGATAACGCTAAAGATATAAAATTTACTTCAAAAAATATATGATTATATGGATTATGGGATTATCTGGATCTGGGAAATCTACATTGGGAGTTATTTTAAAAAATAAGCTAAAAAAAAAAAAATTAATTCACCTAGATGGAGATGCATTACGTAAAATTTATAATGACAAATTGGGTCATACAATGAAAGATCGAGAAATAAATGCAGAAAGAATTTCTAAACTTGCAAAATTTTTATCAGAACAGAAAGTTAGCTTGATAGTTTCTGTTCTTTCAAATTTTCCAAAATGGTTAAAATGGAACAAATATAATTTGAAAAGTTATCATGAAATTTATTTAAAAACAGAAATGAATACTTTAAAAAAGAGAAGGAGAAAATTATACTCAGGTAAAATTAAAAATGTAATTGGATTGGATCTAAAATTTAATGAGCCTCTCAATCCAGATTTTAAGATAACAAATTGCAATTCTTTGTCCAGACTAGACAAAGAAGCAGATGAAATTATAAAAAAATTAAAATTAATTAATTGAAAATAATTCTAATTACATTTTTTTTAATATCAATATTTGAATTTACCATTTATCTATTAATTAAGAAAATTAGCTTCTCAAAATGGATTTTATTAAATAACAAAAAAAGTTTCTTTGATTTTAATCGATTCAAAAAATTTAAAAAAAATAATTATAATCAGTATCTTGGCTGGGATAAAAAAAAGAACGTAAAAAATTATGAATTGAAGAATAACCAAAAAATTAGTTATTCAATAAGTAGCAAAGGATATAGGAAGTCTAAATTCACAAAATATAAAAACCTTATAGCTTCATTTGGAGATTCTTACACCTTTTGTAGGCAGTCGAATAACAATCAGACCTGGCAAGAGTATATGTCCAAAAAACAAAAAGTATTTATATCTAATTATGGAGTTGGTAATTATGGACTTGATCAGGCCTTTTTAAAATATAAAAAAACTAAGTTAACTAAAGATACTAAGATAGTCATATTTGGAATAGTTCCAGAAACCATCTGCCGCATACAATCTGTTTGGAAAAATTATTTAGAATTTGGCAACATTCATGGTTTTAAACCCTATTGCACTTTAAAAGTTAAAAAATTTATGATAAAAGAAAATTTTTTAAAAAAGTCACACAATTTTAAAGATCTTAAATCTATTATTAAAAAAATAAGCATTGTCGACAGATTTTATAAAGAGAAATACCTGAAGCATTTACTAAAATTTCCTTATTCATATCACTATCTAAAAAATATTTCATTCAATATTAGAATTACATTAAAGTATTTTCTTCTGATTATACAAGGCAAAACAAGCCTAAATAATATGGATGAAAAATTTTTCCAAATAGTAATGAAAAATAATATTTCGAAATCTCATAAGCTTTACAAAGAAAGTTACTCACTTTCTCTAATGGAGTCACTTTTAGACAAGATTACTAAAGATGTTAAAAAAAAAAATAGAAGATGCATCTTTGTTATTTTTCCACAACTATTTGATTTAGAACTTAGCACTAGAACCAATTATCAAAATTTTTTTAAAAAAGTTAAAAATAAAATAGATATTTTAGATTTAACTGATGAATTTATTGATCAAAAAGATTATAAAAATTTTTACATAAGTGATAAGTATGGTGGACATTTTAATAAAAAAGGAAATAATTTAGTTGCAAAAATTTTAACTAAAAAAACTGCTAATGAGAGAAACATTTAGGTCTTTAGACAACTTTGATTATTGGGAAAAAAGATGGGAAAGCATTGAAGCAGATGATGCCATGATTAATAAAGATAAATACCCTCTTAAATACACACTTGAAACAATTAAATTAAATAATAGCAACCAAAAAATTTTAGAAGCAGGATGTGGTGCAGGTAGAATTTTAAAATATTTAAATGATTTAAAATTTAATGTAGTTGGAATTGATTTTATAAAAACTGCTATTGATAAAATAAAAAAAAATGATCCAAATATTATTGCTTATACTCAAAACATTATGAAAACATCATTTAAAGATAAGGAATTTGATACTATTCTAGCTTTTGGTTTATACCACAACTTTAAACTTGATGAGGTTATTCTAGCACTAAAAGAGACAAAAAGAATATTGAATGACAATGGATATATATTTTTTTCTTTTAGAAAAGATAATATTCAAAATTTAATTTTAGATAATTTGAGAACTAAAAAAAAACTAATTGATCCAAAATTTCATAAACTTAATTTAAAAGAGAAAGAATTAATTCAAATACTTGAAGATCTTAATCTTAAGATTGTTAAAAAATATTATATTATTAATATGCCTTTACTGTTTCATTTTAAAATATTTAGATCCTCAACTCAGAAAAAATTTAATGAGCACATCGGTAGGAGAGAGGGTTACTCTTTAAATTTTATTGGATCAATCATTAATTATTTTTTATCTAATTTTTTTTCAAAAAATTATTGTAATGTTCTGGGAATTATTTGTAGAAAAAATTAACACTTTTTATTTCTAAAGATATATTTTACAGCTTAATATTGACGATGTTATATTTAAATAAGTGTTTTTCTTAATATGTTTTAATATTTTTTTTATAGCATAAATACCACTATAATTTTACTCCTGCACCCTTAAGAAAGATAGCATCTTTATCTAATGGCCACCTCGGTTTCGCTGGGTGATCTAATTTATCAAATTGTTTAATTTTAAATTTTTCTAAACCAACCATTGCAATCATGGCAGCATTATCTCCACACAAGTTTATTGGTGGAAAGTTTGCTTCAAAGTTTTCTTCTATACAAAGATTTGTTAAAATTTCTCTAATTTTTTTATTTGCTGCAACACCACCCGCAACTACAAAAATATTTTTGTTATTATTGTTGATACTTTTAAATTCTTTGAAAGCAACTTTACTCTTACTATAAAGTATTTTTTCAATTGTTTGTTGAAAAGATGCTGCAAGATCATATTTTTCCTGATCAGTTTTTATTTGTTTGGTAATTTTAAGTACTGCAGTTTTAAGTCCAGCAAAAGACAAATTACATCCACCTCTATGTAAAATAGGTTTTGGTAATTCATATTTATTAGGATCTCCTTTTTTAGCATATTCTTCTATTTGGGGACCACCAGGAAATTTTATGCCAAGCAACTTTGCAGTTTTATCAAAAGCCTCTCCAAGTGCATCATCAATAGTTGTGCCTAACCTTTTGTAATTTCCTAACCCTTGAACACTTAAAAATTGTGTATGGCCACCAGAAATTAAAAGTAATAAATAAGGATAATTTAATTGTGAGTTTAATTTAGGACTTAATGCATGACCTTCAAGATGGTTTATTGCAATAAATGGTTTTTTTAAAGAAGATGCTACTGCTTTTCCAAAACTTAATCCAACTGATAAACAAACCATAAGACCAGGACCTGCTGTAGCAGCAACAGCATCAATGTTTTCAAGTGTAACACCACTTTCTTCAATTGCTTTTTGGGTGATTAAATCAATTTTTTCTATATGTGATCTTGCAGCAAGTTCTGGAACTACACCACCAAAATCTTTATGAACATCAACCTGACTTGAAACTATACTCGACAAAATTGTAGGAATGCCTTGCTCATTTTCAGTAATGATAGATGCGGCTGTTTCATCGCAGCTTGATTCAATTCCTAAAATTATAGGTTTTTTACTCATATAATTAGTTTTTATTAATATTACAATATTATTATAAGTTATGAATTATAAAGCACTAAATGAAAAACAAAATTATTATTGGATCTAGAAAAAGTA
>MDSY01089233.1_pt1 | contig 11083 bp, 7 predicted proteins | sample 811131 | NCBI WGS metagenome assembly MDSY01 (sample SAMN05326643, study PRJNA326480) | marine metagenome | isolation source: seawater | place: Atlantic Ocean: South West | collected 2010
CATACTAAATCCGATAGTTAATGCTAAAAGTGTAAAAAGGTGTTTCATATTTAGAGGGTTTTAAAGTTTTTCAAATATAATAAATTATAGTACAAATTATTTGGATGGTTTTGCACCATTTAAAAAGTATTTTAAAATGCTATTCTTCTTTAACTATAAAAGGTTTTAAGACATCTACGGGCAAAGAATTTAGCACCACGCAAGTTATAAGGATAAAAGCAAAATTGGCTTAAGGATTAATAAAAGATTGTTTTTATATATTTGAGTAAATCTTAAAATAAATTAAAATGAAAAATATCAAAGACATTGCATTATTAGCATTCGCAGTAATTGGATTTTACACAATCATAACTGCATTTACAACTACAGAATCAAATCAACCCCAACAAGTGGTTAATGGAACACCTGAGTCTCACGTTTGGGAGATGACTCATCCAAATATCAAATATGGAGCTCCAGCTTACCTTTATAACAAAAAAACTGGGGAAATAAGAACAGTTGGTGGTTTAGGTAAAAGCCACGTTGTATCAATTTTGGAAAGATAGATTGATAAAAGATTGTTTAATTAAACTCTAAAATGAATAGTAACTAAAGATAATACTTCTTCATTAATTATATTATGTAGTTTAGATTGGGTATCTATATTGTCAAACTTTTTAAGCGTTTTAAATATATAGGTGTTTTTACTATTTGTATTCTAAGTTAGATTAAGAACTGCTATTTTAAAAATTAGCTTTAATAGTAAAGTTTATTACTTTTTTTGATGATGGATGTATGAATTCAATGTATTCCGCATGTAAATGCAATCTATTTTCTTTTTTCCCGTAAAGGTCATCGCCTACAATTGACATATTTAATCCGCCTTTATGAGCCGAATGAACTCTTAATTGATGAGTCCTACCAGTAATTGGATAAAAGTAAACACGTGTTTTGCCGTTTTTATGATTAATAAGAGTCCAATTGGTTTCGGCTTTTTTTCCGTTTGTAAAGTCTACTAATTGTCTTGGTCTGTCATCTATATCTAAACGCAAAGGAAGCTGTATAAAACCACTTTTTTCTGTTAGATGTCCATCTAACAAGGCTACATACCTCTTTTTTACAGTTCGTTTAATAAACTGACTTTGCAATATTTTGTTTGCTTCTTTTGTTTTGGTGAGTACTAAAATACCAGAAGTAGACATGTCTAATCTGTGTACTATTAATGGCCCAGTAGCAGTTGGGTATAGCTGTTTAATCCTAGTATACACAGAATCGTTTATTTCTTTTCCAGGAACCGATAAAAACTCTGGTGGTTTGTTTACAACAATGAGATCATCATCTTCAAAAATAATGGATAATTTTTCTTTTTCTACTAGGTTTTTTAGCAGTAAGTTTTCGTCCATTTTAATTCCTTCTAACATATGATTTAAAATGGGCTTGCACCTACTTATGCATGAAGGATAAAAGTTTTTGTGTTTTCTTATTTCAGAATTAGGGGAGATGCCCCACCAAAATTCTGCCATAACAACCGGAGTTAACTGATTCTGAAAAGCGTACTGTAATAATTTTGGGGCGGAGCAATCTCCTGCACCTGCTGGTGGTTTTACTAAAGGGTTATTAAAAATAGCGAGCAATCCTTTTGTTTCTTTTTGCTGATTTAAGAATTGATATTTTTCAAATAAGGTGTTTTGAAGAATAGCAGAGGTCTCTTTTCTCAATTCTATTAAACTCGTAATCTTATTTTCTAAATCAGCTAGCAGATTATTGTTTTCTTCAACTTTATAAGAATAGTATTCTTGAAGTTCTTTGTAGAAAAACTGATCATTATAACTTTCTTGGGTTAATTTTTTGTTGAAAATATCAAAATTAGTTTCATCTAAATTTGTAATAGCCTCTTTTTTTCGAAGTCTTCTTGCTAGTTTTGAAGTCTTCATTTTCTTTCTTTGGGTAGCTAAATCTTCTTCAATTTCTTTACCAATTTTTTTTACTAATTTTTTTAAAGAGATATACGTTTTGTCTTTTTTTAGTAGCTGAATTTCTGCTCCAATTTCTTCAATTTTTTTTTCTCCATGTATGTAAAAACTTCCTTCAGTCCTCATATTAAAAATTGGAGGCACAAATATTTTAGGCAAACTTTTATCGGCTAATTTCCCAGAAAAAGCAGCAATGTATCCAATAGTGTTGTCTGCTTTTTTAACAACTAATACACCAAACATTTTCCCAATAGAATCATTATTTTTATCATTATAAAGTCCAAAATTATGAACAAAATCTGTTTGTTTTTCTAAGTATGTTTGTAGCTCTTTAGCACCTATTTTAGCTAATTCATGGGGTTCATAATAAAAGGGAAATGTAAATTTTTCTGGAATTGAAATTCCAGAAACATCCTCTTTAAAGTGTTGAAAATGAAGCAAACTTTTTAGTTGTTTTTAATGATGAATAGTGTTGTAAAAACTTAATGTGCCTCCAACCAATTTTCTCCAATTCCTATTTCTACATCCAACGGAACTATCATTGTAAAAGCATGTTCCATTTCATGTTTAATAATAGGTTTTATGATCTCTAGCTCATCTTTATGTGCATCAAAGACCAATTCATCATGCACTTGCAATAACATTTTAGATTTAAAACCTTCTTTTTCAAAACGCTTATAGATATTTATCATTGCTAGCTTTATAATGTCTGCGGCAGAGCCTTGAATGGGTGCATTCACAGCATTTCGTTCTGCTGCTCCTCGAACAATTGCATTTCTAGAATTAATGTCTTTCAAATATCTACGGCGTTGTAATACGGTTTCTACATAGCCATTATCTCTTGCAAAATCTACTTGTGAAGACATATAGCTTCTCAATTTTGGATAGGTTTCATAATACAAATCAATGAGTTCTTTAGATTCTTTTCTGGTTAAATCTGTTTGATTGCTTAATCCAAAGGCAGAAACTCCATAAATAATACCAAAGTTTACAGTTTTTGCATTGCTTCGTTGTTCTCTGGTAACCTCTTCAATAGGTACATTAAATACTTTTGCTGCTGTAGAAGCATGGATATCTTCTCCGTTTTTAAAAGCCTCAATCATGGTTTCTTCTTCACTTAAAGCCGCAATAATTCGCAATTCTATTTGTGAATAATCAGCTGCAAGTAATACATAATTTTCATCTCTTGGAATGAATGCTTTTCTTACTTGTTTTCCTCGCTCTGTTCTAATAGGAATGTTCTGTAAATTAGGGTTGGTAGAACTTAATCTTCCTGTGGCAGCAACTGCCTGTGCATAGGCAGTGTGTACACGCCCCGTTTTTGGGTTTATTTCATTTGGCAATGCATCTAAATAGGTGCTTTGTAATTTTTTATACTGTCTATATTCTAGTACATTGGCAATAATTTCATGCTCTTTTGCTAAGTAAGATAATACATCTTCGGCAGTAGAATACTGACCTGTTTTTGTTTTTTTAGGTTTGTCTACCAACTTCATATTTTCAAACAACACAATTCCCAATTGTTTTGGTGAAGCAATATTAAATTCTTCACCCGCTTGTTCAAAGATGTTTTTCTCTAATCGATTGATATCCTCTGTTAAATGAACAGACAATTCCTTTAGAAAATCGGTATTTAAATTAATCCCTTCAATTTCCATAGCTGCTAATACTGAGACCAGCGGCAATTCTATTTCATTAAACAATTTAGTAACATTACCATTTTCTAATTCATTTATAAAATGCTCTTTTAATTGAAGCGTGATGTCTGCGTCTTCTACTGCATATTCTGTTTGGTCTTCTAAAGGAACTACACGCATAGAAAGCTGATTTTTTCCTTTTTTACCAATTAACTCAGCAATAGAAACAGGTTGATAATTTAAGTAGGTTTCCGATAAAATATCCATCCCATGTCGCATATCTGGATTAATCAAATAATGAGCAATCATAGTATCAAATAAAGAACCTTTAACGGGCATCTCATAGTTAGACAGTACCTTAATATCATACTTTAAGTTGTGGCCAATTTTTTGGATAGACTCATTTTCAAAAAACTCACGAAACTCTTCTAAAATAGCTTTCGTTTCAGCTTGGTCTTCTGGAAATGAAACATAATATCCTTTTCCAATTTCCCAAGAAAAAGCAATTCCAATTAGCTCAACTTCTAGTGCTTTTAATCCAGTTGTTTTTGTATCAAAACACACAGAAGATTGTTGTTGTAGTTTTTTGAGCAATATTTTTCTAGAGAGCGGTGTTTGTACGTGCTGATAAAAATGATCAGTAGTTGCAATAGTTTTGTATCCTTGAACACTTTCTTGTTCTGAAACATTTCCAGTTCCTGGAGCAGCAAACAAATCAAATTGACCATTTGGGTTGCCCTGTGGTTTGGAGGCTGTTGGAGTTGTTGTGTTAGAAGTTTCAGAAGTTGTTGTGTTAGTTGTATCTGTTGCCGTGGTAAAAGTTTTTACAAAATTATCAGTAAGTCTTCGAAATTCTAACTCATTAAAAATTGCTTTTGTAGCTTCAATATCTGGCATGCACATTTTAAAATTTTCTTCATGAAACTCTACTGGAACATCTAACATAATAGTGGCCAATTCTTTTGAGAGTATTCCCAATTCTTTAGCGCCTTCAACTTTTTCTTTCATTTTACCTTTAAGGTCTGCAGTATTTTCTAATAAATTCTCCATAGATCCATACTGCGCTAAGAACTTTTTGGCAGTTTTTTCACCAACACCTGGTAGCCCTGGAATATTGTCTACAGAATCTCCCATCATTCCTAAAAAATCTATGACTTGTTCAGGTCTTTCTACACCAAATTTTTCTTGTATTTCTGGAATTCCCCAGGTTTCATAACCACCTCCAAACCTAGGTCTGTACATGAAAATATTTTCAGAAACCAATTGCGCAAAATCTTTATCAGGCGTAACCATAAAAGTTTGGTATCCTTCTTTCTCTGCTTTTTTAGCTAAGGTTCCAATAATATCATCAGCTTCATATCCAGCTAACACAACTGCAGGAATTTTCATTGCTTTTAAAATATTTTCTATGATAGGAACTGCAATTTTAATTGCCTCTGGCGTTTCTTGTCTGTTGGCCTTGTATTCCGGGAAAGCCTCTGTTCTAGCAACACTGCCGCCTCTGTCAAAACAAACCGCTAAATGATCCGGCTTTTCTCGCTTGATAACATCAAGCAAAGAATTGGTAAAGCCTAAAATAGCTGAGGTGTCCATCCCTTTTGAGTTAATTCTCGGGTTTTTAATAAAGGCATAATATCCTCTAAAAATTAATGCAAAAGCATCGAGTAAAAAAAGACGTTTTTTATCTGTCATGAAGTTACGTATTGAATTGTTAAAACTACAAAATATAAATTTTGCCAAAAAAAGAATCTCTAAAAATTGTCATAAGTTATTAGCAGGGTCATATTGGATCGTTTAATCTATGTTTCAAAAGGGTTAGAGTATGTTTTTTATTTTTAATAAGATTGATGTAAACTCCTGTTTTGTGTCTAATTTTGTAAAGAAAACTTTAACATGCTAGTTAAAATTAGAGCTTTCTTTTTGAAGTATCTTTGAGCAGACAAAACATACTAATTATGTTACGATGGATTATCCCCTTATTGATTGCTTCTGTACTAATTTTTTTTATCGAATATTATGCTTTTCAGGCAGTAAAAACGGTTACTAAAAATCGGGTAATTAGATGGGTTTGGTTAGGCATAGTATTCTTGGTATACCTCAACTTGTTGTATGTTATTTTTGCCATACCTAGCAGTTCTGGTCAGACAAAACAGTTTCAAATGGCAACAGGAATGGTGATTACCATTTTAATTCCTAAAGTATTTATTTTAATAATCTTATTTGGTGAAGACATAGTTCGTTTGGTTCAAAAAATTATTTCATGGCTTGGGACTAATCCCACCCAATCCATTTCAGGAAGGCGTAAATTTATTTCACAAATAGCATTGGGCTTGGCAGCAATTCCGTTTGCATCATTTTTATATGGAATTATACAAGGGCGCTATAATTATAAAGTTTTAAAATATCAACTATCTTTTAAAGACTTACCAGATGCTTTTAATGGATTTACTATTACCCAAATTTCAGATATTCATTCAGGAAGTTTTACCAATAAGGAGAAGATTCAATATGGTGTAGATATGATTAATGATCAGCATTCAGACTTGTTATTATTTACTGGAGACATTGTAAATAATAAGGCAAGTGAAATGGATAATTGGATTGATATGTTTGGGACTCTAAATGCACCTTATGGTAAATATGCTGTTTTAGGAAATCATGATTATGCAGAATATATTCGAGGCATAAGCAAAGAAGAAAAAGAAGTTCAATTTGAAGAAATAAAAAAGATTCATCCAAAAATAGGTTTTGATTTATTGTGCAATGAACATCGATATATTGAAAAAGATGGTCAAAAAATTGCATTAGTAGGTGTAGAAAATTGGGGGAAAAGTTTTAAACAAGCAGGGGATCTTTCTAAAGCATCTGAGGGAGTAAGTAAAGACGATTTTAAAATTCTAATGTCTCATGATCCATCGCATTGGGAGGCAGAAGTTAAGCAAGATAATTTAAACTATCACTTAACATTAAGCGGTCATACACATGGCTTACAAATGGGAATTGAAATTCCGGGATGGTTTAAATGGAGTCCTTCAAAATATGTATACAAGCAGTGGGCAGGTTTGTATGAAGAGTATGGTAGATATATAAATGTAAACAGAGGTTTTGGATATCATGCGTTTCCTGGAAGGGTAGGTATTTGGCCAGAAATTACTGTAATTGAGCTTAAAAAAGGCTGATAATCAGGTCAATTCAATAGAAATGTTATATTTGTAGACAAGAAAACGCAGTTAATTGCGTTTTTCCCCCAAGAAAAACGATTAAAAAATGACAAAGTTTGGTGAATTAATTAGTGCTGAAGAACCTGTCTTAATAGATTTCTATTTTGATTGGGAAGATGCAGACAATAATTTAGATACTTTACGAGATGTTGCTGCTGCTCTAGGAGATAAGGCAAAAGTAATAAAGATAGACATCAAAAAAAATGAGCCATTAGCTGAGGCGCTTCGCGTTAAAGGAAATCCTACTTTCATGATCTATAAAGATGGTGAAATGAAATGGAGACAAACCGGAGAGCAAGATGCCAATACTTTAATTGGTTTGGTTCAGCAGTACCTCTAAATAATACTTTTAAATAGATATCCTTTCTGGCTAAAGTGATCAAGTATTCTAGGCAGAGCGTAATAGATTTTATCTTTCGATTTTTCACTATCATGCATCACAATAATACTTCCATTGGTCGTGTTCTTAAGAACATTTTCTAAACACTTTTCTGGGGGTATAGACTTATCAAAATCACCACTAAGTACATCCCACATCACAATTTCATAGCCTTCTTGTTGCAATAATCTTGCTTGTGATGATTTTAATTTTCCGTAGGGAGGTCTAAATAATTTGCTAACTATATATACAGATGCCTGTTGAATATTTTCAATATAGCGATTGTTTTTAGTTAATAAACCATTAAGATGATTAAAGGTGTGATTGCCTAAAGAATATCCTTCTTTTTGTATTTTAAGATAGATTTTTTGGTGTTTCTTTAATTTTTCTAAGACAAAATTTGTTACTCCTAGCGTAGGACCATCATCAAAAGTTAGATAGATTTCTTTTGGAACAGAAGAAAAATGCCAACGATAACTAGAAAAGAGTCTCTGAACTATTGTAGGCATTTTAATTATGTAAAACTTCATATAAACTAATCTTCAGGCATTAGATGGCTAAATAATTTTACTGTTTCTATAAATTCGTCTTGTTTCTCACTTTTGTACTCTTCGTCTGTATCAAATCTATCTATTTGAGTGGCAATAATATTTCGATACATTAACAGATTGTTGTCTATTTCTTCAAAGATTAAATCTGAGTTTTCAGCAGGAAATTCTGCTAGCCAAATTAGTTGTTCTTTGAAAATTCTAATTAAAGTTTCTGCAGCTGTTCTGGCTTTTTTAGGCTCTCCTAGTAGGTAATACATTTCTGGGTATCCAACAGATAAGCTAAAATGACTAAAGTCTCTTATTGGCATTTTTTCTATAGAGAGATCTAGTATTTCTAGAGCTTTCACAGTATCGCCTTCCGCTGCAAAAGCATCAGACAAACGCATTAAATTATTACGTATTGAAATTGAGTTTCTTTTTGTCTGCTCGTCTAAATAGATTTTCCCATCATTAATATTTCTCCAATCTAATTTTTGAATGTTAGCATACATTTTTTCAGGATCAATACGGCCCATATCAAACGGACTTTTCTTTGTTACAGTTCCGTCTTGATTTTCAACATTCATTGGAGTTCTAATAGGAACTAATTTATAAGCCATTCCATCTAGCTGTAGATAGTCTTTTAGCCAAATATATTCTTCATCTGCAAAAGCACCTCCTGTAAAATAAATAGGTCTTTTCCAATCAAAGTTTGCTAAAATATCAATCATAAGAATTCTATTTTTAGCAACACCTCTTCCAATTTCAATGTCTATATAATCTAAAATTTTATCAGCATCTTTAGCCGCAACTATTCCGTATTCTAAAACATTTTTTTTGTTTACGGGAATTCTTATTTTTCTAGTAGGTAATACTTTTTCTTCATTACCATCTCCATCAATATCAAAAAAAGTAACTTTATTTTTGCTTTCAATCCATTGCATGTACTCATTTATTGAAAGTGTTGAATCCTTTAATGTTGGAAATAATTCTTCAAAATAATAAGCAGCATCTAAACTACCATATTTATAATCGTCATGCTTTAATTGAGAAGGAATAGGTGGTGCTTCATAAGTTGCGCGCTTCATCTGATCTATATACCAATCTGTAGCAAATAAACTAGTATTTACTAATTTAACATCTGTTCTAACTCCCTCAACCTCTTGCATATACCATAAAGGGAATGTGTCATTATCTCCAATGGTAAACATAATTGCGTTTGGATCACAAGATTCTAAATATGATTGAGCATTTAAACGAGTAGTATATCGATTAGATCTATCATGATCATCCCAGTTTTCAAAACCCATGAGTGTTGGAACGGCTACTAATGAAACTGCTGAAACAGCAATTGCAACCATTTTCTTATTGGCAAAATTCTTCAAATATTCATAAAGAGCTAATACGCCAAAGCCAACCCATATAGCAAAAATATAAAAAGAACCTACAATGGCATAATCTCGCTCTCTTGGTTCAAAAGGTTTTGGATTTGTGTAAAATATAATTGCAAAGCCTGTAAAAGCAAAGAACATAAAGAGTACAAAGAAATTTTTCTTATCCCATTTAATTTGATATAATAAGCCAATCAAACCTAATAAGAACGGTAACATAAAATAGATATTTCTACCCTTGTTTTCTAAGGCATCTGAAGGTAAGTTTGTTTGAGGGCCTAGTCTTGCTTCATCTATGACAGAAATCCCGCTTAACCAATTTCCATTGTATTTGTCTAATTGCCCTTGCACATCATTTTGTCTGCCAGAAAAATTCCACATAAAATAACGGCCATACATATATCCAAATTGGAAATTGAGCATGAACTTTATATTTTCTGCAAATGTTGGTCTTCGGGTACTATTTGGTGGAATACCGGCAATAGCTTTGTACATTTCTTCTGCAGCCGGATTTGTCATCCTAGGAATAAATCCCTTGTGTTTATCTGACGTATTTGGCAATACATCTTTGTACTTGTTTACAATTTCATATTTGCCATTTCTTTTTTCATATTTTGGTTTGTCATCTCGTAAAGGCTTGTCTTTATTAACCTCTCTGTTATAGGTATTTGAATAGTAAGTGTCATAAAAAACATTTGCATCTCCATATTGTTCACGGTTGTAATAGGCTAGTAGTTCTCTAGCACTAGAAGGATTATTTTCGTTAATGGTAGTATTAGTATTAGCTCTTATAGGTAGCATTAACCAAGATGAAAAACCAATCATAATGAATAAGACAGAAAGAATGATTGTGTTTGTAATTATTTTCTCCTTTTTCCGTGTATAATTAAGTCCAAAATAGAATCCAACAATTAATAAAACTCCAGCTATAATAGATCCAGAATTATAAGGCAATCCAATTGAATTCACAAAAAACAATTCAGATGCACTAAAAAATTTCAATGTAAATGGAAATAAAAACTTAAAGACAAAAGCCAATATAAGTACTGAAATAACAGTTGCTATTGCCGTTGTTTTTAAATTGATGGTATGGTATGTTTTAAAAAAATACAATAGAAAAATTGCAGGGATAACAAGTAATGACAAAATATGAACACCAAAAGATAAGCCTACAACAAAACTAATAATTACAAGCCATTTGTGTCCTCTTGGGGTATGAATTTCGCTTTCCCATTTTAAGCCAAGCCAAAATAAAATAGCCATTAGAAAAGAAGACATTGCATAAACTTCGCCTTCAACAGCACTAAACCAAAAGCTATCAGAAAAGGTATAGGTTAGCGACCCTACTAAAGCGCTTCCTAAAATCGCAATGGAAGAGCTTTCTGTTATTTCACTTCTCTTATTCGCTAATTTTTTTGCTAGATTGGTGGTGGTCCAGAACATAAAAAGAATAGTAAATGCGCTTGCTAAAGCAGACATGAAATTCACCATTTTAGCTATTTCTGTGAGCTCACTTGTAAACATAGCAAAGAAAGCACCGAGCATTTGAAACAAAGGAGCCCCAGGAGGATGCCCAACTTCTAATTTTACTGATGTAGAAATATACTCTCCGCAATCCCAAGCACTAACTGTAGGTTCTAGGGTAAGAGAATATGTGATAAGTGCTATAGCAAAAGTACCCCATCCAAGGATGAGATTCCATTTTTTAAATTTTTCTGATGTCATAGGTTGTTAAATGTATGAGCGAATTTACTAATTTATAAGACATAAAACGTTTAACAGAGCAGTATTAAGCGTTCTAAGATTATAAAACTTTGTTAAAAATAAAAAAGTAATAAAAACATTTGTAGGATAAAAACTTTGATTTAAATTTGCAGCCGTTATAAAATCTATTGGCCTATGGTGTAATTGGTAACACACCGGTTTTTGGTACCGACATTCAAGGTTCGAGTCCTTGTAGGCCAACATTAAGA
>MDSY01007028.1_pt1 | contig 11082 bp, 7 predicted proteins | sample 811131 | NCBI WGS metagenome assembly MDSY01 (sample SAMN05326643, study PRJNA326480) | marine metagenome | isolation source: seawater | place: Atlantic Ocean: South West | collected 2010
AATTTCTGGAGTGCCAACATTAACTCCTAAAATAGGCCATCTTGTAAAATGTCTCTCTTGTGCATCGTTTATAATATTTTCTAAAGAATCAATAAAATGAAATAGATTAGAGGTATCAAGGATAGTATTTCTAAGATTAAAATACCTACAAGATAGTTCATTGGCAAACGTACTATCTTGAATTAGTTTAATATACCATCCAGGTGGTTTAACATCTGTTGGTCCAGAATAATCGTGTCTCCAGCCTGCTCCATTTAGCATGGAGGAACTATGGTCTTTGTATGCCCAATCAAAGTCCCAAACGGGACCAGCATAAATAAGAGAATCTTTACTAGATTTATCCTTATGGAAATTCCTACTTTTTTTAAATCCATCTACATTTCTTGCAAATTCGTTTACAATAAAGTAGTCTATAAATGATCTTGTATTTATGAAAGGTCTGTAACCAAATATTGGATCTTCAAAATCTGAACTCCAAAGTGCATCCTCAAAATCACCTACTAATGTTTGTATGTAGTTTTTCTGCTCTGTAGAAATCTCATCATAGTCTGGATAATTATATACATATCTAACATCATCATTTGGAAAGTTTGGATTGTTGTAACTAGATGCCCAACTATTATTACCATTCCAATAGTCAACTCTAAAAATATATCCACCTGTTAAACTATCTCCAGCGTTATCGTCTAAATCTAGTTTGGATATGTCTACCCTTCCCTTATCTCTTTTGATTTTTTCTGTAAAGACATAAATACCATTATAAATATTATTTATTACTACTTCGCAAAGTTTTGTTCTTGGTGAATAATGTCCCATTTTTTCGAATAAATCAAATGCTAATACGTTTCTTAGAAAAGTCTTATCGTTGTAATTTGCTATCAATATCCAATCATTTTCTTGTGGCATCCCAAACAAAGCTACATTGTTGTTATTTCCTTGAATATCTCTTGTTTCTATTCCAAATGGTTTTTGAGGAAGTGTAGCAGAGTAGGACCCTCTTATTTCTATTCCAGCAATACCTTGGTAGAGATTCCCCGAGTCATTTGGATAGTTTAGCCCTGATGGGTAATTGTCTATTATTTTAAAATCAACATTTATCTTAGGTTCATCCACAATTATTTGGTTATTGGTATTGATAATAATTAATGGAATATTGCTAGAGTCTGGAGCATTTAATCCTATGGATTCGTTTATATTTAGCTGGAAGTTGCCATTTGAATTTGTACTATAGCCATCAACTACTATAAAATAGGTAGTATTTGCATTAAAAAATTGAGCAATTATTTTAGAATTGTAAGGTGCAGAATAGTTTGGGGATTGACAACCGTCTTCTTGGCATCCTACTGGTGGACTTGAGCAATTGTTTTCAAATACATATAATTGGCAATCGTAATCTGTTATGTTTTGACAAAGACTAATGTCTACATAAATATCAGTGGGTCCATTAGTAAATTGATAAACAATATCATTGGCTCCCCCTTGATTTCCATAATCTGGACAAGAAGCAAAATAATCATCATTTGCATTGTTGGTATTGCCGATAGCTATAAAGGGTAAAGAATTTACAACTATGGCATTGGAACAATTTTCACCTATTAATTGACTTGATAAGTTATTAAATAAAAATAAAAATAATACGATGAGAAGTGAATGAATTTTCAAAACTGAAAAGTTTAATTATAAATGTATAAATTTATTAATTTATGAGTCAAAAGGTATTAGTTGTAGGAGCTAGTGAAAATTCATCAAGATATTCTAATAAAGCGATTATAAAACTTAAAGAAAATAATCATGAAGTTTTTGCTTTTGGCAATAGAGCTGGTGAAGTAAAAGGAATTGAAATTTTAAACAAATTTCCTCTTGAAAAAATGGATACGATAACTATTTATCTAAGTACAAAAAATCAAAAACAGTATTATAATGATTTTTTAAACTTAAATCCTAAAAGAATCATTTTTAATCCTGGAGCAGAAAACGAGGAGTTATACATAATAGCTCAGAAAAAAGGTATTAAAGTGATGAATGCTTGCACTTTGGTGATGCTTTCAATTGGAAATTTTTAATTTCAGTTTTCTTATTGTTTCTTATATATTTGTCGCCTAAAAATATAATTATGCTTTCAGCCAATAATATCACTTTACAATACGGAAAAAGAGTTCTTTTTGACGAAGTCAACATTAAATTTAATGGAGATAATTGTTATGGTGTAATTGGTGCCAATGGTGCTGGTAAATCTACTTTTTTAAAAATCCTTTCTGGTGAAATTGATGCCAATAAGGGCAATATTAGCATCGAGCCAGGTAAAAGAATGGCAGTTCTGACACAAAACCATTCAGAATTCGATGATTTTAGGGTAGTAGATGCAGTAATGGTAGGTCATAAAAGTCTTTGGGAGGTAATGAAAGAAAAAGATGCTATATACGCTAAGACTGATTTTTCAGAGCAAGATGGAATTAAAGCTGCAGAATTAGAAGAAGAGTTTGCAGAAATGGATGGTTGGAATGCCGAACCTAATGCAGCAGCTTTATTATCTGGCTTAGGAATAAAGGTCCAAGATCATGAAAAGCAGATGAGAGACATGAATGGCAATCAAAAAGTAAGGATACTCTTGGCACAAGCTATCTTTGGAAATCCAGACTTTTTAATTTTAGATGAACCTACCAATGACTTAGATATTCAAACTGTTAGTTGGCTGGAAGACTTTTTACTAAATTTTAAAAATACAGTTATTGTTGTCTCACATGACAGACATTTTCTAGATACAGTTTGCACACATATTGTAGATATAGACTTTAAAAAGGTAAAGATGTATACTGGAAATTATACTTTTTGGTATGAAATTAGCCAGTTAGCTCTTCGTCAAAGAAACAATGCCAATAAAAAATCAGAAGAAAAAAAGAAAGAGTTGCAAGAGTTTGTTGCTCGTTTTAGTGCAAATGCTTCTAAATCTAAGCAAGCTACAAGTAGAAAAAAATTGTTACAAAAAATTAATTTAGATGATATAGAACCCTCTAGTAGAAAATATCCTGCAATAATACTTTCTTCTGAAAGAGAAGCAGGAGATCAGATTCTTCACATTAATAACTTAAGTAAATCTTTGGATGGAGAAGTGCTATTCAAAGACCTTAACTTAAATATTAGAAAAGGGGATAAAATTGCTTTAATTAGTAAAAGTGATTTAGCAACTACAGCATTTTATAATATTTTAAATAAACTTGAAAAGTCAGACAGCGGAGATTTTAAATTTGGTCAAACTATTACAACTGGATATCTTCCAAACGAGAACGATGAGTTCTTTAAAGATCAAATATCCTTGATTGACTGGTTAAGACAGTTCTCAGCTAATAAAGACGAAGTTTATATAAGAGGATTTTTAGGTAAAATGCTTTTTTCTGGGGAAGAGACTTTTAAAACTGCTAATGTTCTTTCCGGTGGTGAAAAGGTAAGGTGTATGCTTTCAAGAATGATGCTTAAAGGAGGTAACTTTATTATGTTAGACGAACCCACCAATCATTTAGATTTAGAATCCATACAGGCATTTAACAACGCCTTAATTAGTTTTCCAGGGACAGTGATTTTCACTTGTCACGATCATCATTTCACACAAACTGTGGCCAATAGAATTGTTGAAATTACTCCTAACGGGTGCTTGGATAAATTGATGACTTTTGATGAATATATTACAAGTCCAAAAATCAAGGAACAAAAGCAGTTGCTTTTAAATTAGATGGTTTTAATCCATTCCGTATTTAACTAATTGCTTCTCCATTATTGGTTTGAAAATAAATGGGAAGTAAGACAAAATTAGCATTGCTGGATATCCAAAAGGTAACATAGGACTTTCATCCTTAGATTTCAAAATTTGAAAGGGTTTAGCACCAGAAAAATGATGATCTGAATGTCTAGTTAACTCAAATAATAATACTCTTCCAATAACGTGGTCTGAATTCCAAGAATGTTCCACTTTTACCCTCTCATAAGTTCCATCTTCTTTTAACTTTCTTTTAAGACCATAATGAGAAAAATAATTTTGAGCTTCTAAAATAGAAATCCCAAAAACAGCAGCTGAAAAGTAGAGTAAAGTTACTTCTGTGCCAAAGAAAAAATAAATGATTCCTAGAAATGACCACGGAATAATTGTATGAATAATCATGGGGTTAAGCAACTGGTTTCCGCCTTTAGATTTTATTTTTTCTGATTCTAATCTCCAAGATTTGAAATACCCACCAATTTGTGACTTTAATGCAAAGAAATAAAAAATATCTCCTTTTTTTGCAGTAGTTAAATCATTAGGTGTTGCAACATCTCTGTGATGTCCCCCGTTATGATAAGTTATAAAATGGTTCTGCATAGAGGTTGTCAATAGAATTCTAGCAAGAAATATTTTTAATGAATGATCTATTTTATGTCCTAATTCATGACCTCCGTTAATTCCATTAATTCCAAGAATAGTTCCCATTATTAAAACATAGCCAATTAAATCTGCTAATTCTAATAATGGATTTGAAATAGTTACTAAAAAAACATAAATAACATATAAATGTAGTGGTACTAGTAAATACAAAACCCAATTATAAAACCAATCGTGTTTTGCTGAATTATTTTCTTCTTTAGAAAAGTTATAACTGTTTTTTGGGATTAAGTTTTCTAAAACTGGTATTAAAACATAAAGAAATATTATTCCTAAATAAGCAAAAAACCCTGTGTAATTGAAGGATATTAGGGCTAGAAATGGGCTAATATAAGTTCCTAAGTATTTAAGTTTTGACATTCAATAAACAAATTTAATAATACTAGAATTATTTTAATAAGTTACTAATTATAAATAATTTACACAAATCTGTTTAAGAAGTTTAGAATTTGATTTTACGTATAAAAGTTTAAAATACTATTTCCTATACCTTTTAAATCCAGATTTTTTTTGATTTTGATTCTTATTTCTGTTGGCAAAAAATTCTTGTTTACGCTTTTGTTTTTGTTTTTCAAACTCTTTCTTCTCAGCATTATTCATCGGTTTATCAGTCTGAGGAAAAGGATTAGAAGAGATTACTTTTATTTTTTGTTTGATTAGTTTTTCTATATCTTTTACGTAATCATTTTCTTCTGGTTCTGATATAGAGATTGATACTCCTTCTTCACCAGCTCTACCACAACGGCCTATTCTATGCACATAAGTTTCAGGTTCGTTGGGAATATCATAGTTAATTACATAGCGCAATTTACTTATATCTATTCCTCTTGCTGCGATATCTGTAGCTACAAGAAGTCTGACTTCACCTTCTTTAAAATCTTTAAGTGCTCTTTGTCTTTGGTTTTGATTTCTATCTCCATGTATGGCTGCACAATTAATATTTTTCTTATTTAAATTTCTAACAATTTTATCGGCGCCATGCTTAGTTCTTGAAAAAAGAAGAACTTGATCTAGTTTTGGATCTTTCAATATGTGAAGAAGTAGATCTTTCTTATTTTTTTTATTGGTAGTATATAAAAACTGTTGAATAGTATCTGCAGCAGATGAAATTGCATTAACAGCTACTTTTTCAGGGTTTATTAAAATTTGTCTGGATAAGTCTAAGATATTTTGGGGCATTGTCGCTGAAAAAAATAGAGATTGTCTCTTTTTAGGAAGTTCAGCTATAATCTTTTTAATATCGTGAATGAATCCCATATCTAGCATTCTGTCTGCTTCATCTAAAACAAAATATTTTACAGCATTAATAGAAATAAATCCTTGATTCATTAAATCTAATAAACGACCTGGAGTAGCAACTAAAATATCTATACCACTACTTAAAGCCCTTGTTTGGCCGTGTTGGGAAACTCCTCCAAAAATCACAGTAGTACTAAGCTTAGTATATTTAGAATAAGCTTTGAAATTTTCCTCAATTTGAATAGCTAATTCTCTAGTAGGTGTAACAATGAGAGAAGCTATTTTTCTATTTTTTTGTTGGTTTTGTTCGCTCTCCACCAAATGTTGAATAATAGGAATGGCAAAGGCAGCTGTTTTTCCAGTTCCTGTTTGGGCACTTCCCAAAACATCGTCACCATTTAAAATCAAGGGAATAGATTTGGCCTGTATTTCTGTTGGTTGTGTATAGTTTTGATCCTTTAATGCTTTCAGTATAGGATCTATTAATTTTAAATCTTTAAAATTCATTTTATAAATTGTAATTGGATACTTAAAAGGATAAAGGTAACTATATTATTATCTGTAAGATATTTTGCAGGTAAATGTAAAATATATTAAAACTAGTATCTATTTTAATTCTATTTTATCAATAATAAGCATAAAATCTTCATTTTTTTTATTGGCAATTAAGAAGGTGATTTCTTCAATAGATTTATAAGAGAAGTTAGGTTCGTCCAATTTTCTTCCTCTAAAAGAAGGATACATACTATTTATAGGTATTTCTATTTCTTGCCATTCTCCAGAGCTTGAAAAGGAGGTTATATAGGATGCATAATCAGAAGACTTATGCTTTATTCTAAACTGGTAATTTTTTCCATCTCCCTTAATTTTTAAAACTAGTGTTTTTAATTTTTCTAAGTTTAATTTATTAAAACCATGTCTTAATGAAGAGAAACCACCATTATTTTCTAGAGATACGTTTCCATAAAAAACTCCATTTCCATCTTTATTTAATTTGAAATTTCCAGTAGATCTTCCTCCCATTACTACATCATCCACTACTACCCAGTTGCTAATGGATGAGTTTTTGTTAAAATCAAATATTATGAAACTGGATAAAGAAGAAAATAAAACCATAGAACAAATTAAGTATTTCATATTTATAAAAGATTAGTTTTTAAGTACTTTTTCATAAGCTTTTCTTGGGCTTTGTCTAATATGGACTGTTCCACAAAAAGAGTAACCCATTTTTTCAAAAATTTTCAGCATAGGTATATTGTCGTGATTGGTATCGGCCCTAAGACTATGTATGTTTTTTGAAAGAGCATATTCTTCAATTAATTTCATCATTTTTTTTGCCATACCTTTTGCTAAGAATTTTTTAGAAATTGCTACTCTATGATAAACAATGAAGTCTTGGTTGGTCAGCCATTTCCCTTGAATATTTATATAATCAGGTTCGTCATTAATTATTACTGCAGTATATCCTATAACATTATCATTTTGAGTTAAGACAAAACCTATTTTTCTTTCAATATCGTTTTTTACAACATGCATGTTAGGATAGCCGTCCTGCCATTGGTTACTGCCATCTTCTTTTCTTCTTTGAATAGCATCCTTTAATATTTGCCATATCTCAGATGCTTCAGAGCTTTTGGCAGGTCTAAATTGATAATCCATGTGATAAATTTATCATTTTCAGGTTTACTATAAGTTTTATCAACTTAGTGAGCCATGGTGGATTCTTAATAAGATTATTTTTCCCAACAACTGTTTAGAATTGAAGTTTCTCCGAAAAATAAAATTGACCAACTAAAAAACTTAATTTATTTTCATTCTTTAAAATAAGTTATTATTTATTAATCCAATAAAATGGGGGCACCAGCAGCTTCAAGCTTTTTGCCAACAGCTACCACTTTCTTAATGTAAGCATCTATTTTTGGTTGTACTCGCTGAAAAAGTTCAGTTGCTATCTTAAAGCTTTTCATATGGAGTTCGGTTGGACCATAAGAGTTGGGATACCATCCACCTCTTGAACTATAAAGGCTGCTAAATAGAGAAACATTGTCTTTTTCACCAATTTCTTCTTTGGATGGGCTTCCACCAATTTCTCTTTCTAAGGCATTCATTGTACTTACCAATTCGTAAACTTCTTTAGTTAGAGTTGCTCTTTCTCCATCAACATAGCTTAAGTTTTTTTGGTAAGCCTTAACACGTGTATTTGATTTATTAAAAATATTCTGGTAGATATTTACTTTTTTGGTAAGCTCTGCGATGGAGTTGTAATAGGTGTCGTGCTCGCTTGCCATAGGATTGGAAAGTGTATTTTTTCTTATGCTCTCCACTTCAAATTGTTGGTTTTGTTCTAAATCAGTAAGTATACCTTCAACTCTTTTGTATAAATAAACAGTGTAAGTTCCAGGGGGAGCCATTTTTTGAATGGAACTGTAGTCTCTTTTTGCAGATGCTTTAACTGCTGTTGTAAGTTTGGTGCTTAATTCCCAAGCTACTCTACTGATTCCTTTTTTATAAGGCGAGGATAATTGAGTTACAGTTTTTCCATCTCTGTTTTTTATTACCAGTACAATTTCTGGTTCAGATTCATTCAACTCCTCATCCAATGCTTCCCAACCTGGAAAAAGAATATCTTTGCTTTTTTGATCTTCTAGAATTCTAACTAGTTTTTTTATCTTTTTTAACTCTATTTTTGTTTTTTTAGCCAATATTTCAATCTCTTCTTCCAGTATTTTATTCGTTGATTTGTATCCTTCTTTACTCAATTTTTCTAAAAGTGAACGGTCTACTTTCTCAGAGGTTTCTGATTTTTGTCTTTTAGCTCTTTTTGAAATGTGTCCTTCTTTAAGATAGTAAGTGAAAATAGCTCCGTAAGGTGGGTTTTTAGCATTGTAAGTTGCTCCTCCGCTACTTCTAGAACCTCCATTCATACGATTGTATTGAAGTGCTTTTTTAGGATTAAATAAAATAGCTTCTTTGGCAACAGACTCCTCATTGATTTCTCTAAGTGGGCTGTAGTCGTCAAGTATGTAAAAACTCCTTCCAAAAGTAGCCAATACAAGGTCGTTTTCTCTTTTTTGAATTGCCAAATCTCTAACTGGTATGGTAGGAAGTCCGGTAGAAAATTTATGCCATTTTTCACCCTGATTCAAGCTTATATATACGCCATACTCTGTTCCTATAAACAATAGGTTGGGGTTGATGTGGTCTTGAACAATTCTCCATACGAGAGTTCCATCTGGTATACCTTCAATAATAGATGTCCATTTTTTTCCACCATCAATAGTTTTATAAAGATAGGGTTGGTAATCACCATATTTATGATTGTCCAAGGCTATATAGGCCGTTTGTCTATCATGTAAATCAGCTTTAATATCATTTACAAAAGCTGAAGATGGCGCTTTTGATAGTTGGTCTACGGTCATTTTTGTCCAATTTTCTCCACCATCTTTAGTAAGTTGAATAATGCCATCGTCCGTCCCGGCATACAAAACATTTTCATCTACTTTTGATTCTGCAATAGACGTAATGGTATTATAAGTGGACATTGCATAAACATCCCATGCATTTTCAAAACTTTGTACTTTTCCCATTATAGGAAGTGTCAAACGTTCTTGATTTTTGGTTAGATCTTTGGAGATTGCGTTCCAATTATCTCCTCTGTTTTCTGATCTCCATACACGTTGTGAACCAAAGTAAATTCTTTTTGGATCATGGTGACTTACCAAAATGGGAGAATCCCAGTTGAATCTTTCGTAAGGTTCGTCAATTCCTGCTCTTGGCCTAATATTTACAACTTCTCCATTGGTGCGATCTATTCTGTGGATATATCCTTCTTGAGATTGTCCATAGATAATATTTGGATTTCCAGGCTCAGTTGCAGGCTGATGTCCATCTCCGCCAAGAACAATCTCCCAATCGGAATTGGAAATTCCGTTTCTTCTTACAGTTCTTGATGGCCCACCTTGTGTACTGTTGTCTTGAGTTCCACCATATATATTATAAAAAGGTTCTGCGTCATCTACCGCTAGTTTATAAAATTGTGTAATCGGAAGATTACCTACATATTTCCAAGTTTTAGAACCGTCAAAAGATTCATAGATGCCACCGTCAGAACCTGCAAGCATATAATTAGGATCCCCTTTTTTAAAAGTAAGAGCATGGTTGTCAGAGTGCTTGTTTTTTTCACTCATAGTATAGAATTTTTTCCCTCCATTTTCTGAAACTAATACACGAACATTCATTAAGTAAATTTTATCAAAGACATGGGGTGAGGCCACCAGCTCTTGGTAGTAATGAGGTCCTGTTCCAACAGAAACTGCGTCAGACATTTTGTTCCAGCTTGCTCCTGAATTATTCGTTCTGTATACAGCTCCTTTCTTTCTCTCTAGCTCAATTGCTGCGTATAGTACATTTGGTTGCATTGGTGAAATGGCAAGACCAATTTTTCCCATATTTTCTCCAGGAAGTCCCTTTGTTATTTTTATCCAAGAATTTCCTCCATCTATACTTTTATAGATAGAAGTTCCTGGTCCTCCACCAAGAAATGCAGCAACATTCCTATGTCTTTGCCATGTAGCAGCGTATAATATCTCTGGATTGTCTGGATGGATTAATAGATCTGTAACTCCTGTCCATTCATTTATTTCCAAGGTGTTTTTCCATGTGGCTCCACCGTCATCACTCTTGTACAATCCTCTTTCTCCACCTGAGCTCCAAAGTGGACCTTGGGCAGCAACCCAAATAGTATTGGCGTTTGTTGGGTGAACAATAATTTTGGAGATGTGCTCTGATTTTTTGAGTCCTTTTTCTTTCCATGACTTGCCCCCATCAGAACTATGGTAAATACCATGTCCAATTCCTACGTGTCTGCCACCTACATTTTCTCCTGTTCCTAACCAAATAGATGTGTTATTATTAGGGTCTATGGTAATACAACCTGTAGAGTAGAAGGGCATGTTATCTGTAAGTGGATTCCAAGTGGTTCCTGCATTGGTTGTTTTCCAAACCCCACCTGAACCAACAGCTACATACCAAGTGTTTTCATTTTTTGGATCTATTGCAATATCTGCGATTCTTCCCGACATAAAGGCCGGTCCAATACTTCTGAATTTAAATCCACCTAAGGCGGAAGATATAGAAGGTTTTTCTTCCTTTTTATCTTGCCCGTATGAGTTGTGAAGTGAGAAGATAAACAAAAATGCAAAAGCTACTAGATTAAGGTTTTTCATAGTGTTAATTTAATGTTTAAATATATATAAATTTAGTAAAAACTTGGATTACTTTTTGGCTTGTTTAAAACCTGTATTGTTCATTGAGAAAACTGATAAAAGATTTAAAATAACGTTAAGGCTAAACCAAGTTATACAATTTGGTTTAGGTATTGTTATGCTATATTTTTAGTTTTGTTATCTATTCGTTTTTGTATTATTCTTAAG
>MDSY01049602.1_pt1 | contig 11082 bp, 11 predicted proteins | sample 811131 | NCBI WGS metagenome assembly MDSY01 (sample SAMN05326643, study PRJNA326480) | marine metagenome | isolation source: seawater | place: Atlantic Ocean: South West | collected 2010
CTAAATCAACAAATTGAAGAATGCCGTGCACAACTCGATGCGGCGCAAAGGAAGCATTCTGAAGCTCAGCTCGAAAGCAAGGCTTGGATTGCGCGAGCCGATGCACTTTCGTTAGCTCTTGAAGAATCAAGAGAGCGAAGTGGAATTGAGACAATCTCCGAAGATCACGGAGTGTTAGGGGCGTTCCTTGATTTGATCGAGATTGATACCGGTTGGGAATCAGCCTTCAACGCAGCAATCGGAAGCGCTGCAAATTCAGTCGTAGTACGTGACACACAGATAGCTAAGCAGGCACTTCAAAAGATTCGATCTGCAGGAAAATCTGGTCGAGTCATTATCACCACAGATGAAAAGAAAACCCTAGATACAGCCCGCTCACCCTTACGAGACCATGTCAGATCTCCATCTCCAGAAATTGAATCATTACTTGACAGTCTTCTCGCTAAAGTCCGCGTAGTTAAAGATTGGGACACAGCAATTACTGAATCTATACAAAATCCACTTACTACAGTAGTTACACTTGACGGTGACTCTTTTGACGGTGGCCACTGGCGTGTCGGGCAACCATCCACGGGCGTCACGGGAAAAGCTTTAGAAGAAGCGATAAAAAATTCCGAACAAAAGCTTGCCGAAGTCAAACGATCTAAAGACGAATTAGGCCAGTGGCAACGAAAGCTAGGCACAAAAGAGCAGAACATGGACCTTGCTCTGGAACGAAAGCAAAAAACCACCCGTCACCTTCAAGAAATGAAAGAAGCTGCATCTCGGGCAGAAAGTGACACGAGAGCTATTCGAGTTGAGCTAGCGAGCTATGAAAAGCAACAGTTTTCCATTCAGCAGGAGATCAATACGCAAATAACACTTCAAAAAGAGCTCGCCAATCATCTCCCTCAATTGGAAGAACATGAAGCCCAATTGGTTGAACGCACTCAGGCAATAGAAACTCGAAGAATAGAATTAGAAAAAAAAGCAGCTGAATTAGGGGCAAAACGATCCGATATTGATGTCCGTTACGCATCAATCCGCGAGCGAGAGACCTATATCAACAATCGATTACTTGAAATTGAAAAGCGACTCAAAGGTTATACAGCCGAACGAAACGAAGCTGAAACTAGCCGAACCATACTGGAAAAGCGGTTGAAGCTTGCACTTTTCCTGCGATCTATAGTTTCAGCAAAGGAACTTACCCTTGAAAACGAGCTACAAGAGTTACGAGACTGGCGAAAGGAACAATCACAACTAGCCCAAAATACCATTTCGGAGCTTGAACAACTGCGGATCGCTCGAAGCCAAAACGAAAAGAATCTCTCTGGGCTACGAGAGGAACTTCATCGTGCTGAGATGAAAGAATCTGAGTATACGCTGAAACTGGAATCCATGACTGACTCAATTAGAAGAGAACTCGATTGTGAACCAGGCGTTGCCATTTCAACTAAGATGCCTCCACTTCAAGATGTCACTCCTAAAAGTCGAGTAAGAGAACTTGAGCGAGAATTAAAGATAATGGGACCAATCAACCCGCTAGCTCTCGAAGAATATGAGGAACTGAACGAAAGATATGAATTCCTCCAAGAGCAACTACAAGACGTACGAAATTCCCGAAGAGAATTAAACAAAATAATTAAAAGCATAGACGAAGAAATCGTTACTGTATTTAGCGGAGCTTTTGCTGATATAAGTATCAATTTCACGAACCTTTTCTCAACACTTTTCCCAGGGGGCGAAGGCGCTTTGAAACTGACTGATCCTGAAAACCTTCTTGAAACTGGAATAGAAATAGAAGCAAAACCATCAGGAAAAAATATCAAAAAGCTTTCTCTATTATCTGGAGGAGAGCGGTCACTGACCTCGTTAGCTTTTCTATTCTCGATATTCCGCAGCAGGCCGTCGCCTTTCTATGTAATGGATGAAGTTGAAGCGGCTCTCGATGATGTTAACCTCCAGAGGTTCCTCCAACTCGTCAATGAGTTCCGAGACGAAGCTCAACTTATTATCGTAAGTCACCAAAAACGCACAATGGAAACCGCAGACTGTTTATACGGTGTGACGATGAAGCCAGGAGGTTCATCGAAAGTAGTCAGTGAAAAGCCAGAAAATAATCAGGGTCCCAACGCTTTATTCGAAATCGCTGATACTCAAAAAGTAAATTCACTGTAACGAGGCAAAGGACTAGGTGACGTATTTCACGGCAGGACTATTCCTAAATACGGCAGTAGACTTGAAACATGTCAAAGGTAGGATTGTCAATATTGAGTCCACATCTCATTAACCTAAGCGATACGAGCTCTCATGCGTGAAAACCACTATTGGCCATCAGATCAAGGAGCCCCATACTCAAGCACAGCACGCAAGAGTACATATCCAAGGCGTTTGAGGAGAGTCAGACACCAAAGAACGCAGTCAAGAAAGTACTTACTGATTCTTGGGTCTCTCCTCATCCTCGTTACTGGCATGCTTATAGGTTTGATAATCAATTCAGGCGACACTAATCAAGTAACTAGTGCGTCACCAGAAATTTCATCTCAATTAACTATTTCATCCGAGGACGTTGAGAGGTCCGCCATATTTACATCGGAAGAACCCGTGGCATCTGTTGCAGAAACTGTCGCCCCATCAGTAGTAAGAATTGATACCCCAACTGGAACAGGAAGTGGAATTATTTACGACAGAAATGGCTCAGTAGTTACCAATGCTCACGTGGTGCTAGGGTCCGATACAGTCGAAATTCAACTAGCTGATGGAACACGTGCAACAGGTAAGGTTGTGGGTTCAGACCCAGCAGTTGATATCGCACTTGTACAAATAGAAGGGAATCTTAATTTCCGCAAAGCTACATTCGCCACCTTAGACACAATTCGGGTCGGTCAACTTGCTGTTGCTATTGGAAGCCCTTTCGGCCTTGAACAAAGTGTCACTGCGGGTATCGTGTCTGCTGTAAACCGGGCCGTACCAACTTTGAATGTTGAAAATGGGTCTCGAACAGTTCTCGAAATGATCCAGACCGATGCACCAATAAACCCGGGGAACTCCGGCGGTGCTTTAGTAGACCGTCAGGGACGCGTAGTCGGCATGAATACACTCATCAGAACGGATGGAAATGTTGAAGGCAATTTAGGGGTCGGTTTCGCCATACCCTCTGACACGATCTTCTTGGTGACGGAAAGGATAGCAAATGGGTTATCTCTTGAGAATGGCTTTCTAGGAATTAGCGGTCAAGACCCAACTCTCGGTAGGGCAGGTGCTCTTGTGATAGAGGTCGTGCCAAACAGCCCTGCAGACCAGAGCGGATTGGAACCAGGAGATTTAATTATTAATGTTGACGGTTCCCCAATTTTAGGAATGTCTGAGTTGGCAGCTAGAGTTCGATTAACTTCGCCCGAAACTGAGATCTCACTGGATGTATTGAGAAACGGAAATGAAATCTCAATAGCAGTTGTGTTGGGTTCTCTCGGTAATTTCCAATAACGTTAACTTCTGGTAAAGCCGATGAAAAAAATATCTACTGAACTTGAAAATACAAAGAAAACATTCTCGTTTTTTTCCAGATTAAAGCGAAATTCGCCTGTTGACAATGGCCTCTGGAACGAAATTGAAGAGGCACTAATTCAAGCAGACGTAGGTGTCACTGCTACCTCAAGAATCATTGAAGTGCTCCAAGCGAAGTCCAAAGAACTGAGACTATCAACCAGTGAAAGCATTCTTAACCTTCTCAAAGAACAACTAAAGAATTCGCTTCAAAAATTCAACACGGAACTCGATTCAGGGGGGGATCCCTCCGTTTGGGTTTTTGTCGGTGTTAATGGGGTCGGGAAAACCACGTCAGTTGCAAAAGTTGCGAACTGGAAATCCAATGAGAATGAAAGAGTAGTGTTAGCTGCTGGTGATACATTTCGCGCCGCTGCGTCAGAACAGTTAGAGAAATGGGCAAATTCATGTGGGGCTGAATTGATAAAGGGTGCTGAGGGAGCTGATCCTAGCTCGGTCATTTATGATGCTACAGAATATGCTCAAGCTAAGAATGCGTCCTTAGTCTTAGCCGATACCGCCGGTAGATTGCACACTAAATCAAACCTGATGCAAGAATTAGAGAAGATAGTAAGGGTCGCTAACAAAGGAAGCGGAACCGTCACAGAGGTATTATTAGTACTAGATGCAACAGTCGGTCAGAATGGCCTTCAGCAAGCAAAGTCATTTACAGAATCTGTTGATCTCACTGGGATTATTTTGACAAAAATCGACGGATCCTCCAAAGGCGGAATCATTTTTGCAATTGCTGAGGAACTAGCAATCCCAATTAAGCTCATAGGCATAGGAGAAGGCAAAGAAGACCTGATCCCTTTTGACCCCGAAATATTTGTCGAAACGATCCTGGATTTTCATGAGGAGTCTTAGCTTCATAGAATGTATCTAACTCTTAGATAGAAGAATTATGTTTGACACCCTTACTGATCGACTTGGAAATATATTCGGGCGCCTCCGAAGCAGAGGAAAGCTGTCAGAATCTGACATTAATACCGTTATGGCTGAAGTGCGTACAGCACTTCTAGAAGCTGATGTAAACCTGAAAGTAGCAAGGCAGTTCCAAGATAAGGTCTCCGAGCGCTGTCTACAGAGTGAAATACATACAGCTCTCAATCCTGCCCAGCAAGTCATAAAGATCGTCAATGAGGAACTCATAGAAATACTTGGTGGGCAAGCCCTCAATCTGACTTATTCCGATAAGCCACCAACAGTCGTTCTCATGGCAGGACTTCAGGGCGTCGGTAAGACAACAAACGCAGTCAAATTAGCGAAGTGGTTCAAATCTCAAGGAAGAAACCCCATTCTGATCGGGGCTGATCTGCAACGCCCAGCTGCTGTAGAGCAACTACGAATTCTTGCAGAAGAGATAGAAATACCCGTCTTCTCAGAAAAGAGCGATCCAATTACAGTCGCGAAAAACGGTTTAAGCGAGGCGATTTCCACTGGCCGAGATGTGCTTATATGTGACACTGCCGGCCGGCTAAGTATCGACGAAGATTTAATGAACGAAATTCGGCAGATATCAGATGAAATTAAGCCACATTACACATTCCTAGTCATTGATGCCATGACCGGGCAAGAGGCTATAAACGTGGCTGACTCATTTAACGATAAATTAAGCCTCGACGGAATGATCCTCACCAAACTAGATGGCGACTCAAGAGGCGGTGCTGCACTATCGGCGAAAACAATTGTCGGAAAGCCAATAGCGTTTGCCTCAACAGGGGAAAAGCTTGAAGACTTTGAAGTGTTCCACCCCGACCGTCTAGCCAGCAGGATTCTTGGCATGGGGGATGTCCTGACGCTCATAGAAAAGGCAGAAGATGCTTTTGATCAGCAGGAAGCCCAGAGGGCGGCTGACAGACTTCTCACCGGCCAGTTCAATCTTGAAGATTTCCTTGAACAGATGCAACAGTTAAAGAAAATGGGTCCTTTGCAAAATATTGTCGGAATGATGCCGGATCTTCCTCATGGCGTGAACCCGGATGATGTAGATGAGACTCGTCTAACACGCGTAGAGGCAATAATTACATCAATGACCCACGAGGAGCGTGACAGGCCTGAAATCATCGATGGATCGCGTAGAAACCGGATAGCAAAAGGCTCAGGAACAAGCATCCAGGAAGTAAGTCTCCTCATCAAACAGTTCAAAGAAATCAAACGAATGATGAAAGGCGCCGTAAAACCCACTAAAAGAAAAAAGAAAAAATCATCCAAGGGTCGGAAAGGTAAACAGAACCCAAGAGCAAAAAAAGGAATTAATCAAACAACTAATCCCTTTGATTTAAGCGAATTCGGTTCATTTAAAAATTCATGAGACACATTTTCCTATGAAAATGCAAAAGGATACTAAAGCGTAACTTTCGATTAGCGCAAATGAAGGACACTAAGTGGGAATAGAGGTGTGTATCTGCGCGAAAACCGAATAGGATACCCACTGACCACAAAGAGTAGCCGTAAGGCCTCAGCAAAATCAGAAAGAAGAAAAAGTGGCAGTTAAACTTCGTCTTGTACGAACAGGAAAACGAAAGCAACCGACCTACCGCCTTGTAGCAGCTGATAGTAGGTCGCCAAGAAATGGGCGATTCATTGAGATCATTGGCACATACGAACCTCGTCAAGAGCCCTCAAGAATAAATATTGACAATGACCGAGCCATCCACTGGCTACGCAATGGAGCTAAACCGACAGAGCGTGTCGAAAAACTCCTCAGAATATCAGGTGCCTGGGAAGAATTCACTGGGAAACCGTTAGAGCCAATCGAGTATAAGGCTAAAGATGAGGCTTCTGTTGAGGAGCCTGTGGCAGAGGAAGCTCCTGCTGAAGATGAGGCTTCTGTTGAGGAGCCTATGGCAGAGGAAGCTCCTGCTGAAGATGAGGCTTCTGTTGAGGAGCCTGTGGCAGAGGAAGCTCCTGCTGAAGATGAGGCTTCTGATGAGGAGCCTGTGGCAGAAGAAGACGAAGGTGAGAAATCGTGACCGATGAGAATCAAGAAGTCTCTCACGCACTTGCAACACTTGAACATATAGTTAAATCCGTTGTTGAGAAACCCGATGAGGTACAGATAGATATTCAAACTATCGATAGCGAAACAACTCTTGCAGTGAGAGTGGGCGATGGGGACATGGGAAGAGTCATTGGCAGGCGTGGCAGGATCGCAAACGCAATACGGACAGTAACTAGAGCAGCCGCAGTCAGAGATGGTGTAGCTGTATCTGTTGAATTCATTGACTAGTCAAAGAAACTCGCTGATTCTATAGTCGCACATTTTGCAACAAGAAATAAGATTAAATAATCTCAAATGAAGCATGGATAGCGATCAACTTTTAGAAATAGGAAGAATTGGGAAACCACACGGTTTACGAGGAGAACTGATAGTTGCCTTAACATCTAATGTGGACGAACGAATAAAAACAGGTACAGAAATATATTTAAAGTCAAAGAAAAAATACGTAATCACAAACTCAAAGCCATACAAAAAACACTTCCTAGTTTCTCTAAGTGGAATCAAAAGTCGCACAGAAGCTGAAAACCTAGCTGGAGAACTATTATTTGCAAAACCATTGGAAGACCCCAAGATCAAATGGGCTCATGACCTGATAGGAAATTCAGTCATTGACAATGAAGGAAATCCACGCGGTTTGATAGTTGAAATTCACGCAAACCCTGCAAGCGACCTACTAGTTCTAGAAGACGAAACTTTAATTCCGGTAGTTTTCCTCAAGGATGTCAAAGACAATAAGGTCTTCGTTGATACTCCAAAAGGTATATTTCAAGACAGAGAACCATGCGAATAGATATTCTTACAATTTTTCCCTCTCTTATAAACAGTTTCGTTACTGAATCGCTAATCGGAAAAGCTCAAGAAAGCGGAACATTAGAAATTTCCGCACTAGACCTCAGAGAGGGTGCATCTGGCGCTCACAAAGCTGTCGATGACACTCCATTCGGAGGCGGCCCAGGAATGGTTCTAAAACCCGAACCAATTTTCAACATTGTAGAAACCAAAAATCCTCCGCGCCCGCTATACCTCCTCAGCCCTGCAGGCGAGCCTTTTAGCCACTCAAAAGCAAAAGACCTTTCAAAATTAGATGGATTCTCCCTTCTCTGTGGACGGTACGAAGGCGTTGATCAGCGCGTTCGAGACCATCTAATCGACGGAGAGATATCGTTAGGAGACTTTGTGCTTGCTGGAGGCGAAATCGCTGCTCTGGCTATTGTCGAGACTGTTACACGCCTGATTCCAGGCGTAATGGGCAATCTAGAATCTGCAGCTTCAGAATCATTCACTCAGGGATTATTGGAATACCCGCAATACACAAGACCATGGGAATATAAAGGTCTTACCCCACCGAACATACTCAGAAGTGGCAACCATAAAGAAATAAAACTCTGGAAGAAAGCTAAAGCTCTAGAAATTACAGTGTCAAACCGTCCTGACCTCATTGAGAAGAGAGGCGGATTGACAGATGAAGAACAGAGCCTATTAGAAAAGAAATTTATATAAATAAATTTTCTAATCAATTTCAATAGCTTTGATTGTTGTCCGAAGGATTTGTCCGTATCCTTACAGGGTTGCCAACCAACCAATAATGCACAAGGGTTACAATGAAACTCACAGACGAAATAGATAAAACAAGTCTCAAAGAAGACGTCCCTGATTTTTCCCCCGGAGATACCGTCAAAGTACACGTACGAGTCGTAGAAGGTAATCGGGAACGAACACAGATATTTGAAGGTGCCGTAATAGGTAGACAAGGCGGAGGTATCGGAGAAACATTCACCGTGCGTAAAGTTTCTTTTGGGGTTGGTGTTGAAAGAACATTTCCAATTCACTCACCAATTGTTGAAACGATAGAAATTGTGAGCAAGGGAGATGTCCGCAGAGCCAAACTTTATTATCAACGTGAAAGAATCGGTAAACGGGCAAAGATAAAAGAAAAAAGAGACTAACTGCCCTGATCTACCTTACTGGTGGGCGATTCGCTCGGTTATTCCAACATCCCTTATGCCAATGTCTTCTTAAATCTGGAGCCAACCTCGGTACTGCAACAATATGTCCGGCCCCTCTTTCAATGTCTCTGCCGCAACCTGGGCAAATATAAATCTTTACAGCTTCATACGGTTGGATAAATCTTGTTTCTACAGAGTCCTCTGACCAATCCATACTTAACCTAACAAAGCCCAGGTGACCAAACCAATGAGAAGGGCAAGGCCAAACCCAACAAACCAATAGTCAAATTTTGATTTTCGATAGTTTCGAGTCGGACTGAATCCCATATAACTAGTATCGTGTTTCTATGGACGAAATACTCGTAAATCAAAATGGAAATATAGCCACTGTCACAATAAATCGGCCTGAGGTCAAAAATGCGGTCACGTCAAAAATGTGGGATGACCTAACCGCTATATTTGCCAAATTAGGATACGACGATAGTGTAAGAGCTGTCATAGTAACAGGAGCTGGTGACGACTTTTGTTCAGGTGCCGACGTAAGCGCAATGGGCAAGGATGAAAACGCAGCCAAACTACATCAACTTGAGGCCATGCGAAAAGTAGGCGATTGTTGCTTGTCTTTATTCAACATGCCAAAAGTAACTATTGCAAGAGTCTCAGGCATAGCAGTCGGAGCGGGGATGAATATGGCACTATCTTGTGATCTTGTAGTTGCTTCCGTAAATGCGCGTTTCAGTGAAATATTTGCCAAGAGAGGACTTTCTGTTGATTTTGGTGGTTCCTACCTTCTTCCCAGAATAGTCGGGCTCCAAAAGGCAAAAGAGCTGGTTCTTCTTGCAGATGTGATCTCAGCATCTGAGGCCGACAGAATGGGGATTGTGAACTATGTCGTAGAACCCGAAGAGCTTGATTCCAAAGTTAACGAGATCGCAGAAAAGGCTGCAGCAGGGCCTCCACGAGCACTTGCTATGAGCAAAGCGCTCCTTAACAGGTCCTTCTCAAATTCTCTGATCGATGCATTAGACCAAGAGGGAACAGCTCAAACATTTAACTTTACGACAAAAGATATTTCAGAAGCTATGAGAGCCTTCAAAGAGAAAAGAACTCCAGATTTCAAAGGCTGGTAATGCCACGAACCCCTTTCTACTTAAAACGAATAATTCCCATCATTGTGTTGTTATTTACATTCATATCCTGTGGAGTTAGCGCTTCTCCTGAGGTTCAGCCAGATGAGAACGGCTCAATCGATCCAGAACTGCTCCAAGGAAGAGAAGTCTGGGGGATCCACTGCTCCTCTTGCCATGGAGCCTCGGGTCAGGGGGGTAGAGGAAAAAAACTTAATAACGGAGAGTTAGCTACAAGTTACCCAGACCAAACGTCGCTTATTTCAGTCATCCAGAATGGGAAAGGGCAAGGAATGCCGGCTTTCTCTTCCAAACTAACTATTGACGAGACTGAAGCTGTAATTAGCTACATTTTCGATGTTTTAAATTAGGAAAAACGCATAGCTTAAATTACTGAGAAATTCTACTACTCTAGAAATATGAGCTGGGAATTGCCAAACTTTGTCCAATCCTTGACGTCCGTCTCTGATTCAACGGCTTCGGTGTACAAAAGAGACTTAAAATCCTTCATTAAATGGTGTGAAAGCCAAAGATTAACCGCCCCATCAGAAGTTAGCAGAAGGAACCTCAGGTATTACCTTGCATGGCTTCAGGAGAATGACTACTCAAGGAACACAATTTCCAGAAAAGTTTCTTCTTTAAGAAGATATTTCAAGTGGGCCCAACATAACTCTCTAACAGAATCTAATCCAACCATTAGCCTTCAGACACAAGGTGGTAAATCGAAACTACCGAGAGTTTTGAAGAAGCAGGAGTTGCAGGTGCTGTTAGATAACCCAAGGCCAGTAGTACAAAATGACGGTATCAGGAAGTTCAGAGATGATGCGATACTTGAACTGTTATATGGTAGCGGCTTACGTGTAAGCGAACTTTGTAATCTTAAATTCGATCAAATTGACTTCCAAAAGCACCTCCTCCGAATTAAGGGCAAAGGCGGGAAGGAGCGACTAGTTCCGCTATCTAGGAAATCAATACAGTGTCTTGAATTGTGGTTGAAGAACGGGAGACCAGAGATGCTGGGGACCAAAGAGGAACACGACTTTGTATTCGTGAACATGCGATGCAAAAGAATAACCCCCAGAGATGTGCGGCGATTGTTAGACCGCAGATCTTCAGTCCCAGTGAACCCTCATGCTTTAAGACATACCTTTGCCACCCACCTTCTTGATGGGGGTGCAGATTTGCGTGAGGTTCAAGAACTACTCGGTCACTCAGATCTTAGCTCAACCCAAATTTACACACACGTAAGTAAAGACAGATTAAAAGCCATACATAAACAGACCCACCCCAGAGGATGACGTAAAGCTTCATGAAATCAGGTGTAACTTCAATATCTAATTGTTAGAATCTTACTGCTTGAGATTCAAGCAAATTTCACCTGAATAACTCCACGGTCGCTTAGGCGTATATTCAGGAATCGTTTAACCGTGGTAGGAGAAAAATGTCACCAGTTGTTACTATGAGCCAACTGCTCAAGGCC
>MDSY01135031.1_pt1 | contig 11082 bp, 4 predicted proteins | sample 811131 | NCBI WGS metagenome assembly MDSY01 (sample SAMN05326643, study PRJNA326480) | marine metagenome | isolation source: seawater | place: Atlantic Ocean: South West | collected 2010
ACGACGATGACGACGACGATGATTGCGATCACATGGGTGGGTCTGGAGATTTAGGCGGGTCGTTGGATGTTGATTATTAAGGAAAAGAGAATCTATTTAAAAGTAATAAAAAAAACCGAGTTGAACGTGCGTTAAAACAGAAGAAATAAATAATCTGGTGATACTCGTGCTCTCTCTCGCTCTCACCCTCGGCACAACCATCGTCGTCTACGCATCGTTAAAATCGGTTCTCCGGTCGACTCGCCAACCACGTCTGAATGCCTGGCAAATTCTCCACGTTATCAATCACTTTATTCATCTTTGGGCAACTCTCTCTCGCTTTCTCCGCTCTGGCGGCGTCGTCGAACGTTTGCGTCATCGTCACGTACAAAACCACATCCGCCAATGACACTTTATCACCAACCACAAACCCTTCCTCACCATTTTCAATCACTTTTTCTAGTCGTTCGCACCATTTTGTCATGTCTTCGTTGTACCATTTCTCCTTCTTTGCAATCTGGTCGTCGTCCGGCGGCGCGAACGGGTTCCCTCTCACTTTCGCCCACGCGTCTTTAACATCTCTCACGTGCTCTGCAAACGCGTCGATTCTCCAACTCTCCGCCATGTTTTTACCGTACAAACCTAAATCTCTCGCCACGTACCGTTCGATCGTTTTCGATTGTCCCACAGACATCCCAGAGTGTTCTAAAATCGGCAACCTATCCAGATTTTGCTTAAACAACCCGCGTTCTTTGTCCAACGGATGTTGCTTTTCAATCGTCGGCTTGTTCTCCACCATGTTAAATTTGTATCTAAAATCCTCGTAATCGCACTCCGCGGCTGCAAATAACGTTCGAATCACCTCCGCCGCGCCTTTCGCGTCGAAGTATCTCAGAACCGCTTTCGTCTTGCGCAACGCGTTCGTTTTGTCTCTCCTGTGCGCTTTGACAATCGCAATCGCGCCGACAAAACCAACCACGAACGCGAACGGTTGCGAAGAGACGACCGCGTTGGAAACGTGTAAAAAATCCGGCGTTTGTGGTGTTGCACCACCGTCGATTGCCATTTTCGAGGACGATTGTTGTTTCTTCTTGTTCGAAGCTTTCGGCGCGAGTTGTTCTTTCGCCTTGGCGGCTTCGATTGGAATTCCCCGAACAACAACGTGAGTAACTTTCTTCTTAAACGACGACGCGTAAAGAAGTTGACGTCCAGAGGAAGAAGAAGAATACGCGGAGGAGGCTCTGAAACTCGTCGTCGACGATGCGGATAAGAGTAACGACGACATTTAAAGAGGAGGAAAGTAAAGTGTTTTGTGCGTAATTTTTGTGAAGTGTTTTTATCTTCTTGGACAGTCTAAAACCAAGAAGTCTTGCTCTTTACTTTAATAACTAAAAACTACGTATAAATACTACCTTCTGGAGCGGTGGTACCACCAAAACCCGCGTTGAAGGATTGGTGGTCGTGATGATGATGATCTTCTCCTCCTCCTACTCGTGGTTCTTTCTCCAACGTGTATACTTTTCCTCTGACGAAAACTCGCTTCGTTCTCTGCTCTGATACGAGAGCGCGCAACGCGTTGGCGCTGGCGAAGAGGAAGCCGCAACTCGCCGCCCAAGCGTTGAAGTGGCCGTTTTCTTCGCCCGACATTTCCAAGGCGTGCGCGTTTTTTAACCAGACGAGTTTGCTGACGATCCAAGTGATCGTTGCACTCATGACGCGCGCGGCGGAGTCGCGGTTGGAGTAGTCGAAGGTGGCGAGGCTGATCGGGAGTAAAGCGCACCACCAGGCGAAGTATTGCGAGGTGATCACCGAGTTGAACGCGACGAACGCGAAGGTTTGCGCGAACATCGCGAAAGGAAGGTCGTACGCGAACGCGATGCCGATGAGGACGGTTAAGCCGTACTGGGTGATTTTGCTCGCCAAGGCGTACGCTTTGGTGAGAGATCTGGAGAGGATGTAGGCGCCGAAATCGGATTCGGCGTCTTCGATGGCAGTGTCCAGGTAAACGCTGAAGAAGTTCGGCGCGAAGTTGTGTCTCGGATCTTTTCGAGAGAAGTGGTACAAGATGGCCTCGTTGAGGTATGCTTGGCCGTATTTCCAGTAGCACGCGAACGTTGAGAACGCGAAAGCGGTGAAGGAGATGCCCGCAAACAAGAGTCGAGCGATGTTGAACAATCCGTTGGCGCCGAATGCACTTTTCGAAGCTAACGCGCGCGCTCTTCGCAGTCGTCTGGTTTCTTTTGTTTCTATCGCCATCGATTGGCGATCGCTATTGTTTTTTGCTGCTACTTTATTTTGTTGTTGCTGTTGCTGCTGCTGTAGCTCTTGATCATCTCCTACTCCGGACGACGGCAATCTTTCTCTTTTACTCTTACACCCGCTTCTCTCCAACTTCGCTCCACCTCCTCCGCCGTAATAGTTCCAATTCACGTGATACTGTACGTCCAGAGCCACAATCAGAGGCACAATGTATATAACAGGATACATCCGAAAATGTACCGCCAACCCAAAACTCACTGCGGAATTCAATATCGTCCCAAACATTAAACTCTTCAACGAGAACAACACTAAAGCGTTCGCGACGGCGTCGCACGACCCTCTCGTGCTAATCGCCATCGTCAGAGGATTAAACAGATACAGCGCGGTCATTTGAATGGTAAAACTCTCCGAACATTTTCGTTTTCGCAAGATTTCGTGCACCAGTTTCCCGCAGTACACGTCGCACAGACTGAACAAAACCTTCCCAAACTCTGCGAACCAGAACACGTTTGGTGTCAACATCCACGCGAGTAAAGGCGTGTACCTGTACGTGTTTCTTTCGTACGGCGATTGGTTGTTGCACACGTATCTCGCGGCATCCGTAAACACGTCGTAATCGACATCCGTGTACCGAACGCCAGAGAAGAACGCCGGGTGCGCGTCTTGGACTCGCCCGAAGAGTACGAGTGCGAGGCGAACGACGAACGCGTAGAGGAAGATGGTTTTGCTCGTCACTGGCGGGAAGAGGAGAGACTTGACGCGAGAGAGGGAGGTGGACATGATGAATTCAGACTCTTCTCTGTTTCTCTCTCACACGCGCGCACGCGCACGCACACACTCTCTCTCGCTCGCTCACTTCCTCGTGTGCGTCTTTATTCGATGTAAGAAATTCGAGCAGTGGAAAAAGTAAAGAAAGAAAGAACGCGGGAGGCTTTTTTAGTTACCGAGCATGTATGTATGTGTGTACCAGGTATATATAGTGGTATATATGTTCTTATTAAAATAATACAAGATGTCTGTGTGTGTGTGTGTGTTCGCGTGTGGTTATGGTATATGCATAGATGATCTTCGCCGCTCTTCGCTCTTCGCTCTCGAACCGAAAGATATTCACTCTTCTCCTCACTTCTTCTTACCACTTCGTAGCTAACTTTTCGGACATTGCGCTCATCGCTATGCAGAAGGTTTGGTAGGCATTCAACGGGTGCGAGTAATCGCACGCCCACACGTTGTGCGCCAATTTACCAAACAACATGACTACTTCGTCTTCGTTGTTGTCTCGGACCAACTGGAAGTTCCTCTTACTCGGGATCTTTACGCGGCCGCCGTACTTGTAGCAGAAATGCCACTGCCCGTCAAACATTCTATACTCCGGGACCTTGGACATTAATAATCGCATGTGTCTCATATCTCTCATCGCTTCCCACTTTTCCAATCGCGCTTTTCCATTCTTGTCTTGTTTGTATAAGGTTGGGACGAGGCACGTCATCTTTCGGTAGCTTCCGCCCAGAGTAAAAATAGTCGGTTCGTACACGATCGCCGTGACGACTCTGCGCTCATACTCCTCCTCGACCTCGTCGCTTTTCTTCTCGCCTTGGTCGTACGCGGTAAATCGAGAGCCTAAAAAGTTCCCTGACATTTTCCCGAGGTAATCTTCCCCTTCCGCTTTAAAGTTCGTGCACGTCGAAAAGATGTATCTCTTACCAATTTTTACTTTCGCTAACGTTTGCTCCTCTTGGCAGCACATGACCAATTTATCGTATTTTCCTTGCTCGTCGTGAACGTAATATTTATAAATCGGATACTTTTTGCTCTTGGTGTCGTCGACGACGATGAAACCTTTGATGATGCCCAACTCTTGCGGAGGCGGCAATCGTCGCATGGTATCCACGTCGAAACCTTTCACCAACGCGTCTCTAATCATCATGTCCATCGTCGGGTTCGCTTTCGCGTTTTGCTTCGCTTTCTGCGCGGCTCTCTTCGACGTTGCCTTCGCTAAAACCTCCCTGGCGATTTGTTCGTTCACCGTCGGGTCCTCGCTGTCCTCGGGCGGTTTGTATTTCGAATTCTCCTTGAACTGCTCGCGGAACTTTCTCTTCTCTTCGGCGGTAAAGTCATCCGACATGGCCGCGTTAAGCGCAGCCATCGCCTCGCTCGTTTGGAACGGATTGTTGTTGTTATTACTGGTGGTAGTATTCGGAGGCGGTCCGTCCACCGACGGGCGCCTTCGGAACGGATTTTGAAACAATCCAGCCACGCCTCCTCGCTTCTCTTGCTGCGACGACTGCGAACTCTTATCGCTCATGTTCTCTTCTTCGTCCATCAACCCCGGATCGGCTTTCACCGCTTTCCCTTTCCCTTTCTTCATTTTCGCGGCGTCGAACGCTTCGTCCGCGTCGTCGTATTTCGAACTTTGCGCGGATTTCGCGGACATAATCGACCGGGATTGCGATTGCGATCTCGCATCGTCGGCGGACTGAAAATCGGACTCGGAGGCTTCCGAGTTGCTCGCGGAATTTTTCCGTCCTCCGAACATTCTTCTTATTGTAGTGTTTTTATATACTCGGGCAAGCGCGCGCGTTTAATAAAGTGTTACGTGTTTATGTGTGAGAGTCTTAACTCTTCTTCTCGGAAAGATCAAACGGAGTTTAAGAGGAATAATATATAAACTTTAGTATTCGTTGTTTAAACGATTACTTGCGCGTTCGTGTGGTGATCTCTTCTTTTTGTTTTTTTTGTTCTTTCTCTTGCTGGCGAAAAATCGCTGATTTTGTCTCTCTGAACGTTCGAACATGATACGAAACGTCGGGAACATTAGAGTCTGTGATATTTTAATAAGATTACTCTCTACCATGGTTTACTACAACGTGTCTATATCCTCTGTTTTTACTAATAATAAACTATTTCATTTTATTCGCAAAGCTTGGAGTAAACGAACTCGAGCTTCGATTTTCTTTTCCTCGTTTTCGCGATTTATTTTCGTCGTCGTCGTCGCGCGTTGTTGTTGTTGTTGTTCTTGTTCTTGTTCTTGTTCTTGTTGTTGAGAGCGATGTTGTTTTGGTACGGTCAAAGAGGAGGCGCTCTTCGCGGTGACGGCTTCGAGTTGGCGCAAGCGCCGCTCTTGCGTTTCGAGCTTTTCGCGTAAAGCGAAGAGCTCTTGTTCTTTTTGATCTTCGGCGTCGTCGCTGTTGTTTGCTTTCTTTGGTTTACCGCTACTTCTACTTTGTTTTTTCCGTTCCAAGGCGGCTGCGTTTTGCTGCATTTTGATAAACTCGGCTTGTAATCGAACCGACTCGTACGACTCCTCCCGAGGAGCCGGAGGCGTTTTCAAATCGATCAAGTTTCGTTTCTTTTCTGGAGGCGTGTCCTCGAACGTCATCAACCACGGGGAGAGGAGGTGATCTTGTGGTTGTGGTTGTGGTTGTGGTTGTTGTCGTCGTCGAACGTTTACCCTTCTTTCTCCTTCTTCTTCTTCTTCTTCTTCTACTACTATTCCGTTTCCTACGTTTGCTCTGAGAGGCGATTTCGCCGCCTTCTCGATGAGCGCGGTTACGCGTGGGGACGTTTTCACAGATCCACCCGGCGTAAACGCTTCTTGTTCTTCCTTAAAGGAGTACTTTTTTTGATGTTGCGGAGGTAACGGCGAGTCTGGAGAGTATTGCGTGTAATCCGAATCTTTTCCCGGCGTCGAAAATGTTGAGGACGGCGATCCATTCGGCGCGTCGTCCTCTTCTTCCTCCTCCTTCTCTTCTCGATCTTTTTCTTCGTCGTCCACGACCGGAAAATCTTCTTCCCCTTCTTCTGTTTCATCGAGCAATAACACGTCTTCTCTCGTCTTCACTTCCAAAAAAGTCTCGAAATCTTTCTTCATCTCCAACAATTTCTCGCACTCTTTCGCCAACGCTCGTCTCTTTTGATCCAACAACTGGCAATTCTTCCTCTCTATTCGCGTCTTTTCGTTCGCGTTTTTCATTGCCGTCGTCGCCTCTTCGGCTTGTCTTTCCGCCTCTCTCACTTCGTCTACAAACTGTGCCTTCCACATCTTCTCCTCCTCCAACTCTCCTCTCAAACTGTGCAACGCTTCCTCCACCGCTTCTCTCTCAGCGAGTTTTTCCTCCATCTTCCGCTCTTCCTCTAAACAACTCTCCTTCAAATGCTCCAACTCTCTCTCCGCTTCACCTTGCTCGTGGTCCAACTCTTTCAAAAACGAAATCTTACAACTCGCCTCTTGGTCCGCGTGTTGCATTTCCACTCTCGCTTGCGCCAATCGATTCTCCACCTCTCTTATTTCTATTTCTAAATCTTGCACCTCAATTTCCAACCGTTGTTTTTCGTCTTCGTTGTTATCGCACTCGATTCTGCTCGCCGCCGAGGCCATTCGATGATATTCCACATCTTCCCCGAGCTCTGCGAGTTCTCGCTTTAACGCGTTGCGTTCTTTCTTCAAATTTTCGATGTCGATTAAGTAATCCGTTTCCGTGGCGGCGGATTTTTTCTTCTTGGTGGTAGGAGTGGCGGTACCGTTACTACTCGTAGACATCACAGTCGTCGTCGCCATCGTTTTTTCCTCCTCCTCCATCCTCAGGTGGTTCGTCGCGAAAATATCTTCCTCCTCCTTTTCCTCCTCCTCCTCCTCCTCTTCCTCTAACATCATCAACTCCGCCGCGCTCCTTTGCGCTTTCGACTCTCGCAACATCTTGATCATTTCTTGTTCCTCGCGCGTGGTGGTATTAGTATTATTATCTTCTTCTATTCTTTCTTCAGCGCTAAAACCCGTTGTTCGGTTGCTGCTCTGTCGTCTTCCGGCGTTGCTTAAACTCGTCATCGGCGAGTGCATGAACAGAGAAGAAGAAGAAGAACGGATAGACGCTGGAAAATTTTCCTCCTCCTCAGCGTTCTGCTCTTTTCGACCATTTTCTGACCAAGAAGCGGCTCCTGAGAAAAGCCGATCGTCTCCTTCCATCTCTTCTCCTCCCATCTCTTCTTCTTCCTTCTCCTCTCGGGGATGATGATGATTCATCCCTTTCAACCGTTCCACTAATAGCTGATGCATTTCTTTCACGTCCAGAGATTTTCGGTGGATTTGTTCGGCTAAGCCGAGGTGGTCGCAAAAAGATGTCCTCCCCGCGGATGGTTCTTCGAGGCGTTTTTTCGACTTTCGATGATGATTTTGCGACGACATCATCTCCGTCGTCGTTCTCATCAACTTCGCTTTAGTAGTATTAGTATTAAAGTCCGTTTCCTCCATCGTCGTATTACACGTCGTCGTAAAAAGTTACGATTCTCTTATCCGCGACGACGACAAAAGGAGAGACGTCCTCCTCTCCTTCAAGGCCAAAAGCTAACGAAGCTTTAAAGGCGTGCGTCTGCTGTGTGTCGAGTTTATTGAGTTCGTTGTGTGATGAGACAGAGGTTGTTAAAAAAAGTAAAATTTTGGCGGGAAAAAAATTTGTACGAGAAGCGAGAGTGCCAAAGCGCGAGCGGTGGTCCTCGTATCGCGCGCTGCGTTGTCGGAATGGTATTTCTACTTTTATTACGATTTTAAAGTAACTTTGTGGATTTGATGTTACACAGTGGTGGTATATGTATATATAAACGCGCTATTTACATAAAAAACTCTTCTTCCTTTTCTCTCTTCGTGTCGTCGTAGTTGTTGTTGGTTCTTCTTAGTAGTAGTAGTATTAACTAGAGAGCGGCGAGGGCGAAGGGCTCGGCGAGGGCGACGGCGGTAAAGGAGGTCTATCCGTCGAATCCGCGCCAAACACCTGTCTCAGTGGGTTTTTCGAAACCTTGAGAGTAAACACGAACGCGGTTTCTTCTTCGATGCCTTCGCGTAACATCGCGTCTGGGCTGAGCAACATAAATTTATCTTGGCTGGTGAGGTCCCTTCGCTTGCCGCAATCTAAGGCTTCCCAGACGGACATGCCCGGCTTTTTACTCGCCATTGGATTCTTACCGAGCGTCTCAATTTCTACTTCGCCGGTTTTGAAATCGACGGATACTATGCACTGTTCGCGGGAGATTTTCTTGGACGAAATGCCCGCGACGCCGCGACCGAGCGTTTGTCGTTCTCGATTGATTTCCATGATGGAGCCGTCCGGACATAAAATCTCAAAGGAATATTTCGCGCCGGACGGGGCACCTTCGCCTGTTGCGCCGGAGATATCCCAGTCAGAGACGAGTTTTTTACTCTTATCTATGACAGACGGCGAAATCGGGTCCAAGATGTTATCTTCTTCCACCGAGGCTAAACTCGGCGCGCTTCCTCCTTTGGGCGGTTTGCGAGCCGATTTGTTGCTATTTTTCTTCGCGCCGCCAGTCATGCGAGCGACGTCCTCTTTGGCAATTCTGTCTTCCTCGAGCACTTGAACTTTCGTTTGCAAGTCCATGATCAAATCAACCAACTGCTCTTCCGCCTCAGACGCCGCTTGAATGACCGCGACGGCGTTTTCGGCGTTTTCGACGTCGCCGAAACCTTTGAAAGATTTGTGCATAGCCAACGCGTTGGAGACTTGGTCGTTCAATCGTTTTTTGTACTTTGATTTGATGCGATAGGATCGGATACAAGCCAGGATGAAGAGAAAGAGAGCTGCGCATCCGCTTCCAAAAGCATACCAAAAGTATTTCTCGAACCAAGTGTTTTTTTCAGTCGGGATATCACTGCTCCAACCGTAGAGCCTAAAAGGTTGGTAGCCGACGCCCGAATTATTTGCCACGACGGTGACGTACCACAAATCTTCCGTCGTTTCCATCTCGGACGAGACCGTCCCGTTTTTTGCGATGACGTCGGCTAAGCCGAGCGAAGGGCACGTGCCTCTTCTCGAGAGTAACGCTATTTGAGAGGGATTGTTCGGACTGATGCTTACGTGCGTTTGCGCCGAGTTCATCCCGCGCGGCATCGGCATGCTAAAATGACGACTTTGACCGCAACACAACCACGCGTCCGACGTCAACAACGTCTTCGTCTCCTCGAAGCCGGTTTCGTTTCTCGGTAAAACGACGATTGTGTCTGGTAAAACTTCGAGTTTAAAAGTAACGTCCAAGACATCCGATCCCGCTTGCGTCTCGTCAAATGCGATGGAAAAGTAAACTTTACTTCCGGCGTTTCCGCACAAACCAAAGTGTAAGACCAACGCGTCGTTCGCCCCGTTCGGATCAACCGGCGGCACTACCGCTTTGGCCATGTATTTATCAACCGTTGGAACCTCATCGAGGGATGCAAGCACGAGGATGAGGTTCTTATCGCTCGGCACGAGCGTTCGAATCGTCGCCAGAATATCGCGCGGACCATCTTCGGTCGACGGAACTTCGTACCGTAAAGTTTCGCTCGGACACGATCCTAAAGCGCAAATCAAAGCGTTTTTATCCAACTTGATCTCAGTATTAGAACCATCGGCGTTGATTTCTTTCCCCGTGGGTATTTTTTCGAGATCGTTCGCCGCGCATTGCGCAATCGTGGACGCCCACAAAGCGTCTTCTCTCGGACATTCGCCGCTCGTCGAACTCGAACCGCTCCCGGCAACACACCCGCCCACAGTGCTCGTTTTACAATAGCCGCAGTTTGTTTCTTGCGAACATGCTTCGCACGGGGTGGGGTGTCTGTCGTGCCCCGCGCACGCTTCGTCGCACCCGTCGGCGTCGCCGGCGAAAGCCCACTTACCGCATACCCCGAGCGGGAGCTTTGCACCGGAACCTTCGGTATAAATAGGTCCCTCCGTATCGCCAGGAACGCACACGCCTTTTTGGCCTTCCGCCGCGCACCAACCGCATCCGCTGACGGCTCGGCAGTCATTGCACGTGTACTTCGCGCTACAATCGTTGGCTGGGCAACTGAATTGCGCTTCGCACGTTTTCTTCGACGCCGGCCACGTCGACGATTGCAGTTCCGAGGCGCTGGCGCAGTAGCCTCGGCACGGTGGATCCAAGCAACTCCCGTCAAAACCTTGGCACCAGGAGCAATCGTCATTGGTTCCAGCGGCGCACGATTTACAATCTGGTCGCCAGCCGCACCCTTCTTTGGCGCCCCAAAAGGAAAACTCGTATTTGCTCGTTCCCGTGTTCACCGTTACGGCAGCTTCGACTGAAAAGTGAATAAAGCGAGCTCCTTCTACGTCTGATGCTGTCCCGGCGCACGCACCTGGTTTGGTGACCGCGGCGATCTCATTCAAATCTCGAAAATTGTGCGTTTTGATGCACGTTTTCGGCGACGAGCACGTCGTGCCGCGATAAAAGTATTCAATACCGTAATCAGTGTGCATTGGATATTCAGCCAAAGACGAAGCTTGTACGTTTACGTTACCATCGACGATCATTTGAGCGTAGGTAAAGCCAAGCGTTTCGAACTGATCGACCCGAATGGAGTAAAATCTCGCGTCGTTATAGTCGAGCGTATTCGAAGATTCGATGGCGCCGATCGATACGTCGTGACAAGCCGTCTCCGCTTTCTCGATGGTCGCGATGAACGTATACTTGATGAAACCGTTTCCATCCTCCTGATTTTCGAGATTTTCGTTGCTTGTGGGGTTCTCCAATCCAGCCGAGGCGTAAATCTTGACCAATCGAGGACCGTAAATAAAGCGTATATCTTTGTGTCTAGCTCGAGGCTCACTCGAGCTATACACCTCGGATTGATCGTCGTAGACTTTCATTGTTCTATATCCTCCCGCCACCTTATCGTACAATTTATAATCCTCCGCGTTGTCGCTCTTGGGTACACTCACGGAAAGATCCGTGTCCGACCGATACGAACTTTGCAACTTCGCGGATGGCGTGTACGTGTATTGCACTTTATGTAATCCTTCCGGCACTTCCAAGTGATAATAATCTCTGTATCCAACTTGAAAAGAT
>MDSY01014938.1_pt1 | contig 11081 bp, 10 predicted proteins | sample 811131 | NCBI WGS metagenome assembly MDSY01 (sample SAMN05326643, study PRJNA326480) | marine metagenome | isolation source: seawater | place: Atlantic Ocean: South West | collected 2010
ATGGTGGGTCGTGGGCGGCTCGAACGCCCGACCAATTGGTTAAAAGCCAACTGCTCTACCAACTGAGCTAACGACCCAAATTCTCTGCGGGGCTTGGTAGAATGTGCCCCTTGTTAATACACTAGCAACTGCCTAGTTTACTCAACTTCACTCTTACCTTAGTCAAGCCTGTTGCCCCTGTGGCGATCAACATTGATGCACCAAAGCAGTTTAATATGGTGGGTCGTGGGCGGCTCGAACGCCCGACCAATTGGTTAAAAGCCAACTGCTCTACCAACTGAGCTAACGACCCAAATTCTCTGCAGGGCCTGGTAGAATGCGCCCCTTCTAACCTCGTATTCATTTGTTACTTAACGCTACTAAGGCGCTATTATAAAAATCACACCTGCACAAATAAAGTGGCGGAGGAGGAGAGATTCGAACTCTCGGTGGGCTATTAACCCACGACGGTTTTCAAGACCGTTGCATTCGACCACTCTGCCACCCCTCCGCAGAGAGCGCGTATAGTAAACCATTGAGATTCAGAGTCAAGCACCTACACCCATACTATGTTAAAAAACGCTAAAAAAAGTCAAATAACCTAAAAAAAGCTTAAATTGCGCCGCAGCTGCGGCAGTGGGCGTCTTTAGGCAAACCAAAAGTTTGCCACTGCATTGTTTTTGCTTCCAATAACAATAACTTACCCACCACCGGCTCACCAAAGTTAGAAACTACCTTTATCGCCTCCATGGCTTGAATCGCACCAATAATACCGACTAAAGGTGCCATTACGCCATTGGTTGAACACGTTGTTTCTTGCTCTCCTGTGAGCTGCATCAAGCAATGGTAACAAGGCGTATTGGGTCGACGCGGATCCACCACAAGCACTTGGCCTTCCATGCGAATAGCCGCACCAGACACTAGGGGGGTTAGATGATTCAAACAAGCTTTATTCACTGCTAAACGTGTGGCTAAGTTGTCACAACAGTCCACAACAACATCGGCTTTTTTTACCCGTGCAGCCAGCAGTTCACCCGCAAGTCGCTGATCCACAACCTCTACCAACACATCGCTGTTAAGGGCAGCAATACTGCGCTGGGCAGACGCCACCTTACTAACACCTATGTCCGCTTCGCCGTGAATGATCTGGCGCTGTAAATTAGACGAGTCTACAAGGTCATCATCGGCCAAAACAAGGTTACCAATCCCTGCCGATGCCAAGTACAAAGCCACAGGACTGCCCAAACCACCCAAACCAATAATCAGCACTCTAGCGCGCAGCAACTTTTGCTGACCTTGGTAATCAAATTCTGGCAACATAATTTGCCGGCTGTAACGCTGCAACTGCTCATCGTTCATAATTTGTCCTACGGCCGTTTATCTTGCCCTGGATCTTTGCCAGCCCATTGCCCAAAAGTCACCCGATCTTGGTCATTGTAATCTTTGCGCGTGGCCACCTGATTAAAACCCAAACCAGTTAATAACTCTGCTACTTTTGAGCCTTGATCGTAACCATGTTCAAAAACCAACCAGCCACCCACTGGCAACAAGCACACCGCTTGCTGGGCAATAGTATCGATGTCTGCCATGCCATGACGCTCTGCTACAAGGGCCGAAAAAGGCTCATAACGCACATCACCTTGGCTTAAATGAGGATCTTCTGCATCAATGTAAGGGGGATTACTAACAATGCAGTGAAGCGGCTTATTGGCATCTTTAACTAAATCTTGCGCCCAGTCACCTTGACAAAAGGTGACCTGAGTTAAATGACACTTGTGGGCGTTAAGAGTGGCTAGGTTTACCGCATCAGCTGATTGGTCCACACCCACTAAACGCCATTGAGGGTTCTCACTGGCTAAAGCTAAGGCAATGGCCCCACTACCCGTTCCCAGATCTACCACATAGGCCTGGATAGGCAAGTTTAGCTCAAGCACCACCTCTACCAATAATTCAGTTTCTGGACGAGGAATTAAAGTAGATGCATTCGCCTGCAAATCTAAGCTCCAAAACCCTTGCTGCCCCAGCAAGTGTGCTATGGGCTTGCCCATACAACGCTCACCCACCAGCTGCACAAAGCTTAGCCATTGTGCTGGCATTAGCCGCTTTTCTGGCCAAGCATAAAGGTTGGCATTAGTCACAGATAGAACATGACATAACAAAAGCTCGGCGTCTAACCGAGGGCTATCTGTTGGCTTCGAGGCTGCTAATAGACTTTCCTTGGCCCAAGCCAATGACTGCTGACGCGAACAGCTTGAGTCGGCTTTAGCCTTCATTTTCTGCTAACGAGGCCAGTAAATTAGCCTGATGCTCATTAATTAATGGTTCGATAATACAGTTCAAATCACCTTCCATAATATCACCCAATTTATACAGTGTTAGGTTGATACGATGATCTGTTACCCGCCCTTGTGGGTAGTTGTAAGTACGAATTCGCTCAGATCGATCGCCACTACCTACTAGGCTCTTACGCGCATCTGCTTGCTCTGCAGCAACCACTTCTTGTGCACTGGCTAATAATCTAGACGCCAGCAAAGACATCGCCCTCGCTTTGTTCTTATGCTGAGAACGCTCGTCTTGACATTCCACTACCGTGCCCGATGGTAGGTGGGTAATACGAATAGCAGAGTCCGTTTTGTTAACGTGCTGACCACCTGCACCTGAAGCACGGAAAGTATCAATACGCAGGTCACCTTTATTAATATCCACATCATCCACAGAATCCACTTCCGGCATCACTGCTACCGTGCAAGCAGAGGTATGAATGCGACCCTGGGATTCTGTTTCAGGCACTCTTTGTACACGGTGAGCACCCGACTCAAATTTAAGGCGCGAATAAACGTCATCACCTACCATGCGGGTAATAATTTCACGATAACCACCGTGTTCGCCCTCGTTCTTACTGACAATTTCCACTTTCCAACCCATATTTTCCGCATACCGAGTGTACATGCGATAAAGGTCTCCAGCGAAGATAGCCGCTTCGTCACCACCGGTGCCGGCACGAATTTCCACAAACGTATTGTGACCGTCGTTTGGATCTTTTGGCAGCAGTAACTTTTGTAAGTCTAGTTCTAATTCCACTTGACGTTTCTTGCCATCTAGAATTTCTTCTTCTGCCATGGCTTTCATTTCAGCGTCATCTTCACCCAGCATTAACTGCGCTTCTTCCATGTCGGCTTGCAGCTGAACATACTGGCCATAGTTTTTTACGACATCTTCAAGCTCTGCGTATTCTTTAGAATAAGCACGGAATTTATCTTGGTCCATAATCACTTCAGCAACACCTAACAGAGCCTCTAGCTCCTCATAGCGATCCTGCAAGCGTTCTAATTTACTAAGTATCGAGGCTTTCATAAGGTTTTATTCAAGTCAAACATGGATTGCAATAACGCTAGGCTTTTGTCATCCCCTAGCGCACTGGCTTTCTTTAATTGCACCGTGGGTGCATGCATCATTTTATTAGTAAGGCCGCGAGCAAGGCGCTGCATCACCAGCTGGGGTTCTTCGCCTTTGGATAGCAACACCAAAGCGCGCTCTAGTTCTTCGTCCCTTACTGCTTCCATTCGTTGACGGTAATCTCGAATGGTGCCAACAGAATCTAACGAACGTTCGTATGCTAAATAGCTTACAAGACCTTCTTCAATCATCACCTCAGCCGTTTTCGCAGCCTCTTGGCGAGAACGCATACCTTCATCTATGACATCTTTTAAATCATCAACAGTGTATAAATAGACGTCATCTAGCTCAGCAACCTCTGGTTCTATGTCACGAGGCACTGCGATATCCACCATAAACATTAATTGATGCTTACGTTGCTTAAGTGCTCGTTCAACGGCACCTTTACCTAAGATGGGCAATTGACTGGCAGTGGATGAAATAACAATATCAGCGGCAGCTAGGTAGTCTGGTATATCGGCCAGCAAAACTGCTTGAGCATTAAACTCGTAAGCTAACTCTTCTGCCCTCAATAGTGTTCGATTGGCAACAATTATTTTTTTAACACCTGCGTTATGCAAATGTCGAGCTACTAACTCGATGGTCTCTCCTGCGCCAATTAACAATGCTGTCTGATCTTCCAAACGAGCAAAAATCTGCCTTGCCATAGCCACTGCAGCAAAAGCAACAGACACTGGATTTTCTCCAATAGCCGTATGCGTACGGACATATTTGGCCATATTAAAGGCACTTTGGAACATGCGGATTAAGTGGCTGGTGGCTGTTTTTTCTTGCCGGGCTACAGAGAAACTAGATTTCAACTGGCCTAATATTTGCGGCTCACCTAACACCATTGAATCCAAACCACTGGCTACCCGCATCATGTGCTTCACAGCTTGGTCAGCCTGTTTAAAATAGCTATGATGCTGCACCTGATCCAGCGCCACTTGATGAAAATCAGATAGCCACTGGGCAACCACAAGACCAGGCTGGCTGGCTTGTCCGACATCGGTAGTTAGTCGGCCATAGATCTCAGTGCGATTGCATGTGGACAAAATCGCAGCCTCTGAAACAGCAGTTTGGCCAACTAATTGCTGAAGAGCAGACGCGGTGATTTCTGGCGCAAAGGCTAGCTTTTCGCGCACATCAACAGGAGCTGTGGTGTGATTAATGCCAAATACGAACAATGTCATGGAAGTGATGTACTAGTGCCAACAATTTCGAAATACTCTATAAGGCTTTATTATACCCGAAAGTTTACCGCCCCAATAGCCAACTGAACAGCTATGTAGACATAGTAGCTAGTTAGGTTATAAATCTTACCTAACTAAAGCCCTCACATCACCATAATATTTGTTACACTTAACCACCATTGCATTATCGAAGAAGCTCAACTTGCCGCCACGTTCGCCGCTTAATAATTGCTTTAACTCCTATTGGCTACATTTACGCTACCTATGTGTGGTAATAGGCTGCGCAATAATTACTAGCTGCAGCAGCCCCATAAAAATTAACAACGCACAGCAACATCATCATCCTAAAAGTCTTTCCAGCGCCAGCTTATCCGAACTTTTAATAGGGGAGTTTTCGCTACAAAGAGGGAACAACAAAAAGGCTGCAATTCACCTTCTTGCTGCAGCCACATCAACCCAAGACCTTAACACAGCAAAACGCGCCACCTACGCTGCACAGTTTTCACAAAAACCTGACTTGCTTAGGCAAACTAGCCTGCTATGGAGCCAGCTTTCCCCGCTAGACCCATTACCCTGGCAATACATCGCTCAGGCAGCCAGCCTTACTGGCAATTTTGCACAGGCCACACAAGCCCTAAGCCAAGAACTTAAGCTAGGTGGTGGCAGTGGCCTAGCCTATGTTGCCAGCTTAAGCATGAGTGCTTCCGTTGCAGTGCAAACAGACGTGCAACAAACATTAGAGTCTTGGTTACACACCTACCCCAGTCACACGCAGTTACTTCATGCTCTTGCTTTGCTCGCACAAAATGCTGCGCAAACTGATACTGCAATCATGTATATAAGCAAAGCTTTGGCACATGACCCTGAATACCTGCAAGCACAAGTAGTTTATGGCGAACTATTATTGGCAACCCAGCAAGTCCAAACAGCAGATACCTATCTACAACAATACACTCAACCTTTGGATCAGGCACCACGGCATTTAATTACCCTGCATGCTCAGGTGCTTACTTTAATGGGCAAATATCACCGCGCGTTCGATTACTTTGATGAACTCACAAGGCGCTACCCTGAAGACCTTGGTTATAGCTATTCTGCCGGCCTATTAGCTTACGAAAACCATCAATATGCCCTTGTTTACAGGCACCTTCAGCAGGTGATCCGTTTGAACCCAGACGGCCATAGCGCATATTACTACATGGGCCTCGCTGCCCTGCGTCAAGATTTACCGACCCAAGCACAAGACTATTTTAACCAAGTTAAAAAAGGCCCAGACCGAATCAATGCCATTACCCTATTACTTGATATTCAAGGCCCAGATGATGGTCAAAGAAAGGCTTACTTTCATCGACTACGCCATCAAAACCAAGATTTAAGTGCAGATATTTTTGGCCTAGAAACTCAATATTTGCAAGACACTGGAGACTCTGACGCTGCGGCTTTATGTTACCAACAAGCGCTCAAAGAACACCCTGATAATATTCCCCTACTATACGGTTATGCTCTGCTAGCGCAAACCATGCATAAATTCAACACCACTGAGCTGATGTTACAACGCATTATTGACATCGAACCCAATCATGTAAACGCACTTAACGCCTTAGGCTATGCTTACGCAGAACAAGGCATTAACCTCATACAAGCGGAATTATTAATTCGCAAGGCGTTGACACTTGATCCAAACAATGCGGCCATAATCGATAGCTTGGGTTGGGTTAACTATCGCCTAGGACACCTCCGACAATCTCTGGCATTGCTTACTCAGGCCTATGATATACTGCCTGACGCAGAAATAGCGGCGCACTTAGGCGTAGTGAAATGGGCTCTAGGAGACACACAAAGTGCTTTTAAAACCTGGAATCTCGCGCTCAGCAGAGACCCAGGCAACGCCCTCATTAAACAAGCCATACTGGATGCACAAAATGATTTTTACAGCAACTAAACCCTTTAAAAAACTCACTCGAACAGCATCTTTGGTATTAGTCTGCTTAGCTATATCCGCCTGTAGTACAGCACCCAAGAGCAATACCCAGCACCTAGTAAGCCATGCTTACTCTCCCTTTGCATACAAACAAACAGAATTAGAAAAGCTTGTACAATGGGATGTGGAAGGAAAAATAGCTGTTAACTCACTTAATGGCAAACACAATTCTGGACTACTTACCTGGCGCCAACGATCTAGCTATTTTGACTTGTTAATTAATGGCCCCCTAGGGAGTGGCCAGTTGCACGTGGAGGGTACGCCAGGACTTGTCATTGCCACCAGCAGCGAAGGCCAAGTAGAAGCTGAGTCTACAGAGGCTCTGTTTAAACAAGAATTTGGTTGGCAATTTCCTATGCAAGAACTAAGCTACTGGGCCAGGGGTATCCCACAACCTAATATTAAAGCAAACATAACCTATAACTCAGAAGGAGAAGCGGCCACCATCGAACAAGGAGACTGGCGCGTAACATACCTCTCCTATAGCAAAGTGACGGGTTTACCCATGCCTAATAAAATTGAAATCGTCGGCACCGACATACGCCTCGTTTTGGTGCTGAAAAGTTGGTTTAACTTATTCCCATTTCCCCGCCTCAACCCTAATTTCACACCCATGCCAAATTCACAGTAAAGCCTCGAATTATATTGACACAAGAGGCTATTTCCGCGAGAATATGCCCCTGAAATTTCTGGGATATCGCCAAGCGGTAAGGCAACGGGTTTTGATCTCGTCATGCGCAGGTTCGAATCCTGCTATCCCAGCCATATTCTTTGACGCTAGCCTAGGTTAGCGTCTTACTCTTACTATAACTGCAAAAGCATAGGTGCCCCAAGGTGTCAAAACTTAAAGTTTTTACCGGTAGTGCTCATCCAGCGTTAGCTCAAATGGTTGTAGACCGCTTAGGGGTTCCCCTAGGCAAAGCCAAGGTGTCTAAGTTTAGCGATGGCGAATGTGCCATTGAGTTGTTGGAAGACGTACGTGGCAAGGATGTATTCATTATCCAGCCAACCTGTGCACCCACCAACACCAACTTAATGGAACTCATCTTGATGGCTGATGCCATGCGCCGAGCTTCTGCTGCTCGCGTAACAGCCGTAGTGCCTTACTTTGGGTATGCTCGCCAAGATCGCCGCCCTCGCTCTGCACGAGTACCTATAAGCGCACGCGTTGTAGCTAACATGATGGCCCGCTCTGGCATTGACCGCGTATTAACTGTTGATTTACATGCAGAACAAATTCAAGGGTTTTTCGACATTCCAGTAGACAACGTATTCGGTTCTCCTGTGTTGCTGGATGAAATCACCAACCAAGATTATGACAACCCACTGGTTGTATCTCCAGATGTTGGGGGTGTAGTGCGGGCACGCGCAGTTGCTAAACAATTAAATACAGATTTGGCCATAATCGACAAACGCCGTGAAAAGGCCAATGAGTCTCAAGTAATGCACATTATCGGTGACGTCACTGATCGCACTTGTATTCTGGTTGATGACATGTGTGACACCGCTGGCACTTTGTGCAAAGCAGCAGACGCCCTTAAGGCCAATGGTGCCAAGCGTATTGTAGCCTATGCTACTCATCCAGTATTGTCTGGCCCTGCGGTAGATAATATCATCAATTCTTCTTTGGACGAATTGATTGTGACTGACACTATCCCACTATCAGCGGCTAGCCAAGCCTGCAGCAGTATTCGCCAACTAACCATGGCAGACTTGTTAGCGGAATCTGTGCGTCGGGTTTGCAACGAAGAATCCATTAGCGCAATGTTTCGCACCTAAGCTTAGGCAGCAAAACACGCGCTAGTATTAACAGCCTTTTGTTAGGCTATTTTAACCGTCCTACCGTGCACCGGTCGCAAGTGCCCAGGACAATATATAAGGAAAGACAAATGTCTATCTCTCTAAATGCTGTAACCCGTGATGACTTGGGGAAAGGTGCGAGCCGCCGCCTACGTCGTCTATCTGGTGGCACACCTGCTATCGTTTTTGGCGGTGCGAAAAACAAAAAGCCAAAGTCAGTCACCTTGGTCCATAAAGACCTCTGGAAAGCTTCTGAAACAGCTGGTTTTTACAGCTCGGTAATTACTCTAAGCGTTGATGGCAAAGAAGAGCCTGTTATCATTAAGGATATACAGCGTCATCCGGCCAAACAAGAAATTCAACACGTTGACTTCTTACGCGTAACTAAATCCAACTTGATTCACATCTTGGTTCCAATCAAGTTTTTGAACGAAGCCACAGCACCTTCCATTAAGATTCAAGGCGGCACTGTATCTCACGCTCAAAGTGAAGTTGAAATCACTTGCTTGGCATCTAACCTGCCAGAATTTGTAACTGTAGATATGCAAGATGTGGCGATCGGTGGCATTGTTCACCTTTCAGACATTCAACTACCAAAGGGCGTTACTGTTCGTGCTCTGCGTCTAGGTGAAGACCACAACCAAGCGATTGCTACTATTGCCGGTTCCAAAGGTAAGTAAAAAAGAACATAAAGCTAGCACAGCTTAATTGTTTTAAATAAGCGCCTTTGTTATTCACTTAACAAGGGCGTTTTTATGTGGAGCCCTGCGTATGTTCGATGCGACACCTGATGCACATATCAAACTCATTGTTGGTCTAGGCAATCCTGGCGCCAAATATGATCAAACCCGGCACAACGCTGGCCAAGATTGGCTAACTCAATTAGCCAAAGATGAAGGCATTAGCCTAACCACAGAAAAACGCTTTTTTGGTGACTATGGCCAAGGGTTTTTAGCCGGCCATAAGGTGCACTTACTCATTCCACATACCTTTATGAATTTAAGTGGGCAGGCAGTTCAAGCTGTGTGCAACTTCTATAAAATTGATACAGCAAACATCCTCGTAGCTCATGACGAACTTGACTTGCCTCCAGGCACCGCACGCCTCAAACTAGGCGGCGGCCACGGTGGTCATAACGGTTTACGAGACATAATTGAAAAGCGTAGTGGCGATAATAGCTTTCACCGCTTACGTTTAGGAATAGGCCACCCTGGCAATGCCAAGTTAGTGACCAATTACGTATTAAAAAAGGCACCCCTTGAAGAGCGCATCAGCCTCCAGAACTCGATGGACAAGGCCATAAAAGCCATGCCAGAGGCTATATCTGGGCAGTGGCAAAAAGCCATGAACAACCTGCACACAAGCTAAAAAAGCGGTCTAACTAAAATTAATAGAGGTATCCAATGGGATTCAATTGCGGCATTGTAGGCCTACCTAACGTTGGCAAATCCACTCTTTTTAACGCCCTTACCAAAGCAGGCATTGGCGCTGAAAACTTTCCATTTTGCACCATCGAGCCTAACTCTGGTGTCGTAGCTATGCCAGACCCACGTTTAGATGCTTTAGCAGCCATCGTTAAACCAGAACGTATCCTCGCCACCACCATGGAATTTGTAGATATTGCTGGCCTGGTAGAGGGCGCTTCTAAAGGGGAAGGCTTAGGTAACAAATTCTTAGCTAACATCCGTGAAACAGATGCCATCGCCCACGTCGTGCGCTGTTTTGATGACGATAACGTCATCCATGTCTCTAACCACATTGATCCGATCGACGACATTGGCATCATCAATATGGAATTGGCCTTAGCCGACCTAGATTCTGTAGAGAAACAAAAGGCCCGTGTACACCGTGTAGCCCGCACTGGTGATAAAGAAGCCCAAGCGACTATGGCGTTTTTAGAAAAATTAGCTGGCCCACTAAGTGAAGGTATCGCCGTGCGCACCCTAGACTTAAGTGACGACGAGCTAGATATGGTAAAGGGTTTTCACCTGCTCACTATTAAACCCACTATGTACATTGCCAACGTCGCTGACGATGGCTTTGAAAATAACCCACATTTAGACGCAGTTAACGCCTTTGCAGCCGCCGAAGGTGCCCAAGTAGTGGCTATTTGTAACCAAATTGAAGCCGAGATCAGCGAGCTAGATGATGAAGACAAACGTGAGTTTTTGTCAGACATCGGCATGACCGAGCCAGGCTTAGACCGGGTAATTCGCGCTGGTTATGAATTACTTAGTTTACAAACCTACTTTACTGCTGGTGTTAAAGAAGTCCGTGCTTGGACCGTAAAGCAAAATGCCACAGCACCTCAGGCGGCAGGTGTGATACACACCGATTTTGAAAAGGGCTTTATTCGTGCTGAAGTTGTTGGTTATGATGACTTTATTGCTGGCAACGGCGAACAAGGCGCAAAGGAAGCTGGCAAATGGCGCTTAGAAGGTAAAGAATATCGCGTAAAAGACGGCGATGTGGTGCACTTCCGATTTAATGTGTAACAGCTTTGTTTATGGGTGTTGACAGCACCCCCAAAACAAGGAATAATTCGCGTCCTCAAGTACAGGCACTGCACTTGAGAATGGTCAAAATGGCTATGTAGCTCAGTTGGTTAGAGCACATCACTCATAATGATGGGGTCACTAGTTCGAATCTAGTCATAGCCACCATTTTGATCCGTCCTTTGGACATTGCTGGGA
>MDSY01146738.1_pt1 | contig 11081 bp, 6 predicted proteins | sample 811131 | NCBI WGS metagenome assembly MDSY01 (sample SAMN05326643, study PRJNA326480) | marine metagenome | isolation source: seawater | place: Atlantic Ocean: South West | collected 2010
GGGTGGGTGGCGGCGCACGGCGTGGGGCGCGATGCCTTGCGATGCGCTGTACTCATTGAGACTGATTGAGTTGGGAGCCATCGCTTGCGGGAACAGCCGCTCCTGCAGCATGCGCTCACAGACGCGAGCCATCCACGGCGGCAGCTGCTCGAGGCACAGTCCTCTGCCGTCATCCGCCATCGAGCTACCGCACTCCTGCACGCGCCTGCCATGCATCTGCTGCCACATGGGCTCAGGCGATGCTCCCAGCTGTGCCGCCACCTGCAGCTCCTCCGCCTCGCTCAGGTAGTCGGGGATGTAGTAGACCGAGTCGATGCCACCCACGCGATACCGCTCGAGGTCCAGCAGCGCCGCTGGACCTCCAGTGCTGCCGCGCCGAGACAGTCGGAAGGGCGGCAGCGCGGAGTGCAGCCGGGCGTGTTCCGCGCTGTGCCGCGGCCGGTGCCGGCGGCGCAGGAAGAGGTCCGGCCCCGGCTGGCTCGTCGCGCAGAACGCGCCTGAACACGGCGGTCACTGGCGTCAGGCTTGGGTACCTCAGGCAAGGGCACGTCAGGCTGGGCACGTCAGGCAGGGCACGTCAGGCTAGGGTGTGTCACAAGAGGGGTTCAGCCGCACGGGCGCGGCGACAGCGGCACCGATTTGCAGCCGCTGGCCATCCCGCTCCAGCGCAAAGAGCAAGCCGCGCAGCTCAGTGGGCGAGGCGCGGACACAGAGCAGGTCGACCTCGGTCACGTCGCTCGGCTGGGCGTCGATGGTGTACAAGTACAGCTGCAGCCGGCCCTCGATGACACCGCTGTCTCGACAGTGCCACTGCCCGCAACCGCGCCCGTAGGCTGTCTCGGGAAGGAGCTCGAGGCGGCCGTCGGAGGTGGTGGACAGTTCGCAGGTCAGCTCGCGGCCATCGAGCTGCGCGCTCGCACGCCAGTACTGGCCGTGTGCGCACGAGTTGCCTGTGTGCGCACGCGTGCTCTCACTCATAGCCGCTATGAGTGAGAGCCAGCAGCGCCAGCAGCGCGCTCCTCGTGTCATGTGGAGCACCTTCCAGCTTGCTGGGGGGTCAGATTTCCTCGCTGCGCCAGAGGTGCGTGGTGATTAGCTGCGCCGCGGCACACGCGACGCGCGCGCGCGCAAAGTTTCGATGTTGTATGTGGGAAGGCTACACAACGGCACACTCGACCAGAGTTAGACACATGAGGCATGCGCGGCTCGTTCGCGTACTCGTTAGTTACACTATGGTATGAAGTTTGTAGATACGCAACATAAGATAAGATCTTCTGTAGATGTGGCAAGCTTCACAACGGCGGCACAGGCAGGCAGGTTTACGCCGTCGTCTTGGTGAGGTTGATCATCGTTGGTGTGGTTCACCAACCTTCGTAACTCGAGCTTACAGACTGACTGAAGTCCGTACCACCTTCGATTAATGCAGGCTGTAGATAGGGGCTGTAGAGGCTGTAGAGACTGCGGCAGGCTGCGGCAAGCTGTGGCAGGCTGTGGCAGGCTGTGGCATTGCAGCGGGCTGCCGCACGCACGCAGCCTGCCGCACGCACGCAGCCTGCCTGCCTGCCATGCTGACTCGGACTGACACACGTAACCTAGCCACATGCTGACACCCCCTACCTGTTTAGACTGTTTAGATCTTAGTTTTCCCTCACCCCAACGACCCCCTCCCTCTGAAGGGGAAGGCTAGGCGAATGTCGGATTTGTCCCGCGGGGCCGTGCTTGGGTAGGGTAAACCGACAGCGTGCAGACATGCTACCCCGACATCGTCTTACTGTCTAAGAGACATGGTTAGGGTTAGACATGGTCAGGGTTACTGTCTAACCCTAACCATGTCTGAGGCCGAGGTGACACGTGTTTTCCCCCTGAAGCCGACAAGTTTCTGTTACGCGCCCGCCCGTGGACATCGAACACCTCGCGGGGCCATGGCCGCTGTGGCTGACAGGTCCCTCATAAACGTGGACAAGACCGAGTACTGGTTCACAAAGGAAGCGTGCAAAGATGAGGCGGGGGCGCTCAAGCTGCTGTACGAGCAGCCTCAGATTGCCACAAAGACGAAGCCAGGGCTGCCAGGTGCGACGCCGCTGATGATCGCGCTAGAGAATCGCTCGAGCGACGCCGTGGTGCGTAAGCTGCTGGATTACTTCCCGGGGGCGGCCGAGACCGCTCATAATGGATCGTTGCCTCTTCACATCGCCGCGAAGCTCGGCGCCAGTGGTCCTGATGCTGTGGAGCACCTGCTCAAGATCCACCCGGAGGCGGCTCGGGCCAAGGAGGCGCACGACGACGAGTTCCTACCCGTGCACCTGGCGATGCGGCTCGCGCTCGTCCAGGAGAAGGTGGTGAGCCTGCTCGTGGCACGCTACCCTTTCGGCGAGATGTCATTGGTCGATCTGATCAAGTGCGGCGAGCAGTCTGCAGCCTTGGGGGACCGCCGCTCCAGGACACCCGCGACCGAGGCGGCGCTGCTGCTGCTCGAGCGCGAGCCGGCGCTCGCTCAGGAGGCGCGCGAGCTGGACGACGCGCTGCCGCTGCACATGGCCTTCATCTACGGTGCCGCTGACGAGCTTGTCCTCAGGCTGCTCGAGGCATTCCCGCAGGCGGCGAGGCGACCGGACAAGAAGGGCAACCGGCCGATCAACATCGCGACGCAGCAAGCCCGCTCCCCCCAGGTGATGAAAGCCCTGCTGGCTGCGTGAGGCCCACCCAGTACCCTCGCTCGGCTCGGGTGAGTTAGGCTGAGCGCGCTGCGCGCTGGGGTTCGGTTTACCCCTCAGGTAAACATCTGAAAAAAAGAAATACTATTAGGGCGAACTATGCCCGGTTTTTGGATGGTTTTACACCTCACCCTGCACAGCTTCGCGGCTGCAGACTGCAGTGGCGCACCTGCGTGATGCCCGTGGCAGGCATATCGCTTATCGGAGAGATTATCGGGAGACGTCGGTTCTCGCCGGGCGGAACAGGGGCAAGCCTATCAACATACGCTACTCCGACCATGCAGCAGGCAGTCCTCACGCGCACCCCCCTCAACTCTCCGTTCTGAAACCGACAACGCGACCGATACCACTGCACCACCCGAGAACGGGAGTTCGCAGGGGTAAAACGTTGACACGGAGGGATGGGCGCGCGCGATGAGGTGGTTCGCGACGGTGGGGTGATGCCACCGTCCAAGAGCTTGCTCAGCCTGCATCGCGACATTGCTCTGCTGAAGCAGCTCAGCGTGCCCACAGAGCCCCGCGCGCGCACAAGCTGGCCCATGGGCAGGCAGACGGGCAGGCAACCGCTCTCCCGATCCAACACCGCCAACACCGTGGGCTCCAGTGGATTTTCAGACAGCTGGCCACCGGGTTCGCCGATGACGGAGGCCGAAACACACCTGCCACTGGGCACGCCGATGCGGCCAAACACCGTGACCTCGGTGTACCGATCCAGCTTCGACCTGTTCCCCGGAAGGCCACCCGCAGCACCACTCGTCATGCGCAGCACAGAGGAGGCGGAGGAGGCGGTGTACGCTGCCCGCGTCCTCGAGAGCGCCTCGATGCCCTACCTGTACCGCCCGGTCACAGCGATGCAGCGCGCGCCGTCGGTCAAAGCCCTGCGTGGCTTCGAGGACCACGACTACGAGGTAGCCGAAACGGCAAGGCTGCCCAACTGGGTCAACATCTCAGACGCGGAGCACGGTGCCTATGACCCGGCCGGCTCTAAACATTTCGACCACAAGGCGATTTTCGTTGCCAAGCCTACAAAGGGCGCTAGGCGACCGCGGAGATTCAGGATCGCGGACGCCGACGAAGACTGAGCGCAGCCCCCAGCACGATGGCAGGGCGCGGGGTGGGAACGGTAAGGCTCCCTCGCTTGGCTCGCGGGCGAGTCCAGGGTGCGGCACATCCTAGCCGCCATCCGAAGATCCGATGCGGTGTCGTGTGTCGAGAGCTGGTGTCGGTTTTCTCTGTGGACTGTGCAGTGAAACCACTCGTAACTTTATATAGTAGTCGCAGACACGAGACAGTTGAGCGTCTGTTGACACGTGACGGAATATAACACGCTACACAGAACACAAATGGGGTGTCTAAAAGAGAGGGGCCCCGCACGCCCACCTAAAGTAGAATTCTACGAGACATGCACGTTGCACCTGAATATGGGAACACTGGAACGTGGAAAGAACACACACACGCGCGCATATATACGCCATACTGATTTACCGTATCGCGTAGTACTCTTTAATTCGAAGCGATGGTTCCATGGTCAGTCGCTACACACTGACTGACTGAGTGTGTGTGGGGAGTGGCGGCTGGCGCCCCCCCCATCTAAGGGGTTGTGGAGCCCCATCTACGGGGCCCTTTAAGGGGTTGTGGAGCCCTTACCCCATCCGTCTCCGCTCTTTTGTCTCCGTCTGGCCTGGCCCTGGGAGTGGGACTGTGTGGGTCCCTCTCGTTGCTCTCGTCTCCTCCGCCCTCCGGGTCCCCTCGCGCGCGGCCGCGCGCCGCGGGGCTAGCGTCTAAAAAGGGGAGGGGGGGGCGGAGCGTCGCCGGGCGATCCCGGTTCCCGCGGGCGGATCCGCGCAAATATATAGATATTATTCCCCGCTTAGCGGTTTTCTTCTTTCGCAAATCGCCCGATGTAGATCCAAAATCCAATACTCAAAGGTCCATATGTACACAAACCCTCACTCAGCAACACCCTCAGCATGCTTGCCACTTACGTATACACTCTAGTAGTGCGCACCAATGCGAGCCGCCGCGCGCATCGCCATATTCGCTCCTACTAGAATTTCATCTGCCCCGTCCGCCGGCGCGCGCTGTATTTGGAGTCGAGTCGCACCTCCTTACCTTGCCGGCGCTGCGCCTCCTTCTTCTGCATCACCCACTCCTTGCCTTTCTTCTGGATCTTGCCCGCCCCCTTTTTCGCTCGCTTCTTAGGTCGCTGCCGGGTCTCCTCGCGGATCGCGCCGCGCCGCGCCGGTGCCGAGCTGCCTCCCGCCACGCTCTGTCCGTCCTCGCCCAGCGCGTTGGGCATGGCAAACTCGGGGTCGGGCGGGCCGGCCAGCAGGACCAGGAAGTACTTCTTGGCCTTGGTCGAGTGCGGAAAGTCCACCACCAGCCCGCCGCCGAAGCCGCCGCGCATGGCGCTCGCGGTGATCAGCTGCAGCTGCTGGGCATCCTGCGGCGATAGGGGTGGGGCGCTCGTGGCGGAGCGCAAGCAGCCGTCGGGTAGGCGGGGTCATGGGCGGCGACAGCGGCGGGGCGGGTGACGGGGTGGGGGAGGATGGGGTGCGGCGGCGCGCCTGCGGGTAGAACTGCAACGCGGCGCGGCCCCCTCGGCGCAAGCTCTTATAGAGTGACTGGAAGAAGACGAGGAGCCGCTTCCGTGGGTCGTACCCGTTGCGGTCGGAGTAGCATAGCCACTGGATGGCCGAGATGGAGATGGCGCCGTCAAAGACGCCCTCTCGGAAGGGCATCCCCAGCCCCATGTCCTGGTGCACCAGGTCGCCCTCGACCTCACGCTCCTGCGCGACATCGAGCATGTCGCGGCTGATGTCGATGCCGACCCACTGGTGTCCGTCCTCTTCGAGCGTCTCGCCACTAAGCCCGGTGCCGCACCCAACGTCGAGGATCATGCACGGCCGGCCCTCAGGCAAGCAGAGCATCTCGACGGCGCGCTCAGCCATCTGCGACTGCACGTCGATCATACGCGTAGAGTGCAGGTACTTGCCCGCCTCTGTCGCGTCATAGAACACCTCGGGCGGCGCTACCTCCTCTGGCCGAGACATCGTGCCGCTCTGGCGCACGCGGATGGCGGAGTTGTGGACGCCGGACGGAGTTATACGAGTAACTTTATTGGAGGTGCCGTTTGCCCACCTGAGGACGCGACGGTTATGTCGCTTGGTAGCGTCACCGCGGCCTGTTCCTTAAATCCTCAACTCGTGAGCCCGCCAAAACAACGCGGTCGATTTTGTATTGGGCCAGTGGGATTGGGCCGCCGGCGTGAGCCCACGCATCCATGAGCCCCGCCGGTCCAGTGCCACTCGCTGCCGACGCCAGCGCTGACCTCGCTCTTCCCGCCGACTCCAGCGCCGACGTGTCACTCTCGGCCTTCCGCGTGGCCGTGCGCTGCCGCCCACTTCTAGCGAAGGAGCGCGCACAGGGCGAGAGCATCCTAACGGTGCACGGCAACTCGGTGGCCTTGACAGACGAGCTGGAGCGCGGCTCCGACTCTCCCAGGGCCACCCGTCCGGGCTCCTCCACGCCGCGCGCCGGCTCCACCACCACGCCGCGTGGAGGCTCCTCACCACGTCGAGAGCGGCCGGTGAAGGCCTTCACCTTCGACCACGTCTTCGGAGAGCAGAGCACGCAGGAGCAGCTGTACGCCCAATTTGTCGCGCCATACACCGGGAAGTTCATCGCAGGCTACAATGTGACCGTGTTTGCGTACGGGCAGACCGGCACGGGCAAGACCCACACAGTCTCGGGTGGCGAGGGCGGTGCGCGAGGCGTGGTGCCACGCTTCATCGAGGCGGTGATGGCGCACGCGGCGTCGGAGCGGACGCGCGCGGCGCTCGAGGAGCAGGAGCGGCAGGCAGCGGAGCAGGGCGGCGGCGCGGGTGCCGAGCACGAGGGCGGGCCGCGGCCGACGCTGGTGGAGACGGTGCTCGAGCGGGTGAGCCTGTCCATCTTCGAGGTGTACGAGGGCAAGGTGTTCGACCTGATGCAGCCGGAGCGGGCGGCCGAGGAGGGAGAGAAGGGACAGCCGGCGCGCATGGTGGGGCGGCAGCTCTCACTCGAGATGGAGGCGCACTATACTTGCCACGCCTACCGTACTCACTCTACACACCATGCTGACCGTGCTCACCCTACTTGCGATGCTTACCGCACTCACGCTACCCTCTCTCGCTCTGGGTGCAGGCGCTGCGGCCGGGCGAGACCAACCGGTGCTACTGGGTGCGCGGCGCGTGCGAGCGCACCATCGAGGCCGCGGGGGATGCGGCGGCGATGTTGCAGGAGGCGGCGAAGCAGCGGCACACGGCGTCGCACGCACTCAACGAAGCCTCCTCCCGATCGCACGCCATCTTCTCGCTGCAGCTCCACCGCCGCCGCCGCGTGTACAAGCTCGTGCCCGACGCGGAGGGCGGCGGGGCGCGGTACGAGCTGCAACCTCTCAAGGGAGTGACGGCCGCACTCGTGACCCGGGCCAACCTCGTCGACCTCGCCGGGTCGGAGGACCAGCGCGATGCGCTCGCCTCGGGGGCGACGCTCAAGGAGGCAGCCAACATCAACAAGAGCCTCTTCACGCTGCGCAAGGTGATCGAGCACCTCGCGCTGAAGAAGCACACGCGGGCCGTCTTCCAAGAGGAGACCCTCACCAAGCTACTCGCCTCCTCGCTCCAGGGCGACGCCTTCTCTCTCATGATCGCCACCATCTCCCCAGTGGCCACCGCGGCGCGGCACACGCGCAACACGCTGCACTATGCTGGCCAGGCCTCCACCATCAAGCTCGCCGCGCCCAAGCCCACCGACGATGGCACTGGGTCCCTCGGCCTGCGCAACCGCTCGCTGCAGCAACGCAACCGAGAGCTACTGCGTCAGCTGGAGGAGCGCGGAAGAGACTACTCCCAACTCGAGGAGAAGCTCAAGGAGCTCGCCGCGCGCCACGAGGGTGGCGGCGGCGGCGGCGGCGGCGGCGGCGGCGGCGGCGGCGGCGGCGCGAGCGAGCCTGCGGCGGGCGCGGCGGCGGAGGCGGAGGGTCTGGTTGAGGAGTTCGAGGCCCTCGAGGCGATGCACCTGCAGCTGAGCCAGTTGCTCACCGCGAGGGCCGCCGACGGCAGCGCGGCGAGTGCGGCGGGGCAGGCGGCGAGGCTGGCGGGCGACGAGCAGGCGGCAGGCGGCCTCGAGGTCCAGCAGGCCTCGCTGGCTGAGGCGCGCGCCCGCGAGCGGTTCGAGCGACGCGCGCTGCTCGAGACGGCGCGGCAGGCCGAGCTGTCGCCACCCTCGCTCGGCGGCGGCGGCAGCATGGCGCGGCGCGGGCGCGACTCCGGCCTGAGAGAGGAGCGCGGCGGCACGGCGTCGGCGGTAGGGGGTGGGGTGGCGGGGGTCGAGTGGCTAGCGCGACTGGAGCAGTGGGTGGCCGAGGCTGGCGCGAAGCTGCATCAGCAGCGTGGCGCGCGCACCTCGCACCGCGAGGCGTGGACTGCGATGCGTCGCGCACTGGGCGAGAGGGTGGAGGCGCTACGGGGGCTGCACGCTCGGCTCGCGCAGGCCGCCGCCACTGCCGGCGGCACCGAAGGTCAGGCGGCGGGCGGCGAGGAGGAAGCAGCAGCCGGCGAGGAGCGCTCCTCGACGCCGCGCGTGGGGCTGCGGCGTAAGGAGCAGAGCTTGCGGCAGCAGAGTGTGCAGCTCCTCCGCGCTGAGCTCAGCCGCGAGGAGGAGGAGCTGCACGGTCTGCCCCAGGAGCTCCTCGAGCTGGGCCGATCGCTCTCCGCGTCGCTCGCGCCGCTGGCCACCTCGGTGCTACGCACGGCCGAGGCGGGGGCGGTCGCGTGGGCCGCGGCGGTGGCGACGGCGGGCGGAGGAGGCAGTGCGGAGGAGGCGGGGGCGTCGCCTCTGGCAAGGGTGCAGCGCGAGCTGGAGACACTGCGGGCGGCGGTGAGCCTGTCTGAGGCGCCGGGCGGCGGCGGCGGCGGCGGCGGCGATGGGGCGAGAAATGTGGCGGCGGCGGCCAACGGCGCGGCGGCGGCGGCGGCGGTGGACGCGGACGAGCTGGTGGGCGCGATGGGCAGAGTGGTGGAGTCACTGGGAGAGGTGGAACGGGCTTGGAAGGCACAGCGGGAGGCGTCACTGCGCGAGAGCGCGAGGGCACTACAGAGCGCGCAGGCGCAGCTGCAGGCACTCGAGCCGCAGAAGGAGGCGGCGCTGCGGTGTGCGGAGGCTCAGTACCAGGCGCAGCGCGAGGCGATGCGCGCCGAGCTGCGACAGGCGCGAGGCAGGGAGGAGGGGCTGCGTAGCGCGCAGCAGCGCCTGCAGCAAGAGCGGCAGGCGGCGGTGCGGGCACGTGCCGAGCTGGCGGCGGAGGCGGCGGCGAGGGAGGCGGAGCTGGCAAGGCAGCTGCGAGAGGCGAGGAGCGTGCTCGCCGAGGCGCGCGACGCGGCGACGAGCGCGCGCGCCGAGGCGGAGGGCGCACGGCGCGCGGTCGCCCCGCCGCCCTCGCCCTCGCGCCCGCCGACGCCAGGCGGGGTGCGGGCATCCCTGGCGGAGATGAATGAGGAGCTGGAGGCGCGGGTGGCGGAGCTCGAGGCCGAGAAGGAGCAGCAGGCGATCGAGCTGCAGGAGGTCACGCGCGAGGCCAAGGCGGCGGCGAGCGCGGCGGCGGTGCGCGCGGCGACGGCCGAGGGCGCGGTGGTCGACGCCCAGCACGAGGCCGCAGCGGCGAGGCGGCAGCTGGAGGCGGCGGCGGCGCGCGTGACGGAGGAGGCGGCGCAGCGCGGCAGGCAAGCGGACGAGTGGCGCGCGGCGGAGGCGCAGCTCCGCGCCGAAGCGGAGGCGCTGCGAGCCGAGCTGGGCAGGACGCGCGCGGCGGTGGTCGCGGCGCGGGCCGAGCGGGCGGGCGAGCTGGAGGCGATGGGGGAGGCCAAGGAGGCGGACGCGCACAGCCGGCGGCTCGGCGAGGCGCGGCTCCGCAGCCAGGTCGAGGTGCTGACCGAGGCTGACCAGGTACGTTGCGCCTCGCCGAGCCCACCGCCCCGCCCGCACGGCCCACCAACCCGCGCACGCGCCGCCGCAGCCCCCACCGCCACTGCCGCCGCAGCCACCGCCACCGCCACCGCCACCGCCACCGCCGCCGCAACCACCGCCGCCGCAACCACCGCCACCGCCACCGCCACCGCCGCCGCATGCCGCCGCCTGCTGGCAGGTGCTGCGGGCGGAGTTGGCGCAGCAGGTGCAGGCCTTGGCCGCCACGCGGGCCGAGCTGCTCGCCGCCGCACGGCGTGCCGACACCGCGGAGGCGCAGGCGCGGGAGCTCGCGGCTGCGCAGCGCGAGGCGGAGGCGAGGGAGGCGCGGCTGCGGGTAGAGGCGGCGGAGGCGGCGCACGGGGCGCAGGCTGCACTCGAGGCGCACGAGGCGGAGCGGCGCGCGTGGGAGGCGGCGGAGCAGGCGGCGGCGGTCGCGAGGCTGGAGGAGGCAGCGGCGTGCGAGGCGGCGCGCGCGGCGGCCGGGGCGGCCGGGGCGCAGAGCGAGGAGGGGGCGGCGCGCGAGGAGGAGGCGCGGCGGACGGAGGAAGTGCAGGCGTTGCGGCAGGCGCACGCGCGCGCGGCGCAGGAGCTGCAGCGCGAGCAGGCGGCCCGGCGCGAGGCGGAGGCGAGGCTGCGCGCCGCACAGGACGAGGCGCGCGAGGCGGCGGCGGCAGCGGCGGCGACCTCGGCAGCGGCGGCGGCGCGCGCCGAGCGCGACGCGGCGGAGGCGGAGGCGCGCGTGGCGGCGGCGCGCGAGCAGGAGCGTGGCGAGGCGCGGCTGGCAGCGGAGCACGCGGCAGTGGCGCACGAGCGCGCGGCGACGGCGGCGCACGCCGAGGCGGAGCAGGAGCGGGCGGAGGCGGCGGCAGGCGCGGCGGCGCTGCAGCAGAGCCTCGCGTCCAAGGCGGCGCGGCTTGAGGCGGTCAAGCAGGAGCAGCGCGAGGCGGAGGCGAGAATGGAGGACGAGCAGCAAGCCTACACCCGCGCGCTGCACGCGTTGAGTGCGGGGCAGGAGGCGGAGCGGCGGCGGCTGATGGCAGATGTAGAGGCCGAGCGTGAGCGCGTCGAGGTGCGTGCCTGGCGCGGGAGTGGGTGTGGGCGTGGGCGTGGCCGTGGCCGTGGCCGTGGCCGTGGCCGTGGCCGTGGCCGTGGGCGTGGGCGTGGGCGTGGGCGTGGGCGTGGGCGGGTGGATGTTCGTACCAACCCACTCGACTTGTCACCCCGCCAACCGCCAACCGCAAGACCATATGCACATGCACATGCACACATGCACATGCGCATGCACATGCACATGCACATACACATGCACATGCACATGCACATGCACATGCACATGCACATGCACATGCACATGCACAA
>MDSY01071789.1_pt1 | contig 11080 bp, 9 predicted proteins | sample 811131 | NCBI WGS metagenome assembly MDSY01 (sample SAMN05326643, study PRJNA326480) | marine metagenome | isolation source: seawater | place: Atlantic Ocean: South West | collected 2010
TGGAATTTTTGCATTGTTTTTTCTACATTATGAGGATTGGTCATTGAACCATTTCTATTAAAATTCATATTACCATTACCGTTTAGGCTATTTGAGCCATTGGAATTGATAGACCCTGGTCTTCGTCTATAATTACTTTTTTGAGGTCTTGGTCTGAAGTTTCTTCTTCTATTATTGTTAATCATTTTAACTTTCTATGTATGTTGAAATTAGGCATCTAACATTATCTTTGTAATCTTTAATTATGTGTTCAATTTTAAAATTATTTTTAATTAATATATTTGAAACTTTTTTATTTTGCTCATTTCCTATTTCCAGGGCAAGCAAACCTTTAATCTTTAAGATATTCTTAGTTTTGTAGATAACTTTTTTAATAAGGTCAAGTCCATCATTTCCACCGTCTAGGGCTATTCTAGGTTCATATTTCTTTATATCATCATTTAAATTTCTAATATCTTTGCTCCTTATGTATGGTGGGTTAGATACGATTAAATCAAATTTTTGATTAAAGTTACTTGATAAAGATTTATTCAAAAACTTAGTATTTAAAAGCTTTTTATGTCTTTCTGCATTTTTTTTTGCAATCAAAATTGCATTTTTAGATATATCAATACCTACTCCTGAAGAATAGCTTAATTCACTAAGTAAACTTATTAAAATACATCCACTACCAGTTCCAATATCCAAAATAGATATTGATTTACCTTTGTAAATTTTAACCAATTTTTCTACCATTAGCTCGGTCTCTGGCCTAGGAATTAATGTGTTTTTACTTACAAAAAAATTTTTACTCCAAAACTCTTTTTCTTTTGTTATATAAGCAACAGGCTCATTTTGAGACCTTCTTTGTATTAAGTTGTTATATTTGTAAATATTTTTTAAGCAAATTTTTTGATCTAGATTAATTAATATTTCTTCTCTTTTTTTTCTTAACACTTTTGAAAGTAAAATCTCTGAGTCTAATCTATAAGTAGCTATATTTTTTTTTTTAAGTTCATCTGATCCTTTATTAAGTAGTTCTAGAACGTTCATGAGCTTAAATTTTCAAGTTTTAAATTTTGCTCTCTTAGACGCAATTCTTGATTCATTTCTTCATGTATTTCTCCACTTAAAAATTCTTCTAATTTATGTAAAGTTAAATTAATTCTATGGTCTGTTACTCTTCCTTGAGGAAAATTATAAGTTCTAATTCTTTCAGATCTATCACCAGTTCCGATTTGGCTTCTTCTGTTACTGGATCTCTCTTGATCTTTCTTTCTTTTTTCCGCCTCATAAACTCTCGACCTCAAAATTTTTAATGCTTTTGCTTTATTTTTATGTTGAGATTTTTCATCTTGTTGGCTAACAACTGCTCCACTAGGTATATGTGTAATTCTTACCGCGCTATCTGTTGTATTAACAGATTGACCTCCAGGACCACCTGCTCTAAATACATCAATTCTTAAATCTGACTCTTTAATTTGAATATCAACTTCTTCGGCTTCGGGTAATACGGCTACTGTAGCGGCAGATGTATGTACTCTACCTTGTGTCTCTGTTTCTGGAATTCTTTGAACACGATGAACTCCTGACTCATACTTTAAATATGAGTATATATCATTTCCATTTACTGAAAAAATAACCTCTTTAAAACCCCCGGCCTCACTTTTTGAAATGTTAATTATCTCTAGTTGCCATTTTTTTTTTGAACAAACTTTTTCATACATTTTAAATAAATCTGAACAAAAAAGTGAGGCTTCTAAACCACCTGTTCCTGCCCTTATCTCTACTATTGCATTTTTATCATCATCATCATCTTTTGGTAATAAAAAAATTTTTAATTTATTTTCATATTGTTCTTTTTTTAATTTCATATCATTTAAATCTTTTTCTGCCATCTCTATCATTTCTGAATCATTAGATTTATCTTGTAATATTTGTTCAAGATCTTTTTTTTCATTTTCAAAACCTATATATTCTCTCGCAATTGAGATAACGTGTCCAAGATTTGAATATTCTTTAGATTTATTCGCAAATAATTTTGGGTCCACACTACCTGTAGATAATTCTTTTTCTAAAGCATCGTGCTTGGTAACAATATCCTTAATTTTTTCTATAGGAACCATAAATTAATTTTTATTTTTTATTTTTTATTTTTTCTTCTACAAGCTCAACGACTCTATCAACTATTTTAGAACTAGGTACTTTATCGTGTGGTATTCCTGACAAATATAAAAGATTATTGTCCTGTCCTCCGCCTGTTAATCCAATTTCAGTTTGTGCTGCCTCGCCAGGACCATTAACTACACAGCCAATTATGGATAAGTTGATAGGTTTTGTAATATGTGCAAGTTTTTTTTCTAGTTCTCTAACAGTTTCAATTACGGGAAAGGCTTGCCTAGCACAAGACGGGCAAGAGATAATATTTATTCCTCTTGAGCGAACACCTATAGCTTTAAGTATTTCATATCCGGCTTTTATTTCATCTACAGGGTCTGATGAAAGTGACACTCTAATAGTATCGCCAATACCTTCCATTAAAAGTTGACCAATTCCAATTGAGGATTTAATACTACCGGTTAATAAACCTCCGGCTTCTGTCACTCCTAAGTGTAAAGGATAATTGCAAATCTCTGATAATTTTCTATAAGCTTTTACAGTCAAAAAAATATCTGAGGATTTGACGCTTATCTTAAAATTAAAAAAATCATTATCTTCTAGTAGTTTAATATTATATTGAGCGCTCTCTACTAATGCTTCAGGACAAGGTTCTTTATATTTTTCTAGTAAAGATTTATCTAATGAGCCTGCGTTTACTCCAACTCGAATTGAACAGTTATTATCTTTAGCCGCCTTAACAACCTCTAAAATTCTTTCATTAGTACCGATATTACCTGGATTAATTCTTAAACAGCTCGCGCCCATTTCTGCAGCTTCTATTGCTCTTTTATAGTGAAAATGAATATCTGCAACAATTGGTACACTGACTTCTTTAACTATACTTTTTAGTGCTTTCGTTGAATTTTCATCAGGACAAGAAACTCTAACAATATCTGCTCCAGCTTCTTCTAAAGATTGAATTTGTTTAATAGTGCCCTTAACATCTGTAGTCAGAGTATTAGTCATTGACTGAACACTTATTACTGAGTCTCCGCCTACAGTAATATCACCAACTTTAATTTCTTTAGTTTTTTTTCTATTAATTATTCTGTGAGGTCGTATTTCCATCTTAATCTAAATCAAAAACTGTATGCAGTTTTTTTATTGCTTTTAAAGTATTTTCTTCATTAATAATTACCGATAATTTAATTTCAGATGTAGATATGGCTAAGATATTTATTTTTTCTTCTGATAATGACCTAAACATTTTATATGTTACACCCGGTGTTGAAACCATTCCTGCTCCAACTATTGAAATTTTTGCAACTTTATCATTGTGAATGATGTCTTTATAATCAATATTTTTATTATTTTTTAAAATTTCTTTAGTTTTAGAAACATCGTCTCTTTTAATTGTAAAAGATATATCTGTTGTTTTTTGGTCTGAAGAAATATTCTGAATAACCATATCGACATTTATTTGAGCAATACTTAATGGTTCAAATATATTTGCGGCAACTCCAGGTTTATCATTTACGCCAATGAGTGTTATCTTAGCGTCATCTTTTGAGTAAGCAACTCCTGTGATACTTTTAGTATAGTCTATATTTTCTTGATCAAAAATTTTTGTTCCTTGTCTATCAGTGAATGTTGACCTCACCTCTAAAGGTATATCATACATCATTGCTGTTTGGACTGCAGAAGGTTGCATTACTTTTGCTCCTAAAGAAGATAGTTCAAGCATTTCATCATAGGAAATTTTATCAATTTTTTTTGCTACTGGTATTTTATTTGGGTCTGTAGAAAAAACTCCATCTACATCAGTATAAATTTCACATGCATCAGCTTGGAAAATTTTTGCCACTGCTACCGCTGTAGCATCAGAACCTCCTCTACCAATTGTAGTTATATCACCAATTTTTGAAACACCTTGAAAACCTGGAATAACGGCAACTCCATTTTCATCTAAATGCTCGTTAATTTTTTTTACATTCATGTTTATAATTCTAGCATTGGAATGTGCACCTTCGGTTAAAATTGGTATTTGCCAATTTAACCAAGACTTTGCTTTGATATTTAATTCTATTAAAGCGCCAGCTAATAAAGCGCAAGTGACTTGCTCACCAGAGGATAAAAGCACATCGAGTTCTCTTTTATTGAAATCTTTTGAAATACCATTCGATAATTTAATTAATTCATTAGTATTTCCAGCCATAGCAGAAACAACTGCAATAACTTTGTTGCCTGCAATATGATCTTTTTGGATAATATTTGCCACATGTTGAATTCTTTCAATCGTTCCAACAGATGTTCCACCAAACTTTAATACTTTTTTAATCATTTTAAGAATGTAATTTAATAAAATAAGTTTTAATGTATTTAAATTAAAACAAACTAATAAAATGACTACTACTATAAATAAAGAAGAAATTCAAAAGTTTTCAAATTTAGCTGACGAATGGTGGGACGTTAAAGGAAAATTTAAACCTTTACATATGTTCAATCCAATAAGAATTGAATATATAACAGAAAAAATTAAGCATCATTTTGGATTAAAGGGAAAAGATGCTAACTTTTTAAAAGGACTAAGTATATTGGATATTGGATGTGGTGGAGGATTAATCAGCGAACCTATGGCACGCCTGGGAGGATCAGTTACTGGAATTGACGCATCTGAAAAGAATATAAAAATTGCTCAGATACATTCAAAGAAAAATAACCTTCAAATAAATTATTTAAATAAATCTCCAGAGCAATTAAAAAATATTGAAAAATTTGATGTGATTTTAAATCTTGAAATAGTCGAACATGTAGAAAATGTAAATCTTTATATCAACTCTTGTTATAATTTATTAAAAAAAGATGGGCTCATGTTTACGGCTACCTTAAATCGATCTTTGATGTCTTATTTAAAAGCAATTGTTGGTGCAGAATATATTTTGAGATGGCTGCCTATTGGAACACATGATTGGAATAAATTTATAAAACCTGAAGAACTTGAAAAATTGCTATCAAATGAAAAATTTTCTACAGTTGATATTAAGGGTTTGGACTTCAACCCTATTTTAAATAAATGGAAAAAATCTGATGATTTGTCCGTAAACTATATTATTTGTAGTACCAAAAATTAATTATCTTTGTTAATCCAGGGAACAGATAATAAATTTATACCTTCCTCAACTAACTCTTCTCTTTCTTTAGGAGTTGTAGTTCCATAAATTGTTTTTTTTCTTTTTTTATCATAGTAAATTTCTCTTACTTTTTTACTAAAATTTTTACCGACGTATTCAAAATTTTTTTCAATATATTTTCTAATTTCAATTAATTTATTTTTTTCATTTTGAAGTTTTTTATTCTCTGTTTTAAATTCATATTTTTTCTTTTTGACTCTTGAAACCATTGGAGACATTATTGATTTATCAATTTTTTTAGAAGAACAAAGAATGCATTCTAATAATTTTTTTCTATTTAAATTATCAAAATCTTTAGAATCAGAAAACCAGCTTTCAAACTCATGATCATTATGGCACTTGAGATTATATTTAATCATTAGTTAATTCCTATAGTCAGCATTAATGTCGATGTAATCATGGGTAAAATCACAAGTAAAACATTTAAACGCGTCATTACCGAGTTTTAAATTTACTTCAATTTCTATTGAATCCCACTGCATATATTCTTTTAATTTTTCCTCGTCATAACTTTCAGAAATTTTACCATTTTCTGCTACAATAAAATTGCCAATCTTAATTCTTAATTTTTTTTGATCAACTAATTCTCCTGACTTTCCTATACCCATAACTATTCTTCCCCAATTTGGATCTTCTCCTGCAACAGCAGTTTTAACCAAGGGAGAATTTGCAATTGAAAAAGCAATATTTTTTGCACTGCCTAAAGATTTTGCATTAATTACATTAACTGTTAAAAATTTTTTTGCCCCTTCACCATCTACTACAATTTGTTTTGCTAAATTTAAACATAATCTTTTTAAAGCTATTTCAAATTTTTGAATGGATTTGTCATTAAGTGATAAATTTTGCTCAATTTTAATTGCTTTTGTTGAAAAAATTGAAACCATATCATTTGTAGATTGATCGCTATCAACAGTTATTGCATTAAAAGAATTGGCTACAGATCTTTTTAATAGAGTTTTTAATAAGTTTGAACTTATGTCTGCGTTAGTAAAAATAAATGATAGCATTGTAGCTAAATTAGGTGCGATCATGCCTGAGCCTTTTGCAATGCCACAAATTTTAATGAGTTCATCACCAATTATTATTTCTTCGTAAGCTACTTTTGGTTTAGTATCAGTTGTCATAATAGCAGATGCTATTTTAATCCAATACATTTTATTATGTTCGTTTCTAAGTTTTTCAACTAATGTGGGCAAACTATCTTTTATTTTTTCAACAGGAAACTCCTCGCCTATAACTCCTGTGGACGCAAAAATTAAATCTTTAATTTTTACAGTTTCACTTGTTCCTTTTTGTGATTTTGACTCTTTTAGTGTTAAAATTCTTGACAGGTTTTTTGCTAACGTATCTAGACTTTCTTTACCTTGCTTTCCTGTAAACGTATTAGCATTTTTCGTATTAACTAATAATCCTTTAACAATTTTTTTATGAGAATTGTTATTCCAAGGTATAAACTCAGATGTGATACTATTAGTGGTAGTTAAGGTTGCATAGTTTGCTCCTTTACTGAAATAAAATAGAGCTATATCGTCTCTTCCATTTCCATAAAGATCAGCGGAAACGGCAGACATTTCTAAACCCTCTATTTTCTTTAGATTTTGAAACTCTACCATTTTAGATAATTTAGTTTTATCTTTTAAGAAATTTTTAATATTTATTGTCATATTACTGTTTAATTTAAATTATAAATACATATATAGAAGTATAATGAATTTATTTACAAGAACTTTTAGTAAAATATTTAAAAGCTCTAATCAACAAGAATTAGATAAAGTTCAAAATCTAGTTTTAGCCATAAATGACAAAGAAAATGAGATTAAGTCTTTGTCTGAAAGCAATATTAAAGAAAAAACATTTAATCTTAAAAAAAGTGTTCAAAATAGCTCAGTAAAATTAAATGAAATCATACCTGAAAGTTTTGCATTAGTTAGAGAAGCTGCAAAAAGAACTTTAGGAGAAAGACATTATGACGTTCAATTAGCTGGAGGTTTAATTTTACATAGTGGAAAAATTGCAGAGATGAAGACGGGTGAGGGGAAAACTTTAGTTTCTACATTACCTGCTTATTTAAATTCTTTGACCGGAAAAGGTGTGCACATAGTCACGGTAAACGATTATTTAGCCAAGAGAGATTCTGCTTGGATGGGAAAAGTATTTAATTATTTAGGAGTTTCAACAGGATGTATCACAAATGATCTGGAAGATTTTGAAAGAAAGAAAAATTATGAATCCGACATAACTTACGCAACCAATAACGAGCTAGGATTTGATTACCTGAGAGACAATATGAAATATGAGCTAAGTGAAATGGTTCAGAGAAGTCATAATTTTTGTATTGTTGATGAAGTAGACAGTATTTTAATAGATGAATCTAGAACACCTTTAGTTATTTCAGGAAAATTAGATGACAAAACTACACTTTATATTACTTCAAATGAATTTATAAATTATTTAGAAAAAAAGGATTACGAACTAGATGAAGAAAACAAAAATGTAATCTTGACTGATCAAGGAATTGATAAGATTGAAAAATTAGCTATTCAAAAGAAAATATTAAAGAATAACAACTTTTATGATCCGGCAAATTTAGATCTTGTTCATCACGTTAATCAAGCTCTAAAAGCAAACCTTATATTTAAAAAAGATATTGATTACATAATTAGAGATGAAAAAGTCCAAATTATAGACGAATTCACAGGAAGAGTTATGGATGGTAGAAGATTTTCTGATGGCCTTCATCAAGCAATAGAAGCAAAAGAAAATGTAAAAGTTGAAGAGGAAAACCAAACACTTGCATCGATCACTTATCAAAATTATTTTAGGCTTTATCAAAAGTTAGCTGGTATGACTGGTACTGCAATAACAGAAGCGGAAGAATTTTATGATATTTATAAGTTAAATGTTATTTCCATTCCCACTAACAAAAATATGCTAAGAAAAGATTTTAATGATCGAATTTTTAGAACTGAAAATGAAAAATATAATGCTATTACAAAGAAAATTATCGAATGTAATACAAAAGGTCAGCCAGTTTTAGTTGGAACTACTAGTATAGAAAAATCAGAAAAAATTTCTGACTTTCTTGAAAAGAAAAATATTAAACACAATATTCTTAATGCTAAACAGCACGAAAAAGAAGCAAAGATTATTGCTGAAGCTGGAAAAATTAATGCAGTTACTATTGCTACAAATATGGCAGGAAGAGGTACTGATATTAAATTAGGAGGTAATAAAGATTTTATTGAGGATGGAAAAAAAATTAATGTAGACGAAATTAAAATAAATGAAACTAAGGTTAAAGATCTTGGAGGATTATTTATAATTGGTACAGAACGTCATGAAAGCCGAAGAATAGACAATCAGTTAAGAGGTAGAGCAGGAAGACAGGGTGATCCTGGTAACACAATTTTTTTTATAAGCCTGCAAGATGAATTAATGAGAATTTTTGGAGGTGAGTCTATAGACGGAATGTTGAAAAAGTTAGGTCTTAAAGAAAATGAATCTATAGATCATCCTTGGATTAATAAAGCAATGGAAAGAGCTCAAAAAAAAGTTGAAGGTAGAAATTTTGATATAAGAAAGAATTTAATTAAATTTGACGACGTTATGAATGATCAAAGACAAGTAATATTTTCACAAAGATTAAAAATTCTTAATGAAAAAGATATTGATGAAATTATAAAAGATTTTTTTGATGAAACACTAGAATCTTTAGTTTCATCTAAGTTAAGTTTTCAAAAATCAAAAGATGAAAAAAAATATCTCACGGAAATTAAAAATATAACAGGTAATGCAATAAGTGATGCTCAACTAATTGATTATACAAATATGGAAAAGGGTGAGTTTAGCAAGAAAATGACTGAATTATATTTATCTAAAAGGAAGTCTAGAGTTGAGCTTATTGGAAAAAATCAAAATGATAGTTTGGAAAAAAAAATATTTCTTCAAATAATTGATTTTTCTTGGAGATCCCACTTGCAATACCTGGAACAATTAAGACAAGTAATAGGACTTAGACAGTACGGCCAAAAAGATCCTCTTTCAGAATTTAAAAAGGAAGCATTTATGCTTTTTGAAGGTTTGTTAGCTAAGATCAAAAGTGATTTAATTAAATTTCTTTTAAATCTAAATATTGTTGTATCAAATGATGATCAAAATGAAGCTGAAAAAAAAGAGTCTTATACTGAAAAAAAAGAAGATAAAAAAGTTGGTAGAAATGAGAAATGTCCTTGCGGGTCAGGAAAAAAATTCAAACATTGTCACGGTAATGTTTAATTACTTTATTTTTTTAAATGCATTAAGTGCTTTTGCTCTCGCTGCTTCGTGATTGACGATTGGGAACGGGTAATCTTTACCTAGTTTAAAATTTTTTTCATCTTTTAATTCCCAGGGTTTGTGAATAAATTTTTTTGAAATATTTTTAAGTTCCGGAACCCATTTTTTTACATACTCTCCTTCTTTATCAAATTTTTCTCCTTGGAGAATAGGATTAAAAATTCTAAAGTATGGTGCTGCATCAGCACCACATCCTGCAACCCATTGCCAACCAGCAATATTGCTCGCTTCGCTATAATCTAGTAAACAATTTTTAAAATATTTTTCTCCCTCTTTCCAGTTTATGAGCAAATGCTTTACCAAAAATGATCCAACTACCATTCTAACTCTATTATGCATCCATCCAGTTGAATAAAGCTCTCGCATACCAGCATCTACAATTGGATAGCCTGTTAACCCTTTTTTCCAAGCAGATAAAAATTTAGCATTTTTTTCCCAAGGGAATTTATCAAATTTTTTTGAATAATTATTTTTAATCATATGGGGGAAATGATTTATTAATGTATGATTAAATTCTCTCCATCCAATTTCAGCTAAATATTTTGCAGTTCCGTTTTTTTTATTTTTATCACCCACGCACTTACCCCAAATAGTTTCTACATGAATTTGTCCGTACTTAATAAAAGGTGACAATTTTGATGTTCCTAAAATATTTGGGAAATTACGTCCATCCGAGTAATTTACAATTTTATTTTTAATAAAATTATCTAATTCTTTTAAAGCAATTTCTTCACTGGGTAACCATAGTTTCTCAAAATTTTTAAACCAATCATCCTTAGGTAATATTTCAGTATGATTAATGCAATTTTGAAAAAAAGACCTCTTTCTTACACATTTTTTTACATTTTTCTCTTTCGGAGGAATTTTTTCAATATAATATTTTTCAGCACTCCTCCAAAATGGAGTAAATACTTTGAATGGAGTACCGTCACTTTTTTTTACTTCATTAATCTCATTAAGAACATTTCCCTTACAAACTTTAAAAGGAATATCTTTATGTTTTAAATTTTTTAAAAGGTATTCATCAAATTTTAAATAATCTGGTTCATAGACCCTGTTCCAATAAATTGAAATATTTTTTTTTGTTAATAATTTGTCAAAAAATACTTTAAAAGAATCTGTTTTAATAACTTCCAAACTGATATTCAAATCACTTAATTTTTTTTTGAAATTTAAAATAGACTTGCTTAACCACCATTTTTGAGCCTGTTGATTTTGATAAATAGATTTTTTATAAAGATAAAAAACTACTACCTCGTCATGATTGCTTGTAGCCTCTTGCAATCCGTAATTATTTGCAATTCTAAAATCTTCTCTTAACCAAAAAAGACCAATTTTTTTAACCATAGATTTATTATAATTAACAGATAAAATTTTAAATTTCGATGTGTAAACTTGTTGGTGGTGGCCTTGGTTTGAATCGCACAAACGACACATACCTTTTCAGGGTACTGCTCTACTACTGAGCTACA
>MDSY01123778.1_pt1 | contig 11080 bp, 12 predicted proteins | sample 811131 | NCBI WGS metagenome assembly MDSY01 (sample SAMN05326643, study PRJNA326480) | marine metagenome | isolation source: seawater | place: Atlantic Ocean: South West | collected 2010
AAATCATCGTGATTTTTAAATTGAAGTACAGCACAAAATAATAAAATAAAAACTATAAAAGAAAAAATAATTTCACTTCTGTATAAAATATACTTTTTTTTCATTGAGTAAAAAAATAAAATTAATCCAATAAAAAGTATTATGAGATTATGAGTTTCACTGTGAGCAGTAAAAAGATTACTAAAATAAGAATAAATGATTAAAATATAAATTCCAAACAATCCAGCATACCCAAAATTAATAAAATCTAATTTAATTTTTAATATTTTTAAAAAATATAGGCCATAACCAATTATTGATAAAAGGATCAATACATAATATGTGATAAATATTATAAAATTGTTCATTATTTTTATGCCTGTTTAACTAGTGTTTTTTGAATTTTAATTTAAATTTTTATAGAATTTTTATAAAATTTTATTTTAATTTTGTCTAAATAATAATACAGATGAATAGAAAAAAGGTCAAAAAAATATTAAGAACAGTTTAATTTACATGAATTTAAATGAAATTATAGAAAATGTAAAAGCAAATGGTTTTTGTAAAATAGAAAAATTTTTGGAAGAAGATGATTTTTTTAGAATTAATAAATTTTTAAAAAAAAATATATTTGATAAAAAAATTAAAAAAGGTGATAATAAATCTTATTTTTTTAGAGATAAATTAAGTTTTTTTTTAAAAAAAATTATTCATTTTAAAATTGAAAAAATAATAGAATTTAGAATATTAAATAATCTATCCAAAAAGCTGAATATGAAATCTATAGCTAGTGAAATTTTAGGAAACAGATCAAAATTATATTCTATAGATTCGTATTATTCTCCAATTTCAAATGAGCCAGTTTTTGATTGGCATTTTGATCGAGCGTATAGTGGAAAGAAAAATATCAAAAATTTTGTAAATCCAGATGATAGGATAATAAAATTTTTTATATATTTCACTCCTGTAAAAACAGATGATGGCTGCTTAGCTTATATTCCTAAAAGCAATAAAATCTCTTACCATCTTAAGAAGGCTTTTTATAACAATGAATTAGAATACAAACCGTATTGGATGCTTAAGGATTTTAGAAATGTTATAAAAAATAAAGATTATTTTTCTTATTTGCAAAATAAATTGGGTGATACTTTTCTACAATCTTTTATTGATGATACAGACTTCATAGATAAAGAACCATATAGAACAAATAGATTTAATCATAATCTTAAAGCAGGGGGGGCAATTATATTTGATGATGGTGGTGCTCACATGGGATCAAAAACTAAACAAAATGAGAGGTTAGTTTTAAGATTTTTATACAAACCTTGTAATTAAATTTTAGTAAAAATGGAAAACATAACATTAATAATTCCCGCAAAACATGAATCTGAGTCTCTTCCTGTCGTTTTGGAAGAATTAAAAAGATTTGATTTTCAAGTAAAAATTGTTTTAGAGAAAAATGATCTAGAAACTATTGATGCCATTAAAAATAATGAATGTGAAATACTTTTTCAAGAAGGCAAAGGCTATGGGGATGCAATACGTTATGGAATTAATAAAGTAGATACAGAATATTTTTGTATTTTTAATGCTGATGGATCTTTTATACCAGATGAAATACCAAATATGTTAGAAACTTTAAACAAACAAAAAGCTGATTTTGTTTTTGCATCAAGATATGAAAAAAATGCAAAAAGTGATGATGATAATTTTGTTACATTTATTGGTAATCATATCTTTTCTTTACTGGGTAAAATTTTTTTTAAATTACCAATTACAGATATTTTATATACTTTTGTATTAGGTAAAGTAAAATCTGTTAGAAGTCTAAAACTAAAAGAAAATGATTTTAGATTATGTGTCGAACTACCTATAAAAGCTGTATTTTCAAAAATGACAATTGTGTCTTTGGCGGCTCATGAAAGGTCTAGAATTGCAGGTTGGAAAAAAGTTAATGCAATTAAAGATGGATTTTTAATTTTTATTACCATGGTAAAATATTATTTAAATAAAAATTAGTATTTCTTGTATCTATACCTAAAAAGTTTCAAATAAAAATAACTATACAAAAAAATACTTAAAAATATTAAATAAATTTGTAATTGAGTGTTTTTAATATCCTGAAGACCTATAAAAAAAACTAAAACATTGTACAAGTTAATAATATTTGCTGATAAAGAGTTTGATAAAGTATCTTTAAATAAATATTTTTTTTTAATATAAAAAAATAATAATTGATGAAAATGTTTAGCATCAGGATTAATTGGTGATTTATTTAAATTATACTTTCTAATAATTGAAAATAAATTTTCAAAACATGGGTACCATAGCAATAGTACAATAAAAAAAGGTGATATCTCTTGATTAACTGTATAAGCAAATATTAATAAAAAACTATATATAAAGCCTAATAAATAAGAACCTCCATCACCAATAAATATTTTCTTAAATAAATTAAAAATATATAAAAAAAATAAAGTAATAACCCAATAAAAAAAATCTGAACTTGCAATGTTCAAATTTATGAGTATTTCACTTTTAATCATTGCTAAGGAAACAATTAAATAATATCCTAGAGCTAATGTATTAAGTCCATCTATAAAATTAGTACCATTTATTAATACCATCATGCAGAACACTACAAAAAAATAAGAAAAAAATTTATAATCTAGCAATTGATCCAACATAATTAATCGAGTAGATGTGATTTGAATGTTTTCAAGTAAAACAAATGTTATCAATAATAATATCTGAAATATAAATCTTTTTATTGGGGACGATACTAATTTTACATCAGAAATAAAACCGATCAAAAAAATTATAACAAAATAAATCTGCAAATAATCAATAAAATCATAAAAAAATATTAAAAAACTTAATAATAAAATTAATCCTCCTGAGAGTGGAACAGAATCTTTTTCAACAAATCTTTGATGGCTTTCACCTGTATAACTTAATAATAATGAAAATTTTTTAAGAAAAAAATTCAAAATTATTATGAGTAAAGGTACTAATAGTAAATAATAAAATTTCATTTTGATTTTTTTATATAATTAAAAATTAAACACATTAAATAAAATAAAGATTTAAAAAGACTAAAATTCATATGTTTATAATAAACATTAAATCCATCTTTTATTTTTTGGTTAATTGATGAAGAAAGAGATCCATCTGTTTCTCTCCATACTGATAGCACTTTATCAATCCCATTGATGAGAGTGCCACTTTTTAATAATTTTAACCACAATACAAAGTCTTCTTTAGTAACCATATTAGGAAATTGGCATTCATTATTTATCAGTTCTTTTTTTAACATAACAGTTGAAAGGCCAATATCACAAGATTTAAGTAAATCAGATAGTTGATTAAAATCTCTAGCCTTTCTTATCTTTACTTTTGAATCATTCTTTAAAATTTTATAAGAAGTATGGGAAAAATTTGACTTATTTTCATACATAAAATCTAATTGAGTTTCAATTTTATCATTTGACCAAAAATCATCAGCATCTAAAAAAGCTATATAAGTTCCTGAAGATTTTAAAATACCAATATTTCTAGAATTTCCTGCACCTTTATTTCTATTATTAACTATTAATTTTATTCGTTCATCTTTTTGTGATATTTTTTTGATAAAAGATAAATCATTTCCCTCTGGATCATCAAATATAATAATTATTTCTATATCACGAAATGTTTGATTTATTGCAGAATTAATTGCATCCTCAATGTAATTTTTTTTTTTGTAATAAGGGATAATTATACTAACTAAACTCATAAATTTAATTTATAAAAAGATTATATCTAAACTAATATAACTTAAATGGCACAAAAAAAATTATTAATATTCATGCCCTCTATTGAAGGAGGAGGGGTTGAAAAAAACTTTTATATTATATCTAATTATTTAGTGACTAAGAAAATTGATGTAGATATAATAACTGCTGAAAAAAAATTCAACCATTTATTTTCAAAAAAAATAAATATTATTAGTCCAAAATCTAGCTTCTGGTCCAAGAGAAAAAGATTTCCTAAATATTTTATCTGCTTAATACTTTTAATAAAAGAGCATCTAAAACTAAAAAAATTTCTAACACTTTCATTTCAAGCAAATATATATTGTATTATAATAACAAAGATATTTAACCAAAAAATTATCTCTAGGTCCAATTCATCACCCAACGGATGGTCAAAAAATTTCATTAAAAATTTTTTATTTAAAATATTATTTAAAATTACTGATAAGGTTATTGTGAATAGCAAAGACTTTAAAAGAGCTATTGATAAAAAATTTAATATTAAAAGTTTCTGTATTTATAATCCATTTAATAAATTAGAAGTTATCAAATTAAGCAAAAAAAAAACTATTAAAAGAATTTTTAAATATAACAAAAGCATTAATATTATAAATGTTGGAAGACTCGTTGATCAAAAAGATCAAATGACTCTTTTAAAAGCCATAAATTTACTTAAAAAAAAAATACCTATGCAGGTGTTAATTGTAGGCAGTGGTGTTGAACGACAAAATTTAAAAAATTATATCAAAAAAAATGGCTTATTAAAAATTGTTAAAATAACTAATTTTATAATTAACCCATATCAATACATGAAACAAGCTGAGTTGTTTATTTTAACTTCTTTATATGAGGGATTACCAAATGTTTTGCTTGAGGCCCAAGGATTAAAAAAATTCATTATCTCATCAAATTGTCCAACTGGTCCTAGAGAAATTTTATTAAATGGAAAAGCAGGTTTTTTATTTTCAATTGGAAATGAGATCGAATTATCTGAAAAGATTTTAGACTACTACAAAAATAAAAAAAAATTAAATAAAATGATTAATTTAGGCTACAAAAATATTGACAGATTCGATAGCAAAAAAAACCTTCTAAAGTATTATAATTTAATTAATAACTATTTATAATATTTTCCTAAAGAAATTCTTGATTGAAAATTTTCTTGTTTTAATTTTTTTTAGTGCAAATAAATCATCATTGGACCTTTTAATTATTTTTGCTAAACCCGATCCAATAAATGAAAAATATAGTTCTAGATTTCTTGAATTTCCATAATTAATTTCCATTATTCTTTCAAAGGTTTCATTATTATTTCTCTCACAATTAAAACTATTTCTTTTTGCATCTTTAAATCTTATTGTTTTTAAAAAACTATTTAATTTATTTTATATTACATTTGCTTAAAATCTATGTTAATTAAAAAACATCAACATTTTAGAATGAACTTTAATAAACCATTATTCACCATTATTACACCTACACTAAATAATAAAATTGGACTGATAAAAACAATTAATAGCATAAAAACACAAAAATTAACCAACTTTGAATTCATAGTTGTGGATGGAGGCTCTACAGATGGTACAATTGAAATTTTAAACGAAAGCAAAATAATTACTAAGTGGATAAGTGAAAATGATAAAGGAATTTATGATGCAATTAACAAAGGTATTAATTTTTCTAATGGCAAGTATATTAATACTATTAATTCAGGGGATACATATTTTTCAGAAAATTCGTTATCAATAATTAAAGATTATTTTGATAAAAATGATGTTTCTTTTGTTTTTGGAGCAGTAAAAAAAGGGAAAGTTTATCATAAATATAAACCAAAAAAAATAAATTGGAGCTTTAATTTTTATCCAGCTCATTCCGGAGGTTTTTTTATAAAGAAAGAAATTCATGACAAGATAGGTTTATATAGCTTAAAATATCCTTGTTCATCTGATTATGATTTTTTTTGGAGATTAATTAAGAAGAATAAATTTTATGGAGTTTCAACAAAAAAAAGTGAGGTGATTAGTGTCTTTGCACCTGGTGGTTTTTCCTCAAAATATTCTTTTTTTGAACATGTGGTAGAAGAGACTTTAATCAGAATTAATAATAATCAAAATAAGCTGATTGTACTTTTGATTTTTTTTTTAAGATGTATTAAAGGATTTAATAAAATTTAATTAAACATTTAAAAGATTCTTGTAAAGATCAATATACTTTTGAGCAATAATCTTCGAACTAAAATTTGATATTTTATTTGTTGCATTAATACTCATTAAATTATTTTTTTTTATTTCTTTTGAAATCCAAACAATTCCCTCTTTTAATGAGGTTGGATCAAATTCTTGAACTACATAGCCATTAACCTTATGGTCCACAATTTCAGCTATACTTGTGTTATCGAAACATATAGTTGGTGTTCCACAATACATTGCTTCAGCAAATGTTTTTGGCCATGCATCTTGAATGGATGAGGCTACAAAAATATCTGCACTACGGTAAGTAGCATTCAATATTTTTCTATTATTAATAAATCCAAGAACCTTATATTCTATTCCGATTTTATCTAATACTTCTTGGGACCAAAAATTTCCAAATATTAAAAGAAAAAAACTGCTTTTTTCTAATTTTTTCAATGAATTAACAAATATATTCCATCCTTTTCTTTTACTTTGTGGGTTTTGTGCTCCATATAAAATTATTTGTTTTTTTGTATTGATGTTCAAAATTGACCTTGCTTCTTTTTTTGTAATTAAATCAAAATCTTTTAATTCAATATTATTGTCTATTTTCATAACTTTATAATCTGCTAAAATTAAACTTTTTTTAGCTTTATTTTTTAACCAATCGCTTATTGCTACAAAGTGGAAATTTTTTGTATAATTTCTTTTCTTAAATGCTTGCATTAATTTAGATACATAACTTTTTTCATATTTCTGAAAATCCATTGTGTAATGAGAACCTCCTGTAAATGCCCACATATCTCTCATTGTCCATACGACTGGTTTGTCTATTTTAGACAGAGATTTTAATGATATAAAACCTTGATTGAGCCAGTGAATATGAATTATATCTGCATTTTTATATTCTTTTAACTTGGTGATATCAAAACCAAAAAAACCCAGTGTAAAAGTTTCTCTTGGGCTATGTAAATATATAGATTTTAAAATTTTTTCTAATTTAATAAAAATATTATTAACTAATCTTTTAAAAAAAGTGTTATTTATAAAAATTATGTTTTTATAAGTATTGTCAATTTTAGAGGGTGTATCATTCAATAATTGAGAATCTATATTCAACTTTGATAAAGCTTGATGTAATATATTTGCACCTTTGGCCGCTCCATTACTTAATGATCCTCCAACAATATGCAGCACTTTGATTTTCATAGTTATAATTCTTTATTTCAAGTTTTTGACTATTATTTTTAAATTATTTTTTAAATCTTTTTTATTATTATAAATAGTCAAATTTTTGATTTTCTTTTTTTTAATTACTTCAAAAATTTTTTGAATTTTATGATTAGGTGTTTTTATACTTTTAATTAAAAAAACTTTGTCAACTTTTGGGGTTAATAAAATTATTTTTTGTAAAATTTTCCTAGATATCAACGTTCTTTTATAAAGGCTATATATTCTCTGATAGAATCCCTCTGGTGCAAGCAAAATTGTATCTTTATAATTTTCTTTTGCCAAATAGTGTCCAATTAATACTTCAATAATCCATTTTTTTAATAATTTTTGTTCTTTTTTATCTTTAATTTTTTTTAATTGGTTAACATAAAATTCAAAAAAATTATTGTACTTTACTTTAATTTCTTTAAAAAAAAGTTTTCTCTCTTTTTTAGTATCTTGCTCAACATTAAAGTAGAAGTTACTAAAAATTTTTATAAAAAGATTTTTTGATTTTCCAATTTCATTTATAATTAAAAACTTTATAACTTTGTATTTCAGGTAAGATATTTTATTTTTTTTTAGTAAATAAAAATAAAAAATTGTCTTAAATGTAAAAATATTTTTTTTTTTATACTTTATGTTTATTTTTTTAAATAGAAAACTTTTACCAGCTCCACTCTCTCCAAAAAATTCAAATATTTTCATAAAATAATATATAATACATTAGTTTACAAAATAATTAATATTAGCCATATTGGCAAAAACTCTATCATTTGAAAACATTCTTTTTTTATATTTATTATATAAAAAATTAATTAAAAACTTATCTACTTTGCGTCTATCATTTACATTTTTTGGATTGTTATTTAGGTCATAAAAATGCTCTCCATCCCTCATGCTAATTCCCGATATATAGATATTTTTATCTGGGTTGTAATGTATAGCTAACAGTATTGCAAAAAACCCTGTTGAAACACCCATTAATTTTTTTTTTTTTAACATAATATTTTTTAAATTCACAATTCCTTTTTTGATGCTACCTCCATAATACAGTTCTGACAGTATTAATGTTAAAAAACCAAATTTAAAAAAATTCCTTTGAAAGTCCCATTGAGTAATTTCATCAAAGCATTGTATTGTGCAATCACTATTTAATTCTTTATCACTTTGAATGCTGCCTTTCCTAATGATCAGCCTATCTGGTTTTGCATTTATTACCCTCGATCTAATTGTAGGGTCATTTAAAAAAGCATTATGCGTACATACAGCATTGACTTCAATTTTTTGATCTATTTTTTTATAAATTTTAGCCTTTTCAATAGATGCATTGGAGGCATATATTTTTTGAAATTTTATACCTAAAACCTCTTTCTCTGGCTTAGATCCTAATACAAGTACATTACCTTTGTTCATATTATTATTTATACTTTTTAATTAGACCCTAAGTAGAAGTTTTTTTATATTATATTTTATTATATTTAGTATATTTATTTTAGAAAAGTTATTTTTTAATTAATTAATAAAAAGTTATATTGCCAAATGGAAATTGAAGAGCTAAAAAAATTAAACGTCGATGAGTTTCATAAGAATTATATTCAAAAATTTAAAAATAAGCCTTTCCCACTTTTTTCAATAATAGAATTTAATTTACATGGCTCTTGTAGCAGAAGATGTGCATTTTGCCCAAGAGTTGATGAAAAAATTTGGCCCAATTTAGATGAAGAGCTTAATATGGAGCTTTTTGATAAAATTTTATTTGAATTGGAAGAGTTAGATTACAGTGGTAGATTAGCTTTCTCAGGATTTAGTGAGCCCTTTCTTCATAGCAAACTAGAGGCTATAATTAGCAAAATTAAAAAAATACTTCCAAGAGCCAGAACTGAAATCATAACTAATGGAGATTTTTTGGAGCATGATAACACTAAAAGACTTTTTGAAGTTGGATTAGATTATATGTTTGTAAGTCTATACACTAATAATAAAACACACATTTATTTAGAAGATCTAAAAAAAAGCTTGGGGCTTACCGACGATCAATTTAAAATTAGACCAAGAAATTTAGGTAGAAAAATGAACTTTGGTTTAAACATTAACAATAGAGCTGGAGCAGTTGATTATGAAAGATTTGGTTTAAAAGAGATAAAACAAGAACTACCTTTAAAAAGAGGGTGTAATTACCCAATGTATGTAATTTTTATTGACTATAATGGGGATTGTTTAATTTGTCCTGATGATTGGCAAAAAAAAGCTATTGTAGGCAATTTACAGAAAGAAAAAATAATAGATGTATGGACTAAAAAATTGTTTCATGAGATTAGAAAAAGTTTATTAAATGAAGACAGATCACATAAGCCCTGCAATAAGTGTGATGTTAACGGATTAATAAGTGGAAATGAATTTAAGACAAAATGGCAGGAATACTATCAAAAAAAAATATAAAACCACTATTCATTGGTTTTGGAAAACAGGCAATCCAATATGCAAAAGTATTTGATTATCTAAAAATACAAATAACTGCTGTTTGTGTAAAAGATTTACAAAAGAACAAAAAAAATTAGATGAATTTAAAATTAAAAATAGATTTAATTCATTGATTTCTGCTTTATCTAGCAAATCTTATAATTGTATTTTTGTGTTTTTACCTTGGTATATAATAGAAAAAAAAATAATATTAATTATAAAGAATTCAAAAAAAATAATTTTTTGTGAAAAACCTTTAGCCCTATCTTACAGAAAATTAATTAAAATTGAGAAGGCGTCTAATAGTTTTAATAAAAAATTATATATTCTTTACAATAGAAGATATTATGAAACTCTTAATTTTTTAAAAAAAAATATAAGTAAAAAATACTCAATTAAAATTACAATTCCTGAGAAAAAGAATAAAATAGAAAAATTATTAGGATCAAAAATAATTGGGAAAATTAAGTTTCACTACACTTCACACTGGATCGATTTTTTTAAATTCTTATTTGATTCAGAGGTAAATAAATTAGAAAAAGAACATAATAAATATTTTTTTACACTTATAAATCACAAAAAAAAATTTAAGATAATTGTTGAACTTTTCTATTCAGAGGATAATTCTATAAAGGCAGTTTTTAAGACAAAAACTAAGAAATATATCTTGAATTCACTTGAAAAACTCTATGTTCAAAAATTAGGCTCTAAAAAAATATTAATTAATGAATATAAACAAAGTATTTTCAAGCCTGGTATTTTAAAACTTATAAATAATATTACAAAATCTAGTCTTAAAGATCTTAATACTATTAAAAAACTTAAAAAAGACTATTTTTTTCTACAAAAGTTGCCTTACTAAAGCTATGTATACAATTATATGATTCAAAAAATTGATTTAAAAACTCGAAAAATTTTACACAAGATTCATGTCAATAGAATAAAAAACAAAAAAGGATTAAAAAGAGTAAGCTCATACATTGACACGAAAAGTCTTGGTTTAAAGAAAGATTTTTTTAAAAATAAATTGTGCGGGGAATTTGGATGTGGAAGCCATGGGGGGGGGGCTTTTAATATGCTAAATCTTGGATCAAAATTCGTTCACTTATTGGATGTCGATAAAAACATTAAAGTAGGAGTAAAGAAACACCTAAAAAATTATAAAGATAGTCATAAAGTGCATATTGGAAGCGTAGACAATCTACCTTTTAAAAAAAACTATTTTGATTTTATTAATTGTTCAGGTGTTATTCACCACATAAAAAAACCTTATAAGGCATTTAAAGAAATTAATAGAGTTCTAAAAAAAAATAGCACTGCCTTAATAGTCATTCATGGTGCTGGTGGTATAATGACTAGATTCACAATGGAAATTATAAGAGACGAATATTACAATTCTAAATTTTCAAAAAAAATTATAGATGAAATTATGGATGGTAAGCTTAAAAAATATTTAAA
>MDSY01137080.1_pt1 | contig 11079 bp, 12 predicted proteins | sample 811131 | NCBI WGS metagenome assembly MDSY01 (sample SAMN05326643, study PRJNA326480) | marine metagenome | isolation source: seawater | place: Atlantic Ocean: South West | collected 2010
CTTCTGGTCGGTTTCGTCGCGCGCGCCGCGGACGACGTCGCGACCAAAAACGCACTCCTGGAAGCCTCCGGAGGCGGCTCCACCAGCGCCTCCACGTTCGCACCGATCGCATCGTTGCTGGATGGCCCGCTAAGCACCTCAGCGCTGGAGCTGCTTCGAAGAGTCGCCGAGCTGGGGGAGGGCGGCGACGCGACGGGGGCGGCGTCGGACAAAACGCGATGGGGCCGTGTCGCGAGCTTGGGATCGCCGAGCGCGATGTGGAACAGCGTGGACGCGAACGGCGGACGCGCCGTGGACTTGATGTACGGCGTGATGCTATCAGGTCGTTTAGATCCATCGCACGCCACGTTACCCGCGTGTCTAGTAGGAGACTCAGCCGAGAGATGAAGGGTCGCAACATATGTAGTATCTATTTCTAATCTGTATTGAAGCTATGTGGTTTCGCGAAACCATTTTTGTGTCTTTATTTTTGTTGCACTTTTTGTCTGTGTCGACCGCTTCGTGTCTGTCGTCTCCCTCCCTGTCGCGTCTGTGTCTTCGCGGTCTTAAAACCTGCCCGTCAACGCGCGTTGTTGTCACTATCCCCCGACTTGAGACTCTTCACGATTTCCCGCCCTTTTTTCACAATCGGGTCGCGTTCTTCTTTGTACGCTCTGATTGATTTTAACTCCAAAGAGAACGGCCCTGACGCGAACGTCGTGTTCAGCTCCTTCATGCCGAGCTCGTACTTGGAGAGCATGATTTGTAACGATCGTAGCTGGTCGCGGCGGAATGTTCTCCACTCGCTCGAGTCGGGTCGCAGAACGTCCGCGCGAAGCACCGGGGTGAGTTCGGTGAACGGAACGTCGATTTCGAGCCACTCGCCTTCCGTGGTATCAAACCCGCAGTGCCACGCGAGTCCGAAGAAATCGACAACATCCCGGGCGATGAGCTTGTACCGCCGGCCGTCGCCCTTCACGGTTAAACGAAGCCCGTAGTAATCGCCGAGATCCACCGACGGCTGGAAGTCGCGCGACCTCATTGATGCGAACCCGCCATTGTCGCCCTCCACGACCCCCGATAGTTTCGCCACGCATCCCCCGTCCTGTTTAGGGACCTTGACCAATGAAACAGAGGCTTCGCTTTGGCCGCCCATCACCACGTCGTTCAGCGCGCCGAAAGTTTTGCCGAAGGTTTCGGGATTCGAATCGGGCGACGTCGACGTAAAGTCGAACAACACGAGCTGGTTCTCAGGGTCGTTGACAAACGGACGTCCAGGCGAGTCCGCTCTTGGTTTGGGAACCCAGGGGAGGACTTGTTGTAACGGCGAGCCGCCGAAGTACTCGATCTCACGGGCGGCTTCGCGCGCGGAAGGAGGGAGAATGCGGGAGATCATGGGAAGCTTTTCCCACCAACCGCTCGTGTCGTCGTTGCTCCCCTGTGAAGCGCGCGGCGGTGGTGGATGACGACGACGACGCTGTGGCACGTGTCGAGCGCGTGATTTGTGGGAAGCAACGACTTGGCGAGTCACGCGTGAGCTTGAGGCGTCCACGCGCGAGGCGCGAGGCACAACACTCGAGGCGAAGGCAAGCGTGCTCATTCTGAGGCACCAGAAGATGTCGCTCAAGAGCAGGTACTGGTAAGCGGCGTGTCGTGCGCTCCGGAGTGAACGTCGAGAGCTCTTCTAGATCTGTCGTAGCTTTTCTCCGAAACATTTTGCCGCGTCATCGATTTCGGCTCCCGCCCTTTTCGGTGCCCCTTCGCATTTGCCATCGGTCGGGTCACTCTCAGCAGCGCCCCGGCATGAGACCTTCCCGCCGCGCTACTACCCTCGTCGCGCTCGTCGCGGCACTTGCCGCGACCGCGGACGCCGCGCGTTTCAACAACCTGAAACGCGCGTTGTCCGCCCCCACGCTCGGATCTCGAAATGACGTCATAACGGACGCAAAGGTCACCGAATTCGTCTCCTCGACCTCCGCGAACCCGCAGACCTCTGCGCTTGAAACCGCGTTGCTTGCCGTGGACCGCGAGGTTTTACAAGTCCGCAACCAGTTCGATGCGTTCCTGGCGAAACACGAAAAGACGCTGCGTTACCACTCGGACCCCGCGGAGTACGTGCACCGCCTTCACGTGTTCGCCCAAAACCTTGCCCTCGCCGCGGAGCGCCAGATTAGCGACAAAAAAGGAGGAGGCACGGCGACGCACGGCGTCACGAAGTTCATGGACCTGACGCCTGAAGAGTTCCGAGAGACGTACCTTGGAACAAGAATCCAGGTGGAGGATGTTGAGAAAATGAGACGGAACGAAATACCAGCCGCGTCCGACGACGAGTTCAAAAACCTCCCCACGTCCTTCGACTGGCGGGACAAAGGCGCAGTGACTGCTGTGAAGAACCAAGGCGCGTGCGGCTCGTGCTGGTCCTTCTCCACCACCGGCGCGGTGGAAGGTGCGCACTTCCTGAAAACGGGTACGTTGCTTTCGTTAAGCGAACAACAGCTAGTGGATTGCGACCACACCTGCGCGCCGGATGAACCCGAGGCGTGCGACTCCGGGTGCAACGGGGGTTTACCCCTGAACGCGATGCAGTACGTCACCAATGTTGGTTTAGATTTGGAGGACAACTACCCGTACATCGCTAAAGCGGGTACTTGCGAAGCGAAGCACGACGGGCCGTACGCTGCCAAGGTGAGCGGCTTCGGGCTGGTATCGCAAAACGAAACGCAAATCGCGAGCGCGCTGGTGAAACACGGCCCGCTTTCCATCGGCATCGACGCGGCTTGGATGCAGACCTACGCTGGCGGTGTCGCGTGCCCCTGGGTGTGTAACAAAAAATCGTTGGACCACGGAGTTTTGATCGTGGGGTACGACGGCGACGGGAGCTTCGCCCCCGTACGGCTGCACAAAGAACCGTACTGGATCATAAAAAATTCGTGGGGGCCGGAGTGGGGACACGACGGGTTTTACCACATATGCAAGGATAAAGGGTCATGCGGGCTGAACAACATGGTCGTCGCGGCGATGGGGTAGCTGAGAAGTCCGAGAGTCCGAGAAATTTGGAGGGTGACCCGAAAAAAATGAACCCCCGCGATTCGGCGCCCGAAGATCGCGCGGACTGAACAACGCGGTCGTGGGCGATGGGGTAGCGTAAGATTGATGGGTAGAGTCCGAGTCGTGAACATGGTTATAAACATAGACAAATTTTTATTAGATACGAACCGAATTAACCACGCACTCGAGGGCGGCGCGCGAGTCGAAAATAGAAACGGATTCAACCGCGACGCCTCCCGGGTTTTTATATAGATCATGAGTACTTTCTCATGTGAGTCCTACGTGCCACCAGTCGGATATATGTTGATCGTGTGGGATCCCACTTATCCCGCAATAAAACGGTCACAGGATACGCAGGGGTTCTGCTGTCGCGAGACTTTATTCAAAGCTCGCAATACTTATTGTGTGACGTATCTCGCGAATAAACAGTCGTGGGATACGCGCGCGACTAGGTGTGTTCGCGCGTGTTGCATTATTAGTTATAATGCCTTACCGTATTTACATACTCATTCGTCGAGCAAAGTGGGTAACTCTTTTAGGCGAAGACGCACGCGGCGGCGGCGAGCGCGGCGACCGTGGAGACGGAAGACGTGCCTGAGCACGACACCGTTCCGTCCGCACTCACGGTGCAGTCGTCAACGGAAGATTCTTCGGCTTTGTACGCCTCGGCTTCAACGTTCGCCTCCACGGCGGCGGTGGCGGCGGTTCTGAACGTCGCGACTTCGGTTGAGTCGACACCGTCGATGGCTTCAATCTCATCCACCGGGTTTTCATCCGTAAAGGTCACCACGTCCGAGCCGAGGTCCATTTCGAGGGCAGTCACCGCAGCCTCGGCGGCGGTGGTATCAACCTTGTCGGGGTTCAGAAGGACCGAGGTGGAGTAAGCAGCGAGGAGGTTGCGGCGACGCGAGGCGGTGGCAGTGCACGCGCCGTCGTCGGAAGTGAGATCCATCTTGGTAAACGAGCTCGCGCACGCGGCGGTGTCCTTGTCAGCGGTGATGGTCACGACAATCTTCTTGACGGTTTTGCCTGCGATGACAGCGGTGACGAGGAAATCAAACGTAGCAGCGTCATCTTCGGACAAGGCGGATGTGTCGATCGAGTCAGCCGCAGTGTTCGCGGCGGCGGCGGCCACGACCGCCAAAACAGCTTGCGCAGCAAGCTACGAGGCTTCGGTTTCGTCGGGGATGCTGGTCGACGCGTACACCTCCGCGATGGTGGTGTAGTTCGTAAACTCTTCATCCGTGTAATCCGCTTCAGCGTTTCCGATACGGTTCGCAATCTCCAGAGGGGTATCGGAAAAAGAGCCTTGGCACTTGTTATTCACTAACAAAATCACGGGCATGCCGTCACCAACGCACTCGGGGTCATCGTTCTCGTCTCCGGCGTCCCACTCGCACGCCGTGATGGCGTTGCACAAGACCTCGGTCGTGCCGGCAGTTGAACACGCGAGACTTATCTCTCCCCTTGTAATGCAAATCCCCCTTCGACAACGGGTCCGCACCGTCCGCGATGAGAATCGTCTGTGCTTTGTTGCGAGACACGAAGCATCCCGTCGGCGGCGCCGTCGAGACGGAACAGATCGAAGTCAAGTAATTGGCAGTGGGATACCCCGTCTGGGATTGGCAGGTTTCCGCGGTAGTAGGTGCCGCGCACGTAGCTTCGTTAGCAGTCGACAGGTAATTGGTCGACCAAGCGTATTCGCACGTGTCAAAAACATCCTCAACATCTTCGGTGGCGGGGTCTGTTCCCCACGCGCAAGACCCAACGCAATCCGCTTCGGCGGTGAAGGTTTGGCATGTCGCGCGCTGGGTGGCAAGCGCAGCGGTGGCGTTCGAAACCCCGTATGCCATTGCCTCATCAAGAGCGGCAGAGGTACTGCACCACGCATTCGTTACTTCGTTTTCGGTACCTTCAAGGTAAACTTCAGAATTCCATCGGCAACCGTCGATCGCGGTGCACGCCGTCTCGGCTTGTGTCAACGCAGAGGCCGCAGTTGCCCGGGCAATTCGGCATAGTAGTACACTGCATCATTCTCCCGAGAAATTTGAAAGCCACTTCATCGGTGGGGTACGTGTCCGCGGCAGCGGCGGTGCCCACGAGAGCGAGGACGGTGGAGGAACGAAGTATCAAACGCGTATGTGTTTCAAAACAAACGCGCGACGTGATGTGCGCGCGCGACACGCGGCACGACGCGGTCAACACGAGATGCTGACATGCAACGAAAGGGCGCTTCGCCAGTCGGTTCGTCGGGTGGTCAAACTCGCGAGCCGGGTTACCTGTGACTCAAGAATAACTCACAAATAAGAAGACATTTCACAAGATTTCCAAAAAGGAAAAAGCCCAAAATTGAAAATTCGCCCGTGTCTTTTCGCTCGGCAATCGTCCCCCGTTGTTGTTTCTTCATGACACACGACACACGAGAGACTACTTGGGGACACTTCACGTCGGTCAGTCGCATGCATAACGCGAGACATAAATTTATAAAACGCCCCGCATTCTCGTTCGTCGGACACACACCTTCCCTCGCGCCTGTCGCGACCGCTTCGACATTCGCTTTTCGATGTTTCTCATCACCCCCCTCCAGTCCGCCGCGGTCATCGCTGTGAACTGCGTCGCGGCGAAAGCCTACGTGACGCTTCGGTACCGGTGGTACGTCGCGAACCGCATTCTGGGCAATTGGTGGAGGAAATTATACATCCTTCCCGACACGTCGGGCATCAAAGAGCTCACTGACGGCCACCTTAAACAAGACCCGACTTGGAAAAGAGTCCGGGCGACGCAACTCAACGAATTCGAGTGGACCGCGCTTTGCTTGCCCGTGTGTCTGTACTTCGCATCCACCAACGTGGACGCCGGTCTGGCATGTTCCTTGACGGCCTGGAGCCAAGTCGGATACACGCTCGTCCGCACGCACGCCGGGTACCCGTACCACATGCCATTCGCCGTGCTTCGCTACGCCGGCACGGTGTTGTGCGTCAAAGCACTTTACGACACCGCTTTCGGAAACGCGTAAACGCGACTGAACCCGAGCCGAGAAAGGTATACGTTGTATCCATAGCGTTGCGTTGCAATCCAGAATGTTAAAAAAATTTAACTCGTGCTCACAATTGACTTTTTCACAATCTCCGCCGCTTCCCTCACCCCCAAGGTACCCCCGATGTCGGCCGTGGTGGCGGTGCGTGCGGTGGTGGCACGCCATGTTGGTTGGCACGCATCGTCCTCCCTGCCGCGTCTTCGTCGCTTGCGTGGGCACGTGTCTTGGTCGTCCCCGACCGCGACCGCGCGTGTGTGGGCGCGCGCCGCCGCAACGTCGGCGGCACCCCCCCCCACGTTGGACCCTGCTGACGAGCGGTTCAACACCGAGGTTTCGGTGCTCGCGTTACGCGCGCCTCGCCGCGAAATCGGCGGACTCATGTTGTCCTTGCGCAAGCACACGCTGTGCCGGCCACGAACGCACAAAGTCGTGCACCTCGGGGATGGGGCCGATGAAAGTTCGTTGATTTTGCTGGATGAAAAAACATGCGCGCCCGGGTGCGACGTCGGCGCGCTCCCAGAGGCGGTCAGAAAAGTGCTGCTCGATACGGGGGTAGATAGGGTTGATATGAGTGATACCGATCTTGATACCAGTGTTGACCTGGAACATGCCAGGGTCGATACCCCCCGCGTGACTTTAATCACGCACACCTTAGTGTTGCGGTACGACAATCTCAGCGCGGAGGAGTGTTTATCTAAATTATTACCGAGCGACGTCACTGTCCCGACTGGCTTTGAAACCGCCGGAACCATCGCGCACCTCAACCTGCGAGACCAACACATGTGCCACAAACACGTGATAGGCGCCGTGCTGTTGGACAAGCTGCCGAACATAAAAACGGTGGTTACGAAAATCGGCGAAACCGGCGGGCCGTTCCGGACGTTTAAGATGGAAGTCATCGCCGGGGAGGGTGGACACTTGACCGGCCCGCTAATCACGTCCGTTTCCGAAAACGGCCTAACCTACCAACTAGATTTTCGGAACATGTACTGGAACTCGCGGCTTGGTACGGAGCGAATGAGGCTGGTAGACAGCTTTTCGGAACATGACGTGGTGCTGGATTTGTGCGCCGGCGTCGGACCGATCGCGCTGCCCGCGCTGAAGAAAGCAAAAAAAGTCTACGCGAACGACTTGAACCCGGACGCTGTGGCGTTTCTGAAAAAGAACGACTCGAGAAACAAAAAACAGAACGGAGGGAAAACTCTTTCGTGGATCGGGAGCATGAACGCGCGGGAGTGCGTGTTGCACATGGTGAACGGAGTGGGTAGTATGGGTACTGCTGATACGAGCGTTCAGTCTGAATCTAGCCGCAAACAGTCGTTAGGAGACTCAGGTGATAACTCATCTGTAAACCCGTCCGACGCGGGTCAAAGCCTCCCCCGATTCACGCAGGCGGTAATGAATTTGCCCGAGGGCGGCGTAGATTTGCTGTCGTGTTTCGTGGGTGTGTTTAACGAAACGCATTGGTCGAGAGAATCTCTTCCCCAAATCAACGTGTACGCGTTTTCGAAGTCGGACGACCCGGAGCGAGACGTGTCGACTCGAGCGGCGGAGAGTCTAGGTTTGGGACCAAACGCAGACGCCCTCGGGGCGGTGGGCGTTTACTTTCGGCGCGTGCGAAACGTCGCGCCGGGGAAGTACATGATGTTACTGAGCTTCCAACTACCAGCGGAAGCGGCGTATAGTAGTATTGATAGTATGGAGAAGTGAGGAGTGGTGTAATACGCGACAGCACTTTTCTACAGTATTGAGAAGACAAAATCATGTACTCCCGGTACTCCACAAACTCTTTTTTCTTACCGCACGTTCGCCAGAGGGCTGCGCGCCACCGCGCCCATCCCACGGCTCGCGAGGTCCATGATGGGTGACCGGCCTGGGCCGCCCGCGCCTCGAACGCGAAGGCCGGGGGCGTTCATCGCGGCAGCGGCGACGGCACCAAGGCCGAGCGCCTTTTTCTTCTTCGCCGTCCCGAAGTGCGCTGGGTTGTTTTTTTCGCTCCCCTTGACCACCGTCACGGGCGACCCGAATCCCGCAAACTCCAGGTACGGCGTGGCGGGCGACTCCAGCGCGAGCGCGCGCATCTTCTCACCCACTCTGGAAAGGGAAACAGATGGGGTCACCGAAGGAGTGGCGGCCGAAGGCATAGCAGCTGTTTTTTCAGTTTCATTTTTCTCACCCGACTCGCCGACGTTCACCACCGCGCCGGGGGTCAACCCGAACGCGCTTGACCGGCGTTTTCGGGTCACAGAGTCAGTTTGCTTTTTCACTTTTTCACCCACTTCACAAGGCGCTGATTGAGTTCGTGTCACCGGGGTTCTTTTCGTTTCAAAGACAACGTCGTGACAGGTTCGGCACGTCGCGACGTAGCTTTCCGCGCCGCCTATGACTTGCACGTTTTTATTGTCTGAATCGATGCGCTTCGTGAATGATGCGTCCAACGAACAGTTGGCGCACACCGCTGAGAGTTTCGTGATTTCCTCCGCGAGAGGTACCAACTGTAACACGTCATTGAACGGCTTCCTTTGGAACGTGGAATCCAGCGCGGCGACGATCACCGTCTTACCTAAATTCGCCCACCGCTCGCAGTGTTCTGCTAAGTCGGGAAAAAATTGACCCTCGTCCACGCCGATGACGTCAAATTGATGCACAACGTTGTCCACCTCACCTAAACGCAAACAAGGCACCGCGGGCAGGCTTTGGCGGTCGTGCGTGATCACGCTGCTATTCATCGTGCTACTTATGTTTCCCCCATCGTCGCTCGCGCTACCAGGTTCGTTTTCGTAACGCGTATCGCCGGCGTACTTCACAACCAAACACTTGGAATGCGCGATTTTGTGCCGCCGGATCCTGCGCGAGAGCTCGGTGGACTTGCCCGAAAACATTGGGCCTGTTGGTGGGTCGGGACGGAGGGACAAGAGAAGTTGGGAGAAACATCGGTCAGGACGTGTACGATGTGAACGATACGTGCGCGGACGCGAACCGTGCGGCTTGGGAGAAGAGATAGGAGATGCGTGAGACGTGGGGCCGCGTTCGTGTCGTCCGCTTCGAAATCGTGGTCCGTCGGGAGGTCCTAGAGTGGAAGTGCAGAATGTGGCGGTGCGTCATGCGGACAAAGCACGGAAACGCACCGAAGATGACCTGCAGCGAGCCCCTCTTCGCGTGCATCACGGTCCCCTCGACGGGGTGGTACGCGGTGGTCATCGTGGAGGACGCGTTCGTCTCGTGCCGTTGCCGGTACGAGTGGTACCACGACCTGAGTTTTTCAAGTTCAAACAACAACGGCCAAAGTTTGATGTCACCCTGTTTTCAATGGCTGGCGTTTTCTCGGGGCAGACGGCGAGGCGCGGCCGGCAGGCGCCATGGTGGCATCTCTGTATCACGAAAAGCAAGTGAGTTTACTTTGCGGGCAACACGCGCTGAACAGCTTGCTTCAAGGGCCGTATTTCACCGCGGAGGACCTGACTGCTATCGCGCGGGAGTTCGACGAAAGAGAGAGAGCATTGATGAGGGAAGCGGGTTTGCAGTCGAAAGAGTACTTGCAATACATTAAGGTAAACCGGCGTACCAACGTCCCGAATGCCTTGACAGCTTCTTTTCAAAGCGCAACATCCATTGGAATACCCCAACACAGTGTGAACGATCGTGTGGTCCATCGTTCTCCAACTCCCAGGGTCTCTAGGGTCCGTCTTCCTTAGATCTCGGAACGTCACCTCGGCTAACAAAACCTTCTTCACTGTTCTTTACTCTCAATCTCAGGAGGATTCCGGCAACGCCAGCGCTGAGGGCAACTACAGCATCCAAGTCCTGTCCCGCGCTCTCGAAACGTGGAATTTAAAGTGCATGCCCGTTTTGTCATCCGAGGCGGGGGAGGCGTGGCGCTCACCGCTTACGGAAAAAGCATTCATCTGTAACCTGGACAGGCATTGGTTGACGCTGCGAAAAAGCGACGTGACCGACTCTAAAGTCCACTTTGGAAAATCAAACGGTTGGTGGAACTTCAACAGCATGTTCCCCGCGCCCATGCCTGTTTCTGAGATATATTTAGCTGAATTTTTAGCGCAACTCAAGGACGAGGGGTACGGGATATTCGTGGTGCGCGGGATCCTGCCCGAACCGAAAGGCCCGGGTCACAAGCCGCCGGGGAGGAAGTTCGCGACGTTGCGGGATTCGCACGCCGGCGATTTCGGAAAGTGGGTAACGCCGGATGAGTCTTTAAAGTTGAACAAAGCCGCTGAGAGTACGAAAAAAGCAGGCCTTGCACAAGATGCCGCGTCGCGTGCGTTGGCGCGGCTGGGAAAAGGAAGCACGTCGTTCACCGTTCAGAACCCGAACGGTGGGTTCGCGGATGCGAACGCCGAGGCTGAGGATGCCGAGCTGAGAGCGGCGGTCAACGCGAGTCTTGGAATTGACGGCGGCGGCGGTGGTGGATCTGGTGGAGGTACCGCGTATGGACCTGGCACGTCGTATCTGCCGAACACGTTAGATGACGACCTCGCGCGCGCGTTAGCGGAGAGCCTTGGCGCGTCTCACGGTACTCCATCCGGGTCACTCAAGCGCAACTCGGATGAAATGTCCGCGGCGCCGCTTTCCCTGGCGGATGACGAAGACGCCGACCTCGCGCGCGCCATCGCAGCGAGCATAGGCGATGGCAGATTGGTTGATTTCGAAATGAAAGATTCAAAGGACGAATTCAATGTGCCTTCAGTGAGCGTTCCTCCCGAACCCGAACCCGACGCTCCTGGTGCCGTGGATATCGCGGTGCGCGGAGAAGGCACGCGCGCTCGTCGTCGGTTTCTGGAGAGCGACACGGTTGAAACGGTCGAAGCGTGGGTGGGCCTTGTGCTTGGGTTGGACATGCGACGCAACCAGCTGTGTATGTCGTTTCCCCGGAAAACGCTGGACGACAGATTACTCACGCTCACGCAAGCGGGGGTGAAGGATAAAGACGCCCTGGCGGTGGCGCCGAGACGGTAGTAGGTACTAGAATTTTGTTGTATGACAGAGTGCAAAATCAA
>MDSY01095501.1_pt1 | contig 11078 bp, 3 predicted proteins | sample 811131 | NCBI WGS metagenome assembly MDSY01 (sample SAMN05326643, study PRJNA326480) | marine metagenome | isolation source: seawater | place: Atlantic Ocean: South West | collected 2010
GTGTTTTTAGCCATTAGATAGTGCTTTTAGTAAAGTTTTGATTTCATTAATATCATCCTTTAAAGATTTCAAATCATTCTCCATATTATCTATTCTTTCACTTCCTTGCTTTTTTTTAGAACGAAGTGAAAGATAGTTATTATATTCTGTTGAATCAGTATTCAAGATAGCATTGCTATTTTCATCTCTAATAAGATTACTATGACCTTTTACTTTCATATTAAGCAATTGCAATTACTCTTAAATTTTTCACTCTAGGTGGTTGAGCCTGATTAGTACCAGTTCCCACTAATTTAATACTGAAATATCTGAAAGTAGGAAGATCATCAATAGTAAATTCATAGTCATTCCATACTACTTGTTCAGGTGTATATGCTATAACATCTGTCTTAGGAAGAGCTTTATCTGGTAATCCATCACTTTTAGCTGGATCTATTATCTGCCCTGTTGATAACAGATTATTATATCCAGGGAAAGGTTGATAAACTAATTCTTCATTAACACCATCTGAAATTGCATAGAATGCTCTCAAATCATTTGTTAAATTAATATGAGCTTCTAAATGAATTTTAATTCCAGTTGCTCCTGCTTTCAACGTGACTGGTTTGGATGCATAAACAAATGCATTAGGATCATCCTTTAGAGTATTAACTCTATTATCAGTAATATAATTAGTGATTGGTTGATTCAATCTATTAGAAGTAAGAATCATTCCAATTCTATCCAAATCTACCATAGGTGAAACACTAGGATCTAACCCTTCAAAACCTAAACTCAAAGTAAATGATTTATTATCAGGAAGAGTTGGTAATGATGTAGTTTCATTAATTCTAGAAGCAATTATTCTAGGACTAGACATATAATTATCACCATTTAAAACAATATTCTCAAATCCTTTATCTTGGAAAGGAGTTTCTGATCCATTTATACTAGATCCTGTAACAGTTCTAATTTGACCTGTTAAAGTAGATCCTGTAGGTGTAATATTTTGAATTATAGGTGTTACTACTTCAAATGGTATATTCTCAGTAGCAAGAATATCAGACCCTCCAGTAGACTTAGTATCATTAAAATGAAGTATTGGAAGACTAGTTCCTACAGATCTATTCACCCCATTACTGGATGTATCTATTTTTACATTATAGTAATCCAATCCTCTTGGGTTGGATACTGTGGCATCAGCAAGATTATGATTTGTATTAATTCTTCTTAAAGAAACTCCACCCAATTCATATTTGCTAACAAAATCACCACTACTATGAGATAAGGTTTGAGTAGAATCTACTCCTCTAGTTACACCAGTTAATGTATTTGAACTTACTGCACTATAAGAAAGAATCTCATTTCCTACTTTAATATAACCTAAGTTAGTAGATCCTATACCCACACCCTCAAATTCAGTAAAATTGGTTCCATCGTCAACTACAATAGATCCAGTTGATGTTGAATCATAAGCAGATGCTAATTTAGTTTTAGGAACATCAGATTGAACATCAGTAAAGGTTACTGTATTCTGACTGGAATACATACCATGATTCTTCTGATTGACTTTAAGATGCAATCCATCAGTTACTGTAGATGGATCTCCTGATAACCAAACATTTCCACCAGCAGAGTAATTAAGAACAGTTACACCAGCTCCAGTAACATAGTTAAATGAATTACCAGAAGTAGTTGAAAATTCTCCTTGAACTTGATCAAGGACAAATTCATTAGTTCCAGTAATTGAAGCAATAGAGAACTTAATATCTCTACCTAAAGAAGTTAAACCTACAGTAGAAACACCAACTACATCACCGACAGAATAACCACTACCACCATTAACTACAGTTGCAGCAATTGCCACTCCATTAGTTATAGTCATGTTCAATGTTCCATTTCTTCCACTTCCAGTTTGAGTGACCATAGGAACGTGGTTATATGTTTCACTACCAGAAGAAGGTGTATAACCAACACCAGCATTAGTAATAGTTAGATTACCAGTTGCTGTTCCTGCAGAACCTACATATCTTCCAGTAGCATTACTACCAGTTTGTTGAACAATATTACCTAAAGTTATTCCTGTATCAGAAATAGTGGTATTAAATCCTATTCTAATCTTATTAGAAGAAATTTCAAAAGAATTTTTAAGTAAAGGTGCAATATCATCAGAATAAGTTACCAAAGGAGGATTAACAAAATTAATACTTCCTGTTGTTTCTGTAAATTGTGCTCTATAAAGAGTAAATTTAAGATCTTCCCACTGACTTGGATTCCAAGTCTCTCCATTTTGAGATTTAAATAGAGATCCTAAAGTAGGTTGAGTGCTAACAGTAATTTGTTCTGATTGTGGTTTATCTTTTGTTTGTATATCAACTTCACCTACTCTAGAAATCCATGCAGTATAATCACTACTTGTAGATAAAAGAACAAGTGCATAAGATTGTCCACCAGGAAGATAGACTGGAGATGGGAAAGTTGCTGTAGTAACCTCAGTACCATCTTCAGAAACATTAACATCATCTGGGTCTATTACAATTTCACCAAAAGGTATTATTTCAGTAGTAGGAAGTCCCAACTTCATAGTTCTCAATTGAGCTCTAACAGGCACAAACTCATCCTTAGATCCAAAGTAAAGATCTACTTTAGTAACATAGATTCCACCAGATTGTCCAACAAAGAATGATTGAGCTAAAGGATCTTCTTGACCTTTAGGGCAAGAACCATTATCTTTAGACATCTGATTAAACTCAGCAGAAGTCAAACTTACAGTTTGTCCACCTCGAGTAAAAGATCTTGTTGTTTCACCAGCACCAAATGCAATATTTTCTGCCATATTTTCTGCTGCTGTTACAGAAGATTCTGTAGCATATCCAACTCCTAGATCTAAAGCTTCCCTAGATCCTTCCAGATAAACTTTAGTAGCAGATAATACAGCTGCTCCATAAGTAGTTGAATCAGTGCCACTTCTAGTAATTCCTGCAGCAGCTAGATCTTTTTCTACCTGACCAGACCAATATGCCTTTCCACCAGCATCTGCAGCTCTTCCAAAAACATCTTGATAAGCTTGTTCTATAGGATCAAAAGATGCTACAACTACTTCAGTGGTATTTCCAGAACTATCAGTTGTTATTTCAACACTTGCGGTTCCAACACCATAGATATCTCTAGTTTCTGTTGTTACTATTGGTACTGAAGGTTGATTACCACCATTATTAGTAGATACTGTAGTTCCTCTAATAGATTTAGATTCCTGTCTAGTTAAAATTTCAGTATGAATATTCTTTACACTAATAACAGTAGATTGAACAGTATCAATAGATCCAGATGATTCAAATACTCTTGTAGCATCTGTAGTAACATTATCAGCATTTTGACTATTCACATTATTACTAGTAAGTCTAAAGACTTTCTTACCAGTATCAAATTTAGGAGATGTTGTTTTATTGGGATCAGGAACAAAGAAAGATCCAATTACACTTCCTACAGTATCACTTCTAAGTCTTACGTTAGAAATAGTAGCTTGAGCATTGGATGTTTGTCCAGTTAATCTAAGATCCTTTTCAACATACCCAAAATAAGTATTATCAGATTTATCAGCCAAACTTTCAGTATCTATATTAAGAATACTGGAAGTTGATGAGTATAATTCAGGAATACTAACAATATCATCAGATGGATTATTAGTTGTTGATCCATTATTAGAAGAAATTGGAACTATTCTATCAACTAAGAGTACATTCTTATAAAGAGGAGTAAATTGATAATATGGATTAAAGCTGTATGTTTCAGTTGGAGCATCAAAAGGACCACGTTTATGATTTGATTGAGCTACTTTAAATCTAATTAACTCTTTTCCATTGGCAGTAGTTCCTATAACAGTTTCTCCAACTGCAAAGGTTCCTGTGGTCATTGAAATTTCAAGAAGTTTTGGAATAATATACTTGCTTACATCCTGACCGTCAAAGAATGCATATATGCTAGTTGCTGGTTTTAAATTTCTACCATCAAATTCAATATTCCTACTTCTTAAATAAGAAGATAATAAAGTATTAATTACTTTAGGTCCTTCATTTTTAGTACTAAACGTTTCTTTAATTAATTTCTTAGTTGCTGTTCTAGTAGCAGTTCCTACTCTGGTTTTGCTATTACTTCCATGATCCCATCCAGTCCAATTTTCTTGCCAAGATCCCCAAGTAACAGGTCCATATCCAGTTCTAGAATCAAATTCAGAAGCATTTAATTGCTCCTTATTTTCAGTATATGTGGTAAGATCTTCATTCTTAGCTTCAAGAACAACTTGATCCACCCATATATCTGATGAAGGAGTTAATTCTATACTTCCAGAAAAATAATTAACAAGATAAGGAGTAACATTCTCCACTCTAGTAGCATACTGTTGATTAATATAAACTACATCTTCATAATCTAGAGTTAATACCCTACCAGTTTTTCTTACTCCATTAGCACTATTTAAATCTAATTTCAAATCTAACTCAGTAGTATAAGGTGCTGGACGCAATTCACCATTATGGTAATCTATAGAATTTTTTACTATAGTCTTTTTAAGTTGTTGCTCTGTATTAGAGAAATCATCTACAAAAAATCCAGACTTAAATCTATTCAACCCATCTACGTCAGTAATCTGCATATTTAAAGTTTTATCTTCAAGTAAAGATAATGAAGTATAGAACTCTAAATTTTCAATTCTCTTTTCAAGTCTATTGATATCACTCATCTGATATCTCTTATAAGTAGCAAGACTTATACTTACATCATTAATATCATAAAGATATGCTGGCAAACTTATAGAAGCAACTTCTAATGCTCCATCTACAGGAACAGGAAACTCTGGATTCTCTGAAGGAGTTCCTTGAACTAATTGAAATATTCCATCCCTAGATAGATAAATTTTATCCAATCTTGGTAAATAGAATGAATAATCTAATAAGATAGATCCATCAGATGCTAAAATATTTTTAGCAGAATTTCCAGATGCAGTAAAACTTCTTGCAGAAAATTCAAAAGGAGAATATGTAGTTCCTGTAAAATCAGAAACTCTAGGTCTTATATCAATAATATCACTAACCCTAGTATCATTAATTTCAGGTAGATTCTTATAATCAAAGTTATCATAAGAACTAGGAGTAGTTACATCTCCAGTATCTGAAGATGTAAAATAAGCAGATTCAAATACTATTTTTAATTGTTTGGTAGGAGGATCATAACTAGGTTTTCTTACTATTCTAGAATAATCATAAATGGTATCTCTTTGACCATCATCAAAAGTAAACTCTTCTGTGATATCATCGGAACCAACACTCAAAGATCCTACAGTAGCAGTAATTCCAGATTCTTGGAAAGTAACTTCTTCTCCCACTTGAAGTTCAAAATCATTTAAACTAATATAGTTAATAGCAGAATCACTACTCTTACTTACATATAATCCAGTACATTTACTTATACCACCTACAAATTTTTCTCCAATTAACAGATCTCCAGTTTTAGCAGTTGAACTATTAATAGAACTCAAAGTAACTACAGGGAAACTAGGAGCACTAGCATTAGCAGACTCAAATATTCCATAAATTTTAAGAGCATCAGGAACATTTAAAGATATTTCTTCATCCTGAACCCTAGTTCCATAGACATTATTATAAGTAAGTCCATCATTTAATGTAGTAGTTCCTATACCAGATGTAGAACTAGCAGATCCAACTATACTTAATACGTTAATTTTTTGTCTTTCTTTAATTTTTTCTGTGACATTTATCTTCCTTAAAGTAGCAATTAATTTAGCAGGACCATCATTACTCAATCCATTAATAGTTACCTCAGTAGATCCAGTATTAAAATTAAATTTATCAGAACTTAATGATTCTGTAGTTCCATTAGTTCCAATTAAAACATAATCTTCCTCATCATAAGGAAGGAAAGTTTCATTAGCACTTCCACTACTAATAGCTGATGTGGAACTATTAGTAATTGTTACGTCAAATTGTTTTCTAATAGTAATATGAGAATTTGTTAGATCTACTCCAGAAACATTATTATGAGGTAATTTAGTGTATAAATTGTTATCTTCTGAAGATTGGAATTGAGAAGTTAATATCTTAAAATTAGAAGGATTAATAGCTCCAGAATTACTTTGTCCAGCAATAATTGTAGGGAGTCCACCTTCACAAATACCAGCAACAGTTGTTACACCAGCAATAGTTAAAGAGTTTTGAGATACACTTTCAACTCTAGCATAAGAAGTAGTATTAACTCCAGAAAGACTAGTATTAGTATAAGAAACAACATTTCCTACAGTAGCAATTCCAGTAAAGAATTTATTAGGATCTGTAAAGGTAACAGTAGATATTCCTAAAGATGCTCCTGAAGTGGTGGCAGCACTAATATGAACTTCACCTATATTGGAGAAAATAGTTTGTTTTACATCAGCATTAAAAGTACTTGCTGTGCTTACAGTGCCATTAATAGATTTAATATCACTAGTAGTATATGCTGTTGATCCAGCAGATATATTTCCACTTTCAGTTCCATTAAAAATAAATTGCTCACCAGTAATAAATTTACCCTTAGTATTATAAAGAGTAAGTGATGTAGAATTACTTACTCCACTTTTTAAAAAACCAGTAGCTCCACTAGATTTTCCCTTAACATGAGTTGGTACAGATAAAGATGTTGGAGTATTTAAAGCAACATCAGTATAAGTTTGAATATCATATAAAGATATATCCCATTCATTTTCGTTAGCATTAGAAGCATTATATGAACCAGATTCTAAAGCAAAATCATAAACCCTTGCTAATCCAATTTCTTTACCAGCAGCAGTAGTTGAAGCAGCACCTACTCTTTGATCTCTTAAACTGACAGTATAATCAGTTCCTATTCCAATGATAGGAGCTCCATGAACTCTATTCAAAGTAAAAGTAGGACCAGTAACATAATTCAAACTTTGATTTTCTACAGTCTCAGTAGTTCTGGGTTTTGGAAAATCTAAAAATCCAGGAACAACAGTTTCTACTTCATAACCCTCAATATATGCCTTTCCTGGAGTTATTTTATATGTTCCTAAATCCTCACTAGGAATACTATTATTATAAGTTGTTTGATCTGCATTGAATATTCCATTATTTCCTTCATAATCATTTAAAGTATTTCTTGCAGTAAGACTAAAAGGATTAACATAATAATTACCAGACTCATCATAAGTCCTTCTAGCAAATTCTTCTTCTAATTTATTATAATCATTATCTTGTCTTACATAAACCAATACACCATTTCTAACCTCCATCAAATCTATAAAATTAGATGGTTTAGGATCATCAATATCTCTACTAGATAATTTTACTTCTATATTCAATCTATCTGCACCTGGAGCAGTATAATTACTAAATCCAGCAGCATTATCAGTTAAATCTTGATCTAAATCAGAATTTATAATAGTTTCTTTAATTTCTAATCCAACTTTAAGATTTACTAAATCAGACCCATAAGGATCTAAAATAATAGTTTGAGATGGCACTTCTATAAAATACCCTCTAACATAATAAACACCAGAAGCTAAAACAGCAGCACTTCCAGTAAAAGTAGCTACTTCTGGAAATACTTGAGCAATAGACTCTCCTGGTTGAAAAGTTATATTATTTGCTGTAGTTAATACTTTATTATCTAATAATAAACTTTCACCCTCTATAAAAGTAGAATTATCTTCTCCTCCAGTATTTACATAAGAAATGAATAAAATATACCAATTTCCATCTATAGAAGGTTTGCCCAGATAAGATTTTATTTTAGCCTTAACACCAGATTCACTTCCAATTACTACTTCATTAAGAAGATCTCTAAGATATGAATTTACATCTATACCTTCATTAGATACTTGAATCCTTACGCAAGTATATCCTGGATTATATCTAACACCGCCACCAGTAACAGAAGCTCCATCTTTAAAAACATGATTCCCAAATTGTTCAATCTGATTCTGTAGAATAGATTGAATCCCAGTCAATTCTCTTGCTTGAACTGGCAAACCTGGTTTGAATAATATTTTACAATAATTATCTTTCGAATCAAAATCGTCAAAATATGGAGAGACGTTTAGATTTGTTTCCTGTGGCATGATTCTTTAGAATTGCAAAATGACTTTGATATCTTCTCTTTGGTTGGCAGACCTAGTAATTGAAGGTCTATTATCCACATAAATTATATTTCCAGAATATTTTTTAACCTCAGGATTAGAAACCCCTTGAGTAAAATTCTGACCAAGGTAATATGTCCTATTATTTATTACAGTACTTATACCAGGACTAGCAGTTGTACCAAAATTAGTATCTATTCCTAAAGTCCCTTCATTACTAGCAATATTAACACTTCCTCCAGTAGTAGGATTAGCAGTAAATGCATGTAATGAATATCCATAGGTGGGATCAGTTTTTAAAGATCCATCACTATTAAATCCAACCAAACTCTTATCTTGCCAATACTTTAAAACACCAGTTGTTTGATCATAAGAAACAACCCTACCAACAGCAGTAGACCCAACTCCTACAGTTTGAGTAACTTGACCATCTAAAGTAAAGGTAGCAGTTGTATATCCTGCTCCAATTAATTTTAAAGCATAAAGAGAACTTGCTTTAGAGAGACTTAAATTAGAAGATGAATTATATGCCTGTGGATTTTCTACTATTCCTATTCTAGCTATTTGGTTTCCTGTAATAAAATCAGGATTCTCTGCATCATTTTCAATCTTAGAAAAGACTAAAACATTATTTGCTCCTAATTCTCTATAAATATCAGATCCATGTCCTCCTTGAGGTGGAATAATAACATTAAAAACTGGAGATGTAGTACCAGTAGGAACGCCACCAGACACTAAATCAACAGTTCCATATGTATATCCAGAACCACCTTTAGAAATATTAATAGATTCTACTTTAGAATCATTATTAATAACAATAGTAGCTTCTGCTCCAGATCCATCACCATTCACAGGAACTCCAGTATATGTTCTATTAGCAGTTCCTATTCCAGCTCCCCTATTAGTAATAGTAATAATTTTTAATTGTCCACTACTTGAAGCATTATCTCTTACAGCAGCATCATCAGTATTTGTTTCCCAATCATTGGGGACAGGCATAAAGTTGGTGGAATCAAATTTAGAAATATCACCTGGTTTTATAGTATAAAGATATTTCCAAATATATCCATCACCACTATCACCTGCAGACTTTGGTTCAAGGTCTGTAAAAGTTGGTTGGTCTAAAGAAGGTCTTCCTTCAGTATTTTCTGGATTTGTTCCATTCTGAAGACAAATATAAACTTTATAATCTTCATTTACTACAAAATATTTTGAACCATATAAATTAGTTGCTCCTGAAGGTTGAGCTATATTACTTCTACTAATATCTCCTCTATACATATCATAAGTTATACCTGATGTCCAAGTATTCTTACTTACCACTCTACGAACATCTGAAGAACTAATTTTCTTCAATGCAATCATAGTATCCCAATAGTCATCCTCTTGATCAAAACTATCTTTAGGAGCTGGTGGATTAGCATCCCACGTGGAAGAATAGTTAGTAGGATTAGGTAAACCAACAAAAGAATAATAAGAATTAACTGAAGAAGTTGCAGCAGAGACAAAATTCTTCGCATTCAATATTCTAAGTTGATCAGTTATAATTGCAGACATTTTTGCCAGATTTTTAGTTATTTATGTGTTATAATTTACGTATCTTAAAGGATTGACTCTTTCAATTATTGGAGAACTAGATATACCACTTAATCCAGTAGAATTACCAGCATAAGAAGTAAATACTCTTGCAGATTTTCTAGGAGATGTTGCAATTCTACCCCAACTATATTGACCAAAGAATTCACTATAACCTAGACCAGTTAAACCATTATAATCTTGAACACTTACTGTTACTTGAGCAACATAAGTTTGTCCTATTCCCAATCCTATAGTCTGTGCTATAGAGACATTAGCAACTTCATACACATTATCTAGGAAGGAAGTTCCTATTCCAACCACAGTTCCATCTTGATATAAAGAAGTTACTGAAGCACCTACATTAGAATTGAAAACCGTGAAGTAATATCCAGTTGAAATACCACTTACAGTAATAGCAGATCCTACTATTGAAGCATCTCTGAATAATGATTCTTTAGGAAGAAGTAAATCAAAGACAATACCTGTAGAAGCTACTCCAACAGAAGTAGTAGAAATGCCAGATATAATACCAAAATCTCCAGTATAAGATACATTGTCTATGGATTCAATAGAAGAAACTAATTTAGGTTCTCCAACTAAAACTGGAGGAGCATCAGTATTAGTGTATGCAAATCCAGTAGAAGTTCCTCCATAAGAAACTGTAATTGCACTAACAGTTCCTACTCCACTTATAGTAGAAGTTGCTCTAGCTCCTTGAGAAGTAGATAATCCTATAGGAAGACCAATTGATACTGTAGGTGCTATAGTATATCCTACTCCAGGATTATTAATATTGAATGAAGTAATTGTTCCTGCTGCAGAAACATTAGCAGTAACAGATGCTCCTACTACACTATCTTGAGATATAATTCTAATATTAGTTTGTCCAGTATAATTCTCCTTGGAACTATCAAAGAATGTTCTAATATTAGAAACAAAAATTACAGTAGATCCTACTCCAACAGATTGTATAATATTAGTATTAGGATAAATCAATGGTTCATAATGAGGTCTATCCTTGGCAACTGCTTGTCCATCTATAAATTTATCCTCAGTTTGTCTAGACCATGTAATAGCTCTTTGGAAAGTTTCATTAGTAGTAATACCAGGTCCACCATATAGGTTAGTATTAACGTTATCAGAGGAGTTGATATTAGTTACTGTTCTCTTATTTTCTTCCAATGCAATATCTTGATCATACAATTTAACTTCATCACCTTTCTTGACAGTTTCTAATATGTCAACATTAGTAACATCAACAGATCCAGTTCCTCTATAGAATAAAATCTTAGAAGTATCACCAACCTTAGGAGCTTCTTTAAATGTAATATAACTACCACCTTTAAATTCATATCCATCTCCAGGAACTTGAAGA